>Ga0207419_1003074_pt1 | contig 10250 bp, 10 predicted proteins | sample ElkSloMetagenome_4_FD_184723 | JGI IMG/M metagenome (GOLD analysis project Ga0207419, IMG submission 184723) | Hot spring microbial communities from Elkhorn Slough, Monterey Bay, USA - MD2A (version 2) | ecosystem: Environmental > Aquatic > Marine > Intertidal zone > Estuary: Microbial mat ... | reverse complement strand
AAATTATATGCGATGTTACGGGTAGTGTATTAATTTCCTTTATGCTTTGCTATTTCAACGTCTGAAAGTCCTAAAAACTCGGCGGCATTATCGTAAAAAATATCTTCTTTCTGTTCTAAGGTTAGAAAATCTACATTATTGACCGTTTCAATTCCTACACTAATAACATCAGGCCAGACCATTTGGTCGGTTCCATACATAATTCTATTTCCGAAACCTGCATCGATAAGAGATTTTAGGTAATTATTAAACTCATTTTGCGGGATAATCCAGTTAGTTACTGCAATATCTATATAGACATTAGGGTGAGCGTACATCATGGCTTTTAGGTCTTCAAGATAAGGCCATGCTCCGTGCATTATGTATATCTTTAAATTTGGATATTTTACTAAAACATTTTCTAATTGTATTGGGTTTGCGTTATATACTCGCATCCCACCAAGCATTTCTGGCATTAGATGAAATCCATAGTTTGGACCTCCAGGAAACATATGGAATCCTACAGGGATATCTAATTCCTCAGCCAATTCAAAGTAGGGCATCTGTGAAGGGTGATCCGCTAGAATTCCAGCGTAAAATGGTGCCATTTCAGCAATTACCTTGAGCTTGCCAGAATTATATTTTTCTCTAAGTAATGTAGGTTCTTCGTCTGAATCAGCAACAAGCACTATTTCTGGAATTTCTTTATACCATTCTTGTCCATTGGTTACAACAGCTTTAACAATATTGTGTTCACGTAACTTGGCGATGGTAGCCTTTTGATGTTCATCAATATTTTTCACACCCTTAAATGTTTCTCCACGTAGCGTAGGTGGATGAGTTAATCCAAACATACCACCATTTTGAGTGTAAGCATGAATATGCATATCAATTATTGGGCCCAAATATATTTCTGAAATGTCATTTTCATTAGTATTAGATTTGTTTTGTGATTCCTGAATGCAGGAAGACATTAATACAAGAACCACTAGAGATTGTATGATTGCATATTTCATTATGTTATTTTTTAATTGCTTGTAAGTCGTAATATCTTAACAAATATATCTTTTTTCACCATTAATCTTCTGGATTTTACATCTTTTTTATCTGATAATTAGATGGTTATATTTTTCAAAGATTGCTATATTTCTTAGTTGGGTTCAGTTGGGACTTGGTGCTTTATTGACATTTATTGTAAAGAAGCTCTAGGCTCTTGATACGAGTTTGGTTTGTATCGAGATTTTTGACCTGTTGTGATGCAGCAACACTAACTTCTTAGCGAGATTTACAGGGTTAAAATTTCTCGTACTAAAATTGATATGGGGATGATAAAATGCTAATTCGTATAATAAATGACCAATTGATGATCATAGTATGTGGTGCGCTTTGGCTTATTGTTAATTTAATGCTAAATCTTTGATATGTATGAATTTAACACTTTTGTTAACATCTATATGTAATAAAGATTTCGTAACTTTAATAATGTAAATGAACAGACCTATGAATCCATTAGATTTTTTAAAACAACGCTTCTTTTCTTCGAAGCCTGATACTGCGATAAAGCAGCGTATAAATAAGCAAGAGGGCACCTCACTAGCCAAAGGCAAAACCCCTCAGAAAGACGAGGATACGTTTTTATTTATTTAAAGTTTTGCCTCGTATTTTTAAGGCGTTGCATAACAACTTCCTAGATTTAGCCATCTATCCCTAAAGTGTCTTTTTTTAACTTCAATGGTATGCCGTAGATGGTTTCAGTTGCATTAACCTTTATGTAATTCTTTCTTAGAATTTTGCCACCAGTACTTTAAAATTAGTCTTTACACTACAGTACCTTTTCATCGTTTATTGATTTTTATCTGTACCGCATTCGCAGCTGTGAAGTCATTCATAAATGTCAACAGTTAGCTATCTATTTAAAAGGGGGCAACCCGCCTGAAAACACCAAGTTGTTACACTTATTATCCTGCGGTTTTTGAATCCTTTTTAAAAATTCTAATGAGTTGAAATATCAAAGCGCAAAATACTACCCAAATAAAGCCAGCAATAAAACCGCCAACCACATCTGAAGGAAAATGCACCCCCAAGTAAATGCGACTAATGCCTATGCTTAGAATTAGCACCGCCAAAAATATAATGATGACCGTTTTTAAAAACGCATGAATTTTAAACCGGTAAAAAAGGAAAATAAGAAACCCATAAAATGCCATGGCGGTCATGGCGTGACCACTGGGGTAGCTGAGGGTTTTTACGGTAACCAAATGCTCAATTTCTGGCCGGGTTCTATTAATAACCTGTTTAAGTAAAAGATTGGAACTTAAGGCCAACAACAATACCAAACTTAGTTGAGCCACATAGGTCCAATTTTTGAAAATTAAATAGAATACCACCGCACAAAGTGAAAATACAATTAAATAACCATACACATCACCAATATCGGTTATGATAATAAAGTAATCGGATAATCTTTGCGATCTAAAGGATAGGACATAATTGGTGATCTGGGTATCGACCTGAGACATAAGATCTGACTTTAATTGATCGGTGATTTCGATAAACAATTTTATGCCGCCTATTACAATTCCTAGGGCAATAATAGAAGTTATAAAATAGGGCAGATGTTCATCATATTTATGAAACCAATGCGCCAATAGTGCTTTTAATTTAGTAATTATGGCTTTTATTTGCTTTTGCATAGTTTGCTTCATTAAGGCTATTTAAAACCTGCATCATGTTTTTTATAAAAATAATTAGTTTTTATAAGAGTGCTCTTGGGCTCTTACATAAATCAGACATGCTCTAAAGTATAATAATTTTTTTGCTATAAATCCTTATAAAATGCTATTTATTAATATTATGATTTAATTTTATAAAACATACTATTTCTCATAATTGGAAGTCATAGAAACGACTACCCATGGGTAAGTACTTTGAGCATTTCCATTTGTTTGTAATCAACCCTTAGATTCATCTAGAGGTCATGCGTAAAAATTTTATGTCTTAACTACAAATTTTTATATTAGATGTATAAAGTAGGGGAGACTGCGGTCATATGTTAACCATGACCGTCATTAGTTTTATTTTTGTGTAATGACGCCGGCATCGATTAAGGTTTTAAATGAATCTTGCATCGTAGTCTTTAGTGGTCTAAAAGTCATTTCTAAATCTTTTTTAATTTTAGAATTGTCCGCTTTCCAAGGAATGTTGACATTATTTTTAACGAAGCGTTTGGTAAATAATTTGTTTACAAAAGGGCCAATTAAGAGTAGTAGCCATTTAGGAATAGCTTGTTTTGGCAAAGGGTATTTCTCATATTCTGGTAATAAGGCTTCTGCCATTTGCAGTAAGTCAGTTTCATGGGCTGAGCAAATGTAGCGTCCTTTAGCTTCTGGGGTAAATCCGGCTCGGAAATGTGCCTCTGCACCATCTCGTACATCTACAACGCCAATGCCCATGCGTGGTGCACCAAATTTTAATTGGCCGTCAGCAAACATTTTTAAGATATTAATACTTTCTGATGTGGCGTATTCAGGGTTTAACGGTGGGCCAAAAACACCAGGCATATTAATAGCTACTAAATCCCATTGGTCTTGATTATGTGCTAACTCCCATGCTTTTTTTTCGGCAAGGGTTTTAGAAAGTGAGTAGGGCTGGTAATCTATTGTTGCGGTGGTATTCCAAACGTCTTCTGTAAGATGTCCTTCTGGCGCATTTATGGTATCAATAGCATCCGTATAAATAGCAGCACAACTGCTGGTAAGTACAATTCTCTTTACAGATTTCACTGCGTTAGCTGTTTTTAAGACATTAATGGTGCCATCCACAGCAGGCTTAATAAGTTCCTTATGAGGGTCTTTTACATCTAAACTGTAGGGCGATGCGGTATGGTAAACCAATTCGCAGCCTTCCATTGCGGCTTTATACGAGCCGTTTTCTAATAAATCACTAGCAAAGAAATGGATGGTGCCCTGGTGCTTTTTGGCTAGATCTTTTAGGTGAGCGATTTTATCATGGTTGTCTGGATTTCTCACCGCTGCGTGAACGGTTAGGTCTGCCTCTAATAGTTTTTTCACCAACCAGCTGGCCACATAGCCGTTAGCACCGGTGACTAAAACAGGTTTCGATTTGTTGATTTCTGTCATGGTCTTCTTTATTAAATTAATCAATCTTTTGACCATAATTAGGACGTAAAGCCTATGAGTATCTCAAAAATTGATAACGTAAGATACTAAATTCTTTAGTTAATTACATCGGGAAAAAGCTTCTTAACAAGCTTTATTGAGAATTGATGAATATCCCAAGTTTTGCGCAATGATATCTTACAATGTTTATTGAATTTAATAATGAAGAAATTTTACCCAAATACAGCATAGGTAACTACTTTTTTAAGTCGTTCTGAGGGAAATATTCCCTATTACTTAGGATTCTTTGATTGCTTTGATCTGATTATTATACGAATTCATCAAAAGCCTTGAAGCATTTAATCGAGATGTTTTAACTCACTATCTATAGAGGTAATCAAATCATTTGTTCGCCCTAAGAGCAAGGCACATTTATCTCGGCTATTAGCTGCACTATATTTTCTTGCTTCTAATTGCTTCGCCAATTCATAGGTTTGTTGTGGATTCAAACTATGTTTTAAATAAGGTTTTCCAGAATCATTCAACTGAATGCCTAATTTATTTTTCAATACATAGTCTCCAAACTGACTATTCACTCTGTAGAGATTGTTATTATTTACCACAGATTCTGTATAATCCAAAAACTGGTAATAGTCCACAATGGCTTTGAGCAAATCTTTATTGGTTATAATATTTGTTCTTCCTGTGTTCGCCATATTATCAAAGGTTACCCTATTGGTTACAAAGGTTAATCTCACGGAAAGCGTATCTAGAAACACCGAAAGTTTGCGCGCATCGATTTCTGATTTCACCATGTGCATACAAGAGTCTACATAGCTCATAAAGAAATTTTCTTTGTTAATTTGATTCTTGATAATAGTGTTTTGAAGTAATAAATCAGTCCTTAAACTCACTAAGGTTTGTTGCTCTAGGGTTCTGTTTAAGCGATCGGTATTGCAATTATTAATTGAAAGCGCAATAAGAATACCTATAACGACCAGAATAATTTCTCCAATAGCATACTTTATGTAAGTTTTAATGTTATTGGTTTCCAAAAGATTATAGCGTATTCTCCTTAAAAGCTTAATCATTCTGCTGCATTTTACTTTTGTTTATAATTGATTTAGCGCTCACTAAAACCGATTCACCTTAGATTTTAATGGTCTTTTTTAAAAAAAACCATATCAATTGTATTTGACTTCCAGATTGTGTTTTGTAATTATTAATCCTTGGGGTCAAGAGGACAGCCAACGCTGCGCTAATCATTCCTTTATAAGCACTTTCTAAATTTTCAAATAGAATATGTAGTAGCATCCAAATCATTAAAAATGTTATAAAGAAGGCTATTGCATTTACAATTTTAACTTTAGTTTTAAGGGTCATAAGATATGTTTTTATAGGTATACTTTAAGCCTATTGATGGTTTACATTTTATAATTCTTGCTTATTGTTTTTGAATTATTAGCCATTTATTTCGCCAAACGCTTATGGTTAACAGCATAGCAATTATAAAACATAAAATTAATCCAACTCCAACAGGTTTTGAAACTATGTCAAGGCCAAAAACCATGAGACCAATTAATGGAAACATTGCGCCGACTAAAGGCATTTTTCTATTTAAAAACTTATTTCCTTCAATCGTAATGGTGGCGTTATCTTGAATCGTTTTTATTTGAATTTCCTCACTGCCACACCATTTAATTTTAGCTTTTAAGGTTTGGTGTTGATCAAGATCAGGTATTTCAATCGTCTTTTCTTCACCGTTGGATAATTTAGTTAGCACTTGTTGGCCCATGACCAGATGATAGGCGCAATTTTTATTAAAATCTTCGTTAGGTCGTTTTAAGGTCATGGTCTTCATAACAGTTCCAATTACTGTGGCAATGTGCTTTTATTTTTGAATTTGTGGTATTCTTTTTAATTATGAAATATAATAAATTATGGGCTATCTACAGACTTACATTACATATAAGCTCTAAAATAGCCTTTGTGATGATTCTGAAGTAAAGTGTTCATAGGGCTTATTAATCCGAGGACCAAAGGTGTTTCTTAGGATTATTCATTCTGCTGTAATACCATTCGTTTATTTGTAAAGGCATAAAAATATAAACAAAAGCAGGAAAAATTTAACGCAAAGGATACCTAGAAAAGCGCAAGAATTTTTTTTTGAAGCTTACGACTTTTACTCGGTAGTAAAGAGTTTAATTTAGTATGTAATCTCTATTTGAAGTTGGTTTCCGGCATCGAATGCTTTTTTGTCCATTCCAGAACCTAAGGCTAAGCCCATAACCATTCCTAGTGGTAATCCTATGCCAAGGAATGCCATATTTCCAAGGCTGGCACCAAATACTACTCCAATAGGAATTCCAAATGCTGCCATGCCTAAGGGCATCCATGTATTTCTGTAGTGATTCTTTGTAACGAGCTTTAACTCTTTTTCAATTAATTTAAGAATTCTCGACTGAGATTTTTTTATTTCTTTTTTCAAGACTTTGCCGGATTCTGGAATAGAGTTTAGGTGCTTAATTTCGTTATTTATAGCATTTATGATTTCTATGGGCAGATCCCTTTTTCGTAATTCGTTGATAAGTTGGACAAATTGATTGTAAGCCGAAGTCAGCTTTTTATTACCATTTACTAACGGTCTTTTTTTTAGCTCCTTTATTTCCATACTGTGAAAATAAAGCATTTAAGTTGTGCACGCTCATTTATTAATGTAAAATTAATTCTTGTTATAACCTAAGTTAGCTTAAAAGAGGAGCCATGTTAACCTAAATAGGCTAGCCACTCATTAACTAGCGTTAAACCATGCTTCTTATAAATTAACTGAAGCTAAGTATTATTTTTTCTATCCTTCCATTCATTGTTTAAGAGCGCATAAATGCAATCGTCTACCCATTTGCCATCGTTTAAGAAACTCTTTTTAAAATGAGCTTCTTTTCTAAAGTTTAAGCGTTTTAAAAGTCGAACAGAATCAGTATTATCAGGGTCTACCGAACAGATAATTCTATGCTTATTAAGTACTTCAAACAAATAATCTATGGCAAGCGTCATTGCTTCGGTGGCGAATCCTTGTCCTTGTTGCGTTTTACTTAGTGTACATCCAAGTTCGCACTGAAAGCCGTCATTACCCATAAAATGTATGCCTAAATCTCCTACGAGCTTATGAGAATTTTTTTCAATAATGACTAATTGGAACCAAGTTTCAGGTTGATTGAACTCTGCAGGATTTTTTGTAATAAACCCATCTACCTCCTGCAATGTTTGTGGTACAAACGCTTGATATTGATTAGTTTTTGCATCAGACCTATAATTAAATATAGCCCTATTGTCCTTTAAATTAATCGGTCTTAGGATTATCCGCTTTGATTCAATTTTTAATTTTGTAGGACGCATTATACCAGTCTGCCGAAAGTTTTTATTGCATTTATTCCCTGCAATAATACTGTTTTAAATTTTAGAAGATTTTAATACAGTAAAACAACTAGATATATTTGTAAGAATGTTACAGTGCCAAATGCATTAAGAAACTAGCAAAATTTATACAATTAGAAGTAATAGCTATTAGTATTCGGTTACATGACTCCAGTTTTCTCCCTTTTTTATTCTGTGGATTTGTGTGTCTGAAACCCCAAATCGTTTGGCTATCATATTGATTCGGTTTTTACTATTTTTTAATTGGCGTTTAATTATTTTTACTTTTCCTTCGTTTAGTTTACCGATTTTCTTTCCTCGTTTTTCAACAATTTTTTCCCAATTGGGATTGTTAAATTGGTGAAGTTCTTTTTCTCTTTTGGTAGCCCATTTTAGGTTTTCTAAACGGTTGTCGGTTTTATCATAATTTAAGTGTATGACATAAATACCGTCGTTTTTTTCAAGAAAATGTTCAGCCACGAGTTTATGAACATATCTGCTAGTTGATTTACCGTTCCGCTTTTGTTTTAATGGAAGGTTTTGGTAGCCATTAATGTAAGTTTTCTTTACTTCAATTTCTTTTTCGCCTTTACAATTTAGAATTCGCCCGTAGTTTGAAATTTTGAATTTCTCGTTTTCGGCAATTCCGTCGTCAAATTTAACTTTTTTCCACTCTTCATTCCAATAACTTCTTACCATTCTATATGTTTTTTCAGTTTACAAATGCAACGTATTTAAGTATGGTTAGTGGTTTTTCGGGATTCAAAATTAAACAATTAATAACAGATTTACCAGCAGGTAGGCTGAAATTTCTGAGATTGAAACTCATAGATCTACTTCTTATGAAGGCCTTAGGGCCCATTGTAAAAAAAATCTTATGCATCATTTTACATTCAGATCTTTAAATCATTTAAAAATATCTTTAACGTTATTCTGTTTTACTTAAGATTAAGGCTGGTAAATTAAGAGTTTTGTACATGGCATTAAAAGCTTTCATTTCAACTTCTATAATGGCATCGCGTTCGGTTTTATAAACTTGCCAATCCGCCATAAGATCTGTATACCTTTCTCTAGCACCATCGGTGATTTCTGGGTCGGCTTGGTCAATGTAATTTTTAAGTGCAATAAGTTGCGCATTCAACCTATTGTTAAAATTAATGACATCTTGAAAGGTCTTTTGTTCAGACTGTATTAAATTCTCTTCCCAACGTTTAATCCGCTTTAAAAGCGTATTTCCTTTATTTAATAATGATTTTGCATCCTCATGATGTTCTAAAAGTTCAGCATAGGTTTCAAGTTGTTTTTGAACAGATTGCATTTGGTTAATGGAGGTATGCATGGTTCTTATGGTATTTTCGATAGATACGAGCATAGCTTGTTGTTCCTTAAACGCCGTTTTAGTGGCCTTAATTGTAGGGTTGGGCAGAATAGTTACATCTGTTTCTACTGTATCTTTTTCCAAGATTAAGCGTAAAGTATAATCACCTGGTGCCACTCGAGATCCTGCAAGTCCGCCAAGAACAAAGATGTTGTTTATAGCTGGTAAACTAGCTCTTCTAAAATCCCACGTAAAGCGATGGTACCCTTTTTCTGATGGTAAAACTTGTGGTTTATTAGGACCTCCAGGCCAAGATTTAATGGGTTCTTTTTTATTGTTATAGGTTCTTATAATCTCATTATCTTCTATAACCTCTAAAGTCAATTCTAAGGAATCAGCAGCTTTGTCTAAATAATAATCAATAGTAACCCCACTTTTAGGATTCTGACCTTGTCCAACTGCTTGTGATGTGCCGCCAAAAATGCGATAGGTCGCTTTAGGTTTGAATAATTGTAAGGGCTTAGTATAAGAATTAGATATTTGTTGTAAAACGCTTAAGTCATCTAAAATCCAAAATCCACGACCAGAGGTCGCTGCTACTAGATCATTGTCTTGTATGGTTAAATCATTGATAGGGACCGAGGGTAAGTTTAATTCTAAACGTTGCCAATGAGCACCGTCATCATTAGAAACATATAAACCGGTTTCGGTTCCGGCATACAATAAACCTTTCTTCTTTTTATCTGCTCGCAACACTCTGGCAAAACCATTGGGATCCTCTAAACCTGTTACGATTTTGGTCCAGTTTTTACCATAATTGGAGGTCTTATAAACGTAAGAATTGAGATCCATAGATTTATAGCGCATAATTACCACATAGGCCGTTGATGGATCATGCGGTGATACTTCTATACTATTAATAATTCCATCTTTAATTCCTTTAGGTGTGATATTCTCCCAATTTTGTCCACCATTTTTTGTTAGGTGAAGCCAGCCGTCATCGCTGCCTGCATAGAGCACACCTTCTTCGTGTTGAGACTCTACAAGAGCTGTAATAGTATTGTAGTTTTCACCTCCAGCGGCTTCATTGGTAAAAGGTCCACCTCCTGGTCCGTGTTTGTTGCTTTCGTTCTTGGTGAGGTCTGGACTAATTTCTTTCCAGCTCTGGCCTCCGTTAGTGGTTTTGAAAACCACATTACCCGCATGATAAATGGTGGATCTGTCGTGTGGAGAACTTATGATCGGAGCATTCCAATTATAACGATACTTAGCGTCTTTTGGCGCGATGCTTAAGCCTAATTCTGGGTATTCTTTGATGGCTTTTTGTTCGCGCGAGGATCTAGTCCACTTGCTGATGTTTCCTTGGTAGGTACCACCGTAAACCGTTTCGGGATTATTAGGATCAAAGGCAATGAATGCAC
>Ga0207419_1003072_pt1 | contig 10258 bp, 9 predicted proteins | sample ElkSloMetagenome_4_FD_184723 | JGI IMG/M metagenome (GOLD analysis project Ga0207419, IMG submission 184723) | Hot spring microbial communities from Elkhorn Slough, Monterey Bay, USA - MD2A (version 2) | ecosystem: Environmental > Aquatic > Marine > Intertidal zone > Estuary: Microbial mat ... | reverse complement strand
AGGATTCGGGATGAGGCCGCTCAGCATTGCCTCCTGTGGCTTGGTGACCAATCTCGGGTTATCGCGCAAGGCGACCTTTGCCGCCTACCGCGCGCAGATCGACAATTTCACCGAGACCCGCTTCATGGACAGCCACGGTGAATGGTTGATCGGCGCAGACGTTCCACTTGATCGTCCGCTACGTGGCCAGGCCAAGTTACTTGAGATGTCCGCCATGGCGATCAGGGAGGCGATTGCCAGCTGTGGTCCGGTTCCATCAGCCGACCCGGGTGCGGTGCCGGTGCTGCTCTGTATACCAAGTAGGAAGCGGATTGGGCGCGTTATCGCAGATGAGCAAAGCTTCTTCACCGAGTTGCAGGACAAGCTTGGCATGACGTTTTCCGAGCACTCTCGGATTTATCCCCAAGGCAGAGTCGCTGTCGTATCGGCCCTGAAGGATGCGGATAGACTACTGTACAACACCGAGTGTGGATATGTCCTCGTGGTCGCCACCGATACCCTGCTGACCGCACGAACGCTGAAGGCTTACGACGAAAAGTATTTGCTCCTGACTCGCACCACATCCAACGGCTACGTGCCGGGCGAGGGGGCCGCCTGCGCCAGGCTGACGCAGGTGAGCGGAACAGATACGGAGATGGCGCAAGTGCTAGGGCTTGGCGTTGCCCGTCAGGCAAGTCCCAAGACACGCGACGAACCGCTGAAAGCCGATGGGATGATCGCCGCGATTCGCATGGGGCTAGATGACTCGCCAGTCACAATGCCATCGATCCGCTCGTGGTTTTATGACAATGATGCTGGGTATCAGCCTGTAAAAGAAGCCACGATCGCCGAATTGAGGCTGTTGCGGGGCGAGAATCAACCGTTGGACAGACATAGTCCGGTCAGCCAATTCGGCGAGACAGGAACCGTGAGCTTTTTGTTGATGCTCCTGTTGTTCGGGGCAGCATCCCCAGACGGTGCCTGCGGATTGGTTACCGCTTCAGGCGAGGACGACAGTCGGATGGCGGCCGTCGTACAAAAACGCATGACGACAAGGTGATCTGCGATGGCCAACAAGGTGTTCGCAAACGGTCGAGAGCTTGCGTGCAAAGCAGGCAAGGGAATGGCGACCCTGCCCGTCGGGGACGTCTGCCTGACACCACCGCCTCCGGCTCCACCTTCTCCGGAACCGCCAGGTGTTCCGGTCCCCTATCCTGCTATCGGCAAGGGGTCGGATACGACCAAAGGCAGTAAGACAGTCAAGATCAGCAACAAGCCGGTCTACCTCAAGGGCGAGTCCGTCCTCAAGCGTACCTATGGTGACGAAGCAGGAGTGGCCACCAGTGCGGGATTGAAAAAGGGCGTAGTATCCCGATGCAACATGGGGGAAGTGGAATTCCGGATGTCTGCGACCAACGTCAAATACGAGGGTAAGAAAGTTTGCCGACATCTGGATATTGTTACTCTGAACGGTAACGGTAATCCTGATAATACGCCACCCGTTCCATACATTGACGGAATCGCTATACCCGGACCGTTGTCTGGCGACTGCACGAGCGAGTAGCATGGCTGACCCAAGCGCTAGCCCGTGTAGTACTCCTGGGGAATGCTGCGAGGCCAAGAAGAAAACAATCGAGGATGAATGCACAAAAGAAGAGTCGTGCCCTGAGGTTCCAGGCTATCAATCGCGCATTTCGTCGATGCGGAAGGGCGAGGACGTCGCTACCTTCTATGCCGAAGTCGCTAAGCTCGATGATGCCAAGAGAGAGTGCTTCGAAAAACGGCGCTGCCTCTTGCGTAAATACAAAGACACCGAGAAAGACGATGACGCGTGCTGCAAGGGGCTCACCGGCCATCACCTCATAGCCAGCGCTACCTTTGATGGCAGCGGCTATTGTTATAACCATAACCAAGCCTTGGTCCTATGCGCCGCGGGAACATCAAACGACGTGGGCAGGCACGGCTTGATGCATTCCATGACCTGCGTAAATTACCAGCTGAGCGGCAAGACCAGCATGCCCGTAAGCGAGATGATTGATCATTCTGTGGACGCCATGAAAGACGTGTTCCCAGAATCAGACTGCGACTGGCAGTGCATCAAGAAGGAACTCAAGAACAGCTATGAAGGGATGCACGAGTCAACTCCAGCTCAAAAGAAGAAGCATGAGAATGGCGAATGCAAGGCCATTTCCACCCGCGACGAACTTCCTTGGCATTGCGGATATAGCGGCAACCAAATTAGCTCCGACGCAATGAGCAATCAGTTTGACAACGCGATGAATCAACTGCAGGGCGCATCCTCCTAGACATTGTGAACGGACTGATGAGGCGTGTTTTATGGCTGGAAAATTCGTTATCTCTGCGGGCGTCACATCCCAGAGCCGCTCCTTTTTCGTGATGCGGTCCGAAGAACTAATCGAGAACAACTCGGACCATTGTTTTCTGGTGGAAATGGCTCAGGAGGGGTTCGAAAAGGTTGCATCGAGAAGCACGAACATTTCCGCTTCCGCTTGCTTCGAGGGTCGCTTGCTTTTTGCGTCGCACCGAGAACTATTCGAACTCACGGAGAACGGCAGCAGTTCCTGCCACCAGTTACCGCTCCCGAAAGATCTGATGCTACTTCATCGCATCAAAACCTGTGGCAGCCGCCTATTTCTTCTCGGAGATTTGGGAAAGATATACGCGCGCACCACCCTGAGCGCTGGAGATTATCAGTTGGATATGGCCGGAATCGCAGGCGAGAAGCTCTTCAATGATATATACCAGGATGATAAATTGGGGTGCGTGGTCGGGTTCGGTGGCTCTGTTTGGGTACGTTCAGGCTACGGAAAATGGACACCCGAGGACGTCGGAACGAATGTCGCCTTGACCTCCGTGACGAGATTCAACCAGAAGTTGCTTTTAGGTGGGCTAGGGGGGGTTCTAGTCTACGGAACTCCTGGAGCTTGGCAGCATGTCGAGCACGATTTCGAAGGGTCGGATATCTGGGCCTTGACAGTTCACCGGGAACATGTGCTTGTACTGACAGATAAAGCGGTTTTAGAGTGGAGAGAAGGAAACACAAAACCAGTCTTTATTAGTGACCAAGGGAGGGGTGTATTCTTCGCTTTCTCAGAGAACCAGAAAGCCGTATGGGCGATCGGGGAGAAAGTGATCGTGGAATTCGATGGGCAGACATGGAGAGAGGTTGCAAGTCTTCCCTGATGATACGCCGGCTGGCCTATGCTAGGTCGATTGTCCCATGACGGTTTACTGTGAGCCGTGCAGTGCGCATGACCGAGGGAAACAACATGTCGGGGGGCTTGGAACTTGCCGATCATTGAGTCGATTGTTTCGCAACATGCTGAAGAAGCAGCGTTCCTATGGCTGCTTCGGGACCTCGCAGTGGCCGCGCCCCACTATTCGCTACAGGATCTTGAGGACCTTGATGAGCGAGTGGAGGCGCATATCGACGGGCTGCGGGTCGCTGGGGCCTCTGGCTGGGTCTTTTGCTCTGAGGGTTTGCAGCAGCAGGAGAGCGGAGAGGTCTTTACTGCCGCGGTGATCGCCCTGGAGGGCGACAAACCGCAGCGGCTTCGGGAGGTCTACGCGGCGGTGGAGATGGCCCCGGAGACCGAGCGTGGCTTGATTTCCGCCATTGGGTGGATCAATCCCGATAAACTCAAAGGGAAGATTGCCGCGCTGCTGAGTTCGGACGCGCCGATGTGGAGGCGGGTCGGGATAGCGGCCTGCGCCGTCCATCGGGTTGATTGTGGCGATCACCTGCGCAGAGCGATCGATGACCCCGATCCTGGCCTCAAGACACGCGCGCTGCGTGCCGCTGGCGAGACGGGGCGTCGGGATCTACTGCCGGCGCTGCGGGGCCAACTTACGCATGATGATCCGTCATGTGCCTTCTGGGCGGCGTGGTCGGCGGTGCTGTTGGGCGATCGCGGCGCGGGAGTTGCATCGCTCCAGAACATCGCGTTGACCGACGGACCCTTCTCTACGCGCGCGATCCAAGTCCTGCTGCGCGTTCTCGATTTCGGCGATGCTGCTGATTCGCTCAAGGCGTTGTCGCGAGCAACCAGTCGACGACGTGACTTGATCATTGGTTGTGCCGTTCTCGGCGATGTGGCCTATGTGCCATGGCTCATTCAGCAAATGTCCGATGCGCCCGAGTGGGCGCGGGTCGCGGCTGAGGCATTCAGCATGATCACCGGTGCAAACCTTGCCTACGAGGATCTCGATGCCGATCAGCCAGAGGGTTTCGAGGCCGGTCCGACGGAGGCGCTGGCCGACGAAGATGTCAGCATGGACCCGGATGAAGACCTGCCTTGGCCCAGCCCGCCCAGAATACAGTCTTGGTGGAACGCCAACCTAGGGCGGTTCAGCGCCGGGACACGTTACCTAGCGGGTAGCCCGATCACCGAATCCGACAGCAGGGAGCTGTTGGCGACTGGAACGCAGAGGCAACGTATCGCGGCTGCCCTCGAGCTTGCGTTAATGCACGCCGACACGCCGTTGTTTGAAACGCGGGCGCCCGGCCGCAGGCAACAGGCCTTGTTGGCGCCCTCGAGTCAATCGAAACCAAACTCGGGACCGACCCACTCATAGCAACTATGTCCCCATCGTTGTCTGTAGCCGGCATGTTGTCTGCCGTCGCGCAGGCACCGCCAGCCAGCTCAGCGCTGCACCCCTTCTAATGCCTGAAGTCGATCTCGCAGGCATTTGAGTTCTTGTTTCTGGTGTTTGATTTGCGCTAGCAGCCTCGGTAGCTGCGATAGCGCCGCAAGCTGCCGCAAGCTGTCCTTGATGGGTCGTGCCGGCGTGCCGAACACACTGCTTCCGGCCGAGACATCCTTGGTGACGCCGGATTGACCGCCGACGCGGGCGCCGGCACCAATATCGACATGATCCGACACCGCGACCTGTCCGGAGAGCACCGCCCCGGTGCCGACCCTGCTGCTGCCGGCAATGCCGGATTGGCTGACCAGGATCACATGCTCGCCGATGTCGCTGTTGTGGGCTATCTGGACCAGGTTGTCGATCCGAGCACCGCGACGGACGCGTGTCTCGCCGAGGGTGGCGCGGTCGACGCAACAGTTGCAGCCGATGTCCACATCGTCCTCGATCACTACGCGGCCGAGTTGTGGAATCTTGCAATGGCGCTGACCGTCCCATCGAAACCCAAAACCATCGCTGCCGATGACCGTGCCGCTACGGATGACGCAGTGCGCACCGATGCTGCTTTGGGCATGCACTGTAACATTGGCCTCGAGCAGACAATCGTCGCCAATCCGCACACCGGGGCCGATCCAGCAGCCGGGACCGATCACGCAGCGCGCGCCGATGCGCACCTCTGCCGCGATGACGGCACAGGCTCCGATGCTGACGTCGGCACCTATGCTGGCCGAGGTGTCCACTTGCGCGCTGCTATGCCTGTGGGGGATCGGAGCCGAGGGTATAAAGCACTCGGCGACGCTGAAGAAGCTTCGGCGCGGCTCCGGTACCCGGATCAGCAACGGACCGGCAAGTTTAGGGAAACTCTCGGTAACCAGGATGACGCCAGCCTTGCTGGCCGCGACCTGATCCGCTTGGTCCAGGTGTTCGGCAAAACACAGGTCCGTGCTGGTCGCGAGTTCGACCGTGTTGACGCCGAGGATTTGGATCGGCGCGGTGCTGGTTGCCAAATCCTGTTCAGATAGAGCAATTTGTAGGTGGGCAGCCAGCCCAGGGAGATCGAATACCATGGCGTCACCAGCGGTGGATTTAAGAAGATGGGGTGATCCGCCGGTGATGTCCTCGTCCGGCCAGACGGAATTGCCAGACTGGACTGGACCCGCCGCGATACTGACAAGATGCGGGCGGAGTCTCACACAACCCAGCGCCGTGCTCAGGAAAAATGACCGGAGGACGATCAATCTGGCAAGGCTTCGCCTGGTGCCGACGCGTCATCACTGAATCCGACTGCAGGGGCCTGTTAGCGACTGGAATGCAGAGGCAACGAGTTGCGGCCGCCCTTGAGCTTGCGTTGATGCAGGCCGACGCGCCGTTGTTTGAAACGCGGGCGCCGGCCCGAAGGCAACAGACATTGCCGGCGCTCTGAGTCAGTCGAAACCAAACTCGAAGCCATCGTCGTCCACCCCGATTGTAACCCCAGTAACCGCCCGACCGTCCATGCCGCGGATCAGCAGTTCACGGCCGATCTCCGGCAATACCGAGTGAGTGAGGATGGCGTCGACCACGCGGGCGCCGCTCTCCACCTCGGCACAACGCGCGGCGATGAGGGTGACGACCTCGTCGCTGAAGGTCAGTGGGATGCGATGATTGTCTTCGATGCGTCGCACGATGCGCCCGAGTTGCAGCCGAATGATCGCTGCCAGCATCTCGTCGTTGAGCGGATAATACGGAATCGCGACCAAGCGTCCGAGTAGCGCCGCCGGGAAGGTCTTCAGCAGCGGTTCGCGCAGCGCGGTGGCGATGCCCTCGGGTTCCGGCATCAGGTCCGGGTCTTGGCAAAGACCCATGACCAGATCGGTACCGACGTTGGTGGTGAGCAGGATCAGCGTATTGCGGAAATCGATCTGGCGGCCCTCGGCGTCCTCCATCCAGCCCTTGTCGAAGACCTGGAAGAAGATCTCGTGCACATCCGGGTGGGCCTTTTCCACTTCGTCGAGCAGGACGACGCTGTAGGGCTTGCGTCGCACCGCCTCGGTGAGGATGCCGCCCTCGCCGTAGCCAACGTAGCCGGGTGGCGAGCCTTTGAGGGTGGAGACGCTGTGTGCCTCCTGAAACTCGCTCATGTTAATGGTGATGATGTTCTGCTCGCCGCCATAGAGGGCCTCGGCCAGCGCTAGGCCGGTTTCGGTCTTGCCGACACCGGACGGGCCGGCGAGCAGGAATACGCCGATGGGCTTGTTCGGGTTGTCGAGGCGCGCACGGGAGGTCTGGATGCGGCGGGCGATCATATCCAGCGCGTGGCGCTGGCCAATAACCCGCTTGTTTAGCGTCTCGGCCAGTTGCAGCACCGCCTGCACCTCGTTCTTGACCATGCGACCCACCGGGATGCCGGTCCAATCCGCGACCACCGAGGCCACGGCCTGACCGTCGACGCTGGGTAGGATTAAAGGGCTTTCACCCTGCAGGCTGTGCAGTTTGGTTTGTAGCTCACGCAAGCGCTCCAATGTCTCCGCGCGCGCTTCGTCGGACAGTGCTGGCGCTGCGGCCGTTGCTTTATCGGCGGATGCCGCGGTCGCCTCCTGAGTGTCTGGATTTGATGTGGTGGCGTCGGTCTCAGATGCTCCCGCTTGTTCCAACGTACTTCCGGTGCCTTCCACCGGTGCGGCTTGGCCTCTCAGTTCCGCCCGCAACGAGAGGATGTCTTTGACCAACTGGTTCTCTTTGTCCCAGCGGGCCTCAAGGCTGGTAAGCAGTGCTTGTTCCGCGTTGCGATTTTCCCGGGCGCTTGTCTCACGCTCGGCCGTGTCGACACCGATGGCGGCTTCCTGGGCGATGAGGTTGAGTTCGGTCCGCAATGCCTCGATGCGGCGCCGGCAATCCTCGACCTCACCCGGTACCGCGCTCTGGCTAATGGCGACCCGAGCGCAGGCGGTATCGAGCAGACTGACCGCCTTGTCCGGTAACTGCCGAGCCGGGATGTAGCGATGTGAGAGGCGAACGGCGGACTCAAGGGCCTCGTCGAGGACCTGGACCCGATGATGTTGCTCTAAGGTCGATGCGACACCTCTGACCATCAAGATGGCCTTGTCTTCGCTGGGCTCTTCGACCTGGACCACCTGAAAGCGGCGGGTGAGGGCGGGGTCCTTCTCAATATACTTTTTGTATTCGCTCCAGGTGGTCGCGGCAACCGTGCGCAGCGTCCCGCGAGCCAAGGCGGGCTTGAGTAGATTGGCCGCGTCGCCGGTGCCGGCACTGCCCCCGGCACCGATCAGCCTGTGCGCCTCGTCGATGAAGAGGATGATGGGCTGCGGCGAGGTCTGCACCTCGTCGATGACCTGGCGCAGGCGGTTCTCAAACTCCCCCTTCATGCTCGCGCCAGCCTGGAGCAGGCCCAGGTCGAGGGTGCGTAGCCTGACGTCGGCGAGCGGAGAAGGTACGTCACCGGCAGCGATACGCAGCGCGAATCCCTCGACGACCGCGGTCTTGCCGACGCCGGCCTCACCGGTCAGGATCGGGTTATTCTGGCGTCGGCGCATCAGGATGTCGACGATCTGACGGATCTCCTCGTCGCGACCAACGATGGGGTCGATCTCGCCGTTGCGCGCACGCTCGGTGAGATCGACGGAGAACTGCTTCAGTGCCTCCTGCTTGCCCATCTGCGCCGGGGCGATGGCATCGCTCGCTTCATCTGGGGCCGCGCTTCCGCCAACCCTAAAGCCGTCGCTGGTGCCCATGCCGGCTTCGGGTGAGTCGGCCAGGAACTCGCGGAAATCCTCGGTAAGACCCTCGGCGCTGATCTTGTCGAACTGCGCCGAGACCCCGAGCAGACCGGTGCGCAATCCGCGTGTCTTGAGTATGCCGACCATGAGATGCCCGGTGCGGACCTGGGTCTCGCCGAACATCAGCGTGCCGTAGACCCAGCCGCGCTCGACGCTCTCTTCTACGTCGGAGGACAGATCAGCGATGGAGCGCGAGCCGCGCGGCAAGCGATCGAGCGCCTCGGTGAGGTCTTTGGCAAGCCGGGCCGCATCGAGATCGAATTGGCGAATGATCCGATGCAGATCCGAGTCTTGGTTCTGCAAGATCTGATGCAGCCAATGCACCAACTCGACATAGGGATTGCCCCGCATCTTGCAGAAAACGGTCGCGCCTTCGATGGCCTTGTAGGCAAGCGGGTTGAGCTTGCCGAAGAGCGCGCTGCGGCTGATCTCGGTCATCCTGGGAATCCTCCGGTGGATACTGCTTGTTCTAATGGTTCCGGTTCTAATGTTGTCGGCGCGGTCGATTTGTGCGCGACGCTGAGACTCGGGTCGAGCTTGAGGTCATCGCCGTCTCGGCCGAGCGGACGGCTCTTGATCCATGTCGTCCAGCCCAGCCTTCCCGTCTGGCCCAGGCAGGTCCGCGGGACTGCCGGCTGCGCCAATACCGGGTTTAGGTCCCAGCCGATCTGATCGCCAACATAATTGCGCACCATGGCCTTCACCGCTTCCAGGCTCTTACCGCCCGGCAGCAGGCGCAGATAATCCGGTAATTGCAGCGGTCCGATGCGGACCCTGAACTTGGACTGGTGGTCCCAGACGCGACTGCCGACCGTCGTCGTCTGCCCGAGCGCGCCGGTGTTCGGCGACTCACCGAGGCGCCAACGGCAATCGTCCGGTAGCGTCAGCCAGTGGCCGACGAACTCCTCAATTTGGACCGGTAGCTTCAGAAAGCCGGCGAGTATGGCGCGCAAGCCTTCCGGATGCCGCGTCTGGCAGCCGAGATGACCGGTGAAGTGCAGCTTTAGAAGATCGGGCATCTTGTCCCGGTCGGTGTAGGCCGGCATGCCGGTGCCCTGAAGCGCACCGAGATAGACGGCGAATCGGTGCCCGTCGGCGCGGTCGAAGCTGACCGCCGGCTGCGCCTGAGCCCAGGCGCGGTAGAATAGCCCGAGCATGCGGTGATTAAAGAGATCGAGAAAGCGGGCGAAGGTGGGGTCGTCGTGGTTGCGCAAGCGATCGCGCGCGTAGTCGGTCAGGTCGCGGTCGGGGTCCGACAAAGAACGACGCAACGCGTCGTAGTCCTGCGCCTGAGCCAAGCTGATGGTCAGAGGCACAAGCATCAATACGAGAGGTTTACCGGAGCGGAGAATTTTCAGGATCTTTTGCACGGGATTTCAACTTTTCGTTCAGGGACTGATGCCGATACCGCGCGCCATCAGCCCCGCGAGCAGGGCGGTTACGATGATCAGATTCAATTCGACACGCGCGCTGATGCGTATCAAAGCAGGTACTTTGACCTGTTCATCAATTCCGGCATCGCGCCAGGACCTTATTGACCCGGGTCAGATTACGGATGTCATCGCCGGAAATCTGTTGGCCCAGAGCCATTTACTTTATTAGCCTGCAGCCTGTATAAATCAGCAGGAATACAAGGTGCAGCAGTCGAAGCAGGGCCTTGAGCCATGAGCCATGTTACTGGAGGTATACCGACTATCAAACACCTTGTTCACGGAGTCAGTATAATCAGGCTCCAGGCGCTACCGCCGACGCCTTCAAGTGCGTCGGATCTGACCGCTGCAAACACTATCCTGAGGTTTGAGGTTCCTTGAATCGATGAAGTGGCTAGTTTCAGTTCT
>Ga0207419_1003070_pt1 | contig 10266 bp, 5 predicted proteins | sample ElkSloMetagenome_4_FD_184723 | JGI IMG/M metagenome (GOLD analysis project Ga0207419, IMG submission 184723) | Hot spring microbial communities from Elkhorn Slough, Monterey Bay, USA - MD2A (version 2) | ecosystem: Environmental > Aquatic > Marine > Intertidal zone > Estuary: Microbial mat ... | reverse complement strand
TCGCAGATTCGGCAGTATTTTCCTGAGCAGTGTCGGGCGATTTCCGCGCGCTACCGTGCCTACCGGCGGGATGGGTATCTGGCCCGTCGTCACCAGGTCGATGCCGATATCCGAGCGGCGGTTGCGCAATTGGATGCGCAGGGACAGTATCCGCAGTTGACGGCGGTTGCGCAGCTTGTGCATGATCCCGGCACGGTGCGTGATCCGCTGGCGCGGCAGGTCTGGCGGGCGGAACTGGAGCGACTGGGGTGGCGACGCAGCCAGTGAGCCCTCACTGCTTGCCTTGAAAGCATATTCTGGCAGTACGGTCTTGGACTGCGTCACACCGCGATAAATGAGTGGTTGCGGGTTTGGGGATCAACCTGGTAGCGCAAAACCTTCGAGAATTGAAAGCATAATGTGGCACTCACTGCCAGAATATGCTTAAAGTCACAGCTCGATGGGCGGTATCTCATAGGCCCATGAACAACAGTGGAACAAAAACGAACGCTATGGAAATATTTCACAAAGCCCTACCAATTATAGAACACTTACTCGTTTTTCTCTTATAATTCTCCCAAGCTGCGACACAAAACAAGCGTTGATATCATGGATGATGGAGCTTTTGGCGATTTTATCAACCGCTGAAACCTACAAATATACCTAATTTACTCCCCGCCTCACCATTGTATTGTCCTACATATCGGCAATCAAAGCACACCGCACTCCTTGTCTGGCTCATGTCCAGCCATGGTGCAGACCGTGGTCACCATGGCTTTGCAATGCCCTATACTGGGCGCAACGCACGCAGGCTAGACATGAGCCCCTTGTCTGCCATTCTGATGATCCAAAAACTGTGGGAATAATCCAACAGGATAATCGGGGCAGTACCTATCGGACAGCAGGACTTTTTGTCTATTGTATAAATGGATAACCTTTCATACAATTCTGCATGATAGGCTAAGAATCGGAGCGTTGGTTCCTACCTGCTCACACCCACCTGATTTGACATCCGCTTTGTCAGGGTCACTTACACCAAGCACAATAAGCCTACCGAACCTGGCATTGGCGGCAACGACAGAATTTCACCGATGGATAGTTCATAGTTTTCAAGATGACCATTATAAGTGGCAGAATGTATGATACAGCGTTTGCCCCTTTGGAATCAACCAGATTGACACATCGAAAAGGATGCCTCCTATGCTGCTCATTCCTCGTTGGTCTGTCGGATTGGCCTTTATTGGTATCACCATTCTGCTCATTGGCAGCACATCTCGCGAACCTGTGCAAGCGACTCATCTATCCTCAGAACATCAGCAATCGCTTTCTTTCCACTCCAATCCGTGTCGGCCTCTTACTATTGACGGGGTTGCCCCTTTGGATGACGAACACCATATGGCATGGTGTGGATATCAGCAAGGCAATGCTCCATTTGGGCATACAATAACCAGCATCGCCAATGTCGTTGCTGGTTCGGTTATCAGTGCTGATAATCTGCTGTTCTGGCTTGATGTACGAAGTGGGAGCGGCGCACTCTATGGCTACGATTTCGTGGAACAGCGCGAATTCCTCACCAAAGAGAGCGTCTGGAACATTGATGAGCTGACCAGCGATCGTAATATGGTCGCCTGGATACAATATGGCGCACCGCAGTTTCATGTCCAGGGATATGATGTGCAAACACAGCAAGAGACCACCATTCTCACCAGTACAGTACGTCACTTGCGCGGGCAGATTGCGCTGGCTGACGGAGTCTTGTACTATGCTGATACAGCACCGGGACACTGGGGCATCTATGCACGCGATCTCACCACAGGGCAGGAGCAGCAAATTACTTCAGGCGAACGCACTACCGAAATTGTTGACCTTGTGGTCAAGGACGGAGTTGTGCTCTGGGGTGAGCATGAAGGTCGGGGGTGGACTGCACCACCACATGCTACACTGTATATGAATGACTTGAACAGGGGGACAGGGCAAACTGTGGTAGCACAGGGCGAGGATATGAGTGGCGGATTGGTAGGCTTTGATATCGATGGCGATTCGATTGTCTATGCGTTTGCCCTGGAGTCACAGGTCTGGCACGCTACGATCAGCAGTGGAGCACGACAGCCTATTCCAGTACAGAGAGATGCAGACACAGACACGAGCCTGATGATAGCACGGCCTCTGATACATGGCAACAGGATCATCTGGAATACCCAGCATGTTCCACCTGTACCACATCCAATCCTGCATAGTGTTGATGCTTACGATATCACTACGGGTGAACAGCATTCTATCATTGAGCCAGGGCAAGAATATGTCCAGAGTTGGACAACCACCGTCTCAGATACGCTGCTCGTTACGGCAGCCGCGCAGCCACCTGGACCACACACGCTCTATACAACCGGCGTGAATACAGAGGGTCTCACCGTGACGCGGGCAATCAGTGACCCTGACGCAACGGTGGCCCAATTCGAACCTGGTGAACGAGTGCGGATTGAAGGCAATCAATTCAAACTGGGTTCTGAGACCTGGCAAGCTCATGGTGTACATTTTCTTCTGCCGCAGTATGGTATCAATGGGTACACCTTTGGGGAAAATCGCTACCGAGATGCCAATCTCTATGCCATCGCACGCGAGGTGGAGGAGCGGCGGGCATGGTTGAGCATTGCGCAGCAGATGAATGTGAAAACTCTTCGCATTTTTGTTGATTTGCCAGGTGAGCTTGCACCAGCGTTCTATTCACAAATATGGCGATTTGCCCAGGAGGCTGCACAGTATGACATGCGGCTTGGTCTCGTAATTCATAACAGCGGCAATTTCGATGATCCAGATGGTGCAAAGATACAGTGGATCAGGGATATGATCGATTGCTTTGCTGGCCGTATTGAGGGACAATGCAGCGAACCATTCAGCCGGAACGATACGCACCTCATTGCCTATATCAGTGCGGATAATGAGATTAATAACCATCCGTTTCGTGAAGGCGAAGCGATCCCTGGCAACCCTAATTGTACACCACTCCCAGACAGAGCGGTCGATTGCTATAAACAACCCGATGCTGAAGCCAGTCGTCGATATATCATCGACGCACACGCCTGGGTGAGAGCTGTGCGGGATGCGGTAAAAGAGCGTGATCCGGATATCCTGGTGACCGTTGGCATGGCAACCAATTACACTGATCAGAATGGCACAATTCTTGTTTCGGTTGATAACTATTTCCGTGATGGTGGTGATGAGTATGAACCACTCTGGCAAGCCGGACGGACGGACAACCTGGTTGATTTTATTGCGCCTCACCATTACGGGAGCTTCTTTCTTCAGGAAAAGCTTATCAATGAGATTCCTGCTGATTATCGAAGCGCACGCCCGACGATGCTTGAGGAATTTGGGTATTATACTGACCCACAGCAACAAAACCCAGAAAGTTACTATGATGGCCCGCGCTCGTGCCGAGATAATCCAGGATCATGTGGTACCAATGCAGCTCCTGTTATATTAGAGCGCCATTCTCTGACTGCACTGCGTGCTGGCGATTTTGACACAGGTATAGCCTTTATGCTTGCTGATGTAACAGATAAGAATGATACCAGTCGTCCTTGTGGTCCACCTGAAGCACAACCATGGCGAAGTCCTGACCTTTATACAGGCTTATTTACGATAGATAGTTCTTACGACTGTGGTGGTACAGAAAATAATGGATTGGCGCAAATAAAGAACACTGGCTACCAGGTCTGCCAATATTATGGTGGCAGCGATTGTACGCTTGATCCTGCACCCTTCCCATCTTCATCACCCTGTCCCGCTACCACGTCACAAGGCTTTCCTCACCTATGTGTTAATCAGGTGTATCTACCACTTGTTGAACGGTGAGGATGCAGGATAAACTGTCAATGCGGAGATGTGCAATGAATACGAGACTCTCCCTGGTTTCTCTCATAACCGGGCTATCCATCCTGGTGATCCTGGGGATGCTATTAATCACCAGACCGCTGACCAGCGCACAGCAGAGTGAACGCTGTTTTCCAGAAACCGGTCACTGTATTGATGAACGCATCCGTGAGTATTGGGAACAGAACGGTGGATTGCCAGTGTTCGGATATCCGATTACACCGCAGCGACCGGAAGCTATCGAAGGACAGCCGATAGAAGCACAGTGGTTCGAGCGCAACCGACTCGAATTGCACCCGGAAAACCAGCCGCCCTATGATGTGCTGCTGGGCCGCCTGGGAGTGGATGTACTGGCGCAGCAGGGGCGTGACTGGCAGCATTTTCCGACCGCCGAACCAGAGGGAACCTGTCGCTATTTTGTTGCAACCCGCCATTTCGTGTGTGATGCCTTTTTGGAATACTGGCAGAGCAATGGACTGGAGCTTGACGGACAACCTGGTTTTACCGAAGCCGAAAACTTGGCCCTGTTTGGATTACCGCTCAGTGACATGCGCCTGGAAACGCTGCATGATGGACAGCAGTACCAGGTACAGTGGTTTGAGCGGGCCCGGTTTGAATGGCACCCGGAGCAGGAGCCACCCTATCAGGTGCAGCTCGGATTGTTGGGCAGCGAACTGCGCTCCGAGCCCACCACGCAACGCATCGCACTCACCCTCTTTCGCAGTGAGAAATCGGATGTCTACCTCATTCATGTTGATGGGACAGGGCTGGTCAACCTGACCAATGATCCTATTGGGGCTGGAGCTGGCGGGCCATCCTGGTCACCCGATGGGCAACGCATAGCGTTTAGTTCCAGCCGTGGAGGAAACAGTGATATTTACACTATCCATCCTGATGGTTCTAACCTCGTTCAGTTGACAACCAGTGAGCAGGACGAGGTTGCTCCTCGTTGGTCGCCAGATGGGAAGTACATGCTATTTCAGGTTCGTGTTCGACCAAATGCACCCTATGCACAGCAATATGATATTTTCGTTATGGCAACCGATGGCTCTAATACGAGTCAAATTGCGAGTGGAGTTAATCCTGTCTGGTCACCGGACAGCCGTCGCATTCTCTACGAAAATCCGACTAGTCGTGATGGGATTATCCATATCATCAACGCTGATGGGACTGATAATCGAGATCTAGTCAATGGTTTTGCTCCAAGCTGGTCACCCGATAGCACACGGATAGCGTTCCAACATCGCGATCAAATTTACACTGTTGATCCGAATGGATCAGATATCGAGCTTATTGCAGATGGGTCTTCACCTGATTGGTCACCAGATGGGACAACCATTGCTTTTGTTCCATCCTCTCCTGAGGGCCGAACGATTTCAGTTATGGATCCCGATGGTACCAATAAAAGAGCATTAACAGAGCACGGCGATCATCTCCACCCACGTTGGTCACCAGACGGACACTACATTACGTTCACCCGTGGTACGACGTTTGGAATGGATGGAGGAGCTTTGCTTGTCATGAATGCTGATGGATCGAATGAAGTGAGTCTGGCGTTCATTGGACGAGTACCACAATTCACCTGGGAACCATGAGGCAAATGGCTGCGTGGTGTGGTCATCTGGCAAGCAGCTATGTACCCCAAACGTTGTGGCGTGCGTAAAAGATTGATGTGCTGTTCCTTCACTCTGTCCGATTTTGCTTGCGCCGCCACGCCCGCAGTTCTGCATCCGCCGTCGCATCATTCTGCTCAGCATAGCGCAACGTGGTCTGGATGCGTTTGTGGCCCAGCCGCTTGCGAATAGTCGCCAGGCTCACACCTCCATTCACCAACTCTGTCGCATGGGAGTGGCGCAACTGGTGTAGCGTGCAGATGATCCCCGCCTGCTGGCAGTAGCGTGCCCAGCGCTCCTGCACCGCCTGATAGCTCACCGTCCCACCCTGCCCGTTTTTGCTGGCTCGGAAGAGCGCCCCGTGGCGGTAGCCGGTCTGCTGGAGATACTGCCGCAGCAACGCCACGAGCTTCGGGTCGTCCAGCAGCACGGTGCGCCGTCGGTTGCCCTTGCCCAGCACGGTCAGGTGCTCATCATCGGGTGTCAAGTCCAGGTCTTCACTATGGACACCCAACGCTTCGCCCACCCGCAACCCTGTTTCATAGATCAGCCGGAACAGCAACCGGTCACGCATCTGTTGGCGCGGAATAACCGCAAAGATCGCCTCAATCTGCTCGCGGCGTAACCCGCGTGGGGCCGGGTCGTCCAACCGCACCCGCTCAATCTTGATCATCGGGTTGGTCAGCAGCAGGTCGTGCCGCACCGCCCAGGTGAAAAAGCTGTTGAGCGCGGCTTGCTGGCGCGCTTGCGTCGCCGGGCTGAGGTGGGTCTGGGTTGCCAGGAATTGCTCCACGGTCGTTACTGAGAGATCGGCCAGCGCAGCGGGGGCGTCGGCGGCAAATTTTGCCAGCGTGGTGCCATACGAGCGCACGGTATGTTCCGAGCGTCGCGTCTGTTCCAGATAGTGCAGAAACTGTTCCGTAGTCGTTGTCAGCAGGTGCGACTCCATCATCCCTCCCCTGGGCAGATCTTTCTTGTGAGAATGGGCAAATCACCCCCGATGTGCGGTGCCCAGATTGTCCATTCTGGCGCGGTGGGTGTGCGACAATGCTTGCGAGAATGGCTATTCTCTCTGGCACTGGCACGACCCGGTGCCGGGGCCAGATGGTCTGGCCTCAGTATAGCACTTGCAACACGAAAGGATAGACGAATGCCCGTTGAATTTCTGTCCGATGAGCAAGCAGCACGCTATGGCCGCTATACCGGCGACCCGTCGCCTGCCCAGCTTGCCCGCTACTTCTTCCTCACCCCCGACGATCACGCTCGGATTGACCAGAAGCGTGGCAGCCACAACCGGCTGGGATTCGCGCTGCAACTCTGCACGCTACGCTTTCTCGGCACCTTCCTCGCTGATCCCACCGAGGTGCCGGAGATCGTCGTGCGGGACGTGGCCCGCCAGCTTGCCATCCACGATCTCGCCTGTCTCGCACGCTACGCTGAGCGTGTGCCCACGCAGCGCGACCATGCCCGCGAAATTCGTCAGATGTACGGCTACCGCGAGTACACCGACCAGCCGGAGCATTTCCGCCTCATCCGCTGGCTGTTCACCCGTGCCTGGCTCAGTGATGAGCGCCCCTCGGTGCTCTTTGACCTGACCACCCACTACCTGATCGACCACCAGATCGTGCTGCCCGGTGTCACCGTCCTGGCGCGGGAGGTGGCGCGGGTGCGCGAGCGGGCAGCCACCCGGCTGCATCGCGTGCTGGCCCACACATTGACCGCTGCCCAACGGCAGACCCTCGATGCCCTGCTGACCATTCCAGAGGGGGGGCGCATCTCGCGGCTGGAGCAGCTACGCACACCACCGACCCGCATCAGCACGACCGCCATGGTCAAAGCATTGCAACGGCTGGATGCCGTCCGCACCCTTGGCATCAGCCAGATAGACCTGAGCCATGTGCCTGCGGCGCGTCTCCACGCCCTGGAACGCTACGCCACCCTGGCCAGTACCACCGCGATTGCCCGCATGAACGACGCCCGCCGCCATGCGACCCTGCTGGCCCTGGCCGCCATACTGACCACCCGTGCCCAGGATGATGCGCTTGACCTGCTCGACGCGCTGGTCGTGACCATCATTCGCAAGGCGCACCTGACCGCCCGCCAGAATCGTTTGCGCGTGGCCCACAGGACATCGACCAGGCCGCCCTGCTGCTCAGCACCGCCTGCGCTCCCCTGATCGATCCCGAATGCCCCGCACCCTTTGTGCGCGCTATCGCTCTGGCCTTGATTCCTCGTGAGGAGCTTGCCGAGGCAATCAGCCAGATTGAAACCCTGGCTCGCCCTGCCGAGGTCGACATCCAGCCGGAACTAATTGAACGCTACCAGCTGGTGCGTCGGTTCGTGCCCACCCTGCTGCGGACGCTGCGGTTCAATGGCACACCAGCGGGCCGTCCGGTGCTCAAAGCCCTGGCCTTTCTGACCAGCATCGAAGGGCAGCGTGACCCGGATATGCGCCACGCGCCGCGTGAGGTGGTGCCACGGGCCTGGCGCTCGTTCGTCTTTCGGGAGCGGCGGGAGGTTGACCGGAAAGCCTACACACTCTGCACCCTGGAACAACTCCAGGCAGCCCTGCGCCGCCACGATGTGTATGTCTATCCCAGCGAGCGCTGGGGAGATGTGCGGGCCAGACTGCTCCAGGGAGCCGATTGGGAAGCCCAACGCGCCAATGTCTGCCGCATGCTCAACCACCAGCCTACGCCGGATGCTGCCCTCGAACGCCTTCACACCCAGCTTGATACCGCCTTTCGGCGCGTTGCGGAGAACCTATCCGGCAACAGCAGCGTCATGATTGAAACGCTCCCGAATGGCCAGGAACGCATTCATCTCCAGCGGCTCGACCAACTCGAACGACCCGCCAGCCTGCGGTGGCTGGATGACCAGATTAGCCACCGTCTCCCGCTGGTTGACCTCACCGAGATCATGTTGGAACTCCACCATCGCACCGGATTTCTCGATGAGTTCACTCCCATCAGCGGTGAGCGCACCCGTATCCCCGATCTGCCCATCAGCATCGCCGCCGTGCTCCTGTCGCTGGCCTGCAATATTGGCCTCGATGCCGTGGTACAGGAGGATGTCCCTGCGCTGCGGCGGCGGCGACTGGCCTGGGTGCTGGAGACGTTCATCCGTGCCGAAACGCTCACCCGCGCCAATGCCTGCCTGGTCGATGCCCAGCAAGACATCCCGCTGGTGCAGGTCTGGGGCAGCGGCGAGGTCGCTTCCGCCGATGGCCTGCGCTTTGTCGTGCCGCTGCGCACGCTCAATGCCGGACCCAGTTCGCGCTATTTTGGCGTGGAGCGCGGTGTGACCTACTACAATTATATCTCCAGTCACTTTGCCGGATTTCACGGCCTGGTCATCCCCGGCGCGATGCGCGATGCGCCCTACATCCTGGATGGCTTGCTGGAGCAGCAGACCAGTTTACAGCCCACCGAGTTGATGACCGACACTGGGGGCTATTCCGACCTGATCTTCGGCCTGTTCTGGCTGCTGGGCTATCAGTTTAGCCCGCGTCTGGCCGATGCTGGTGGGGCACGCTTCTGGCGCATGGATCGTCACGCTGATTACCACGCCCTGAACCGCGTCTCGCGGCATGTCGTCAACACACGCATTATTGCCGACCACTGGGACGACCTGCTGCGGATTGCCGGGTCGCTCAAATTGGGTGTGGTGCGGGCCTCGACGCTGATCCGGGCTTTGCTCGCCAGCCAGCGCCCCTCCACCCTGACCCGCGCCCTGATCGAGTTGGGGCGGATTGCCAAAACACTCTACCTGCTGGCCTACATTGACGATGAAGCCTACCGGCGGCGGATACTGACGCAGCTCAACCGGGGCGAGGCGCGGCACGACCTGGCGCGGGACATCTTCTATGGGCGGCGCGGCGAACTGCGACAGCGCTACCGCGAAGGGCAGGAAGACCAGCTCAGCGCGTTGGGGTTGGCGGTGAATGGCTGTGTGCTGTGGAATACCTGGTATATGGATCGGATTGTGACCACGCTGCGGAACCAGGGCGTGCCGATCCAGGATGCCGACCTGGCGCGTATCTGGCCGCTCAAGGCAGCGCATATTCGGATGGTGGGCCGCTACCAGTTCACGGTGCCGGAGGAAGTGGCGCAAGGAGCGTTTCGTCCGCTGCTTGACCCAGATGCGGCGGATGACATCGTGATCTAAATCACTCGGCGCATGATCGTGTCCTGCTGCCGCGCAGAAACACGCACATGTTCGGTGTGGCAGCAGAACTTTGTGAAATATTTCCATAGCGTTCGTTTTTGTTCCACTGTTGTTCATGGGCCAGAATCAAAAAACCCAACCAGTAACGCGGTTGGGATCAGAAGCAGGCATTCGGGGCAGGCACACCACCCGGAATAGCAATGAGGGCAGCCAGGTAAAGACGCTGCCACCTGCTGCGGCTCCCAATCCGCGAGGAGCGAGCAAACCACCCAGGGCGGGCGACCTGGCTTGGACAGAGTGTGTCCTTACAGTTGCGGGACAGCGCCGGACTCGCACCGGCTTCGCCGTTCAGCCCTACCATCCGGGGTATGGGCACCCTGGCTGATCTGGCCTGTGGGATCAACACCCACGGCATTTGTTACAGGAGATAATACCACAGAAGCGGATGGGGTGCAACCGCTTTTGCGTGACGCCAGGGCCATGTCAAAGTCGTGCTGGCGTGAATCCCACCAGTGCCAGGGCACGTTTCACCGATGCGCCATAATGGCGTATGGCGTCGGCAATGTTTGTCCACCCATGCCAGCGGAACAGGTCAATGAGCGCATTCCGCACTGCCGCCAGTGCCTGCGGAGCA
>Ga0207419_1003069_pt1 | contig 10267 bp, 10 predicted proteins | sample ElkSloMetagenome_4_FD_184723 | JGI IMG/M metagenome (GOLD analysis project Ga0207419, IMG submission 184723) | Hot spring microbial communities from Elkhorn Slough, Monterey Bay, USA - MD2A (version 2) | ecosystem: Environmental > Aquatic > Marine > Intertidal zone > Estuary: Microbial mat ... | reverse complement strand
GCTTGGTAGGTAAAATAAAGAATATGCCCAACTTTTTAAGCCACTGTAAAAAATTATTGGAGCCAGGAGGTCAAATTTTATTAGATTCCAGCGACGTTAACTATTTGACTGAGGAATATAAAATAAAGTCCACAGGCCAATATATTGGCGAGATTTCCTATCAGTACGTTTACAAGAACAACAAAGGCCCTTGGTTCGATTGGCTTTACTTAGAAAAAGCCCGTTTGCAAGAAATATCGGAGAAAGAAGGCTGGCGGGTAGAGTTCTTGTTCGAAGATGTAAATAATCAGTATTTAGCGTCTATAACAAAGGAATAGCATTCTTGCACATTTTCAAGAGTAGAATTGGCTATAAAGTACTTTTATGTGAGCAATATTATGTGTAGTAGTATGTTTATACAATGGTATTTTTTAAGACATCCTACTTAATAGCAATTGACGCATTTTTTTAAGATATCAAAAGGTTTTTTATCGCTCACATTTGGCTCCAAGGAAAAAGTCTTGCTAATATGTTTTTTATTGGCTTTGTGCAATCTTGCTTATGCCCAGGATGAAAATGTCTCAAAAAATAAGACTCTCCCTAAAGATTTCTCAAAAATCGCCTTATCAAAATTAGATGATGGGCAGTCCATAAAAAAAGTAATTTTTTACTATGGTGGGGCGCATACCGATACTTTTGAGCAGGTAAGGGCAGCTTCCCAAGGTCAATGGCAATCTGCCGAGACTTCAGCAGAAGATTACCCACATGCCCAAGGTTGGTTTAAGATAGAAGCTGTTGCAGATTATGCCACCAGCCAGTTTGTGATAAAATTGCCCCTTATTTCAGAAGCTGAAGCTTACCTTGTGCAAAAGGGAATTGTTAAGGCCAAATACGAGGGAGGGGAGTTCGTGGCAGCCGATAAAAAGGTGATCAAATCTGGCCGTAAAGATTTTCTTATACCTTTGTATGTAGTAGAAGAGGGCGACTTTCAGTTAATTGTGCGGGCTACAAACCTTAAAGAAGAGAGCATCGATTTAGATTGGCGCTTACAGCAGTACACAGCTTGGTCTTGGGCCGTTTTTGAAAGCAATCTAAAAGATGCCATTTTCCACACCATTGTTTGGGTAGTCATTTTAAGCAACATCATGTTGTTTTACCTTTTTAGCAGGAAAACCTATTTGTACTACTCGGGGTACTTGGCGACGGTTTCCTTATATTTTCTTTGGAATGCCGGTCATATAGGTAATTTTATATTAACGCAAACCCCTTCTTTTAGCTATTCCCTCAAGACGCTGCAAAATATAGCTCCTATTTTTTACTGGTTGTTTCTTACGCATTTTGATAGTAAAAAAGATTTTTTTGGGAAAAGGGTAAAGACCTTCTACACAGTCGTAGCTTTAAATATTTTGGTAGTTGCGCTAGAATGCACTTGGATACTTTTTATAGAGAGGTACCCACTGTTGTTATCGCATTTGGCCAACTTAGTTTCTTGTGCATCTATGTTGTTGGCTTCCGTTTTGTTTTTGTGTTGTAATTGGAAAAAAAATAGCCAAGGCATGTTGGTTTCTGCGGGAGTATTTATAGTGGCACTATCTTACCTACTCACTCTCGTTTATTTTTATATGAGTGAATCGGGTTATTCCATCATTTTTAAGATTGGTTTTTTAGGAGAGGTTTTCCTTTTCACCCTTAGTTTGATTTTCCAGTTTAGACATGTAGAAAGAGAAAAAATAAGTACACAGAAAAATTTAATCGCTGAACTAAGGAAGAATAAAGCACTTCAAGACCAGCATAATAGAGAATTGGAACAGAAAGTAGCCGATAGAACTCGCGAGATTGAATTAAAAAACGAGGAAATTGTAGATCAAAGAAACGAGTTGCTCAACAATTCTTCAGAGCTACACGAATTAAACTCTGAGTTGCTTACACAAGCAGAGACCATACAAGCAACCAATGAGCGCCTGCATAAAAATGAGCAAATACTTAAAAGGGCCTATGAAAGATTAAAGGAAACTCAAAAAGAGCTTAAGCAAAAAAACGAGGCCATTCAAAAAATAAATAAAGACCAAGAGAAAATCATTGCTTCTAGAAACCGTGGGTTGCTTCAGGCCAAAAAAGAATTGGACGATTTCCTTTACAGAACATCCCACAATTTAAAAGGCCCTGTGGCAAGGATCAAAGGCTTGCAAGAATTACTCAAGATTGAACTGAAAGACAATGTATATGTGGAGGAATACCTTGACAGATTGAACAAGGTGATAGAAAAAATGGAAATCGTTTTTGAAAAGCTCAATGCTGTTAGTTATATAAATAAGGCAGGGACTAAAGAAGAAAGCTGTAATTTGGCCGAGGTTGTCTCAAATACCGTAAGCAATTTGGCCGATAAAATAGCAGATAGAAATGCAGAAGTAATAGAAGATACCCAAGCAGTCGATTTAAATGTAAGCCCTAAAATTATCGGTATTATACTAAAATACTTACTCGAAAACGCTCTTCAGTTTAAAGAGAAAAAAAGACCGCTTAAGATTGAGGTACACGTCTCTGAGCAAGAAAATAGCTTTATTAAATTGATAGTAAAAGACAATGGAAGTGGTATTGAAGATAAAGTAATAGGAAAGATTTTCAATATGTTCTACATTGGCTCTTTAGACTCTGAAGGCGATGGTTTGGGGCTATACATCGTAAAAAAGGCGGTTGAAAAGCTGCACGGTTTTATCAATGTAGAAAGCAAGTACAGAGAGGGCACGACCATTCGTATTTTACTTCCTAAAACTGCTACAATCAAACAAGGCGAAATACACACTTCCCACAAAATTTCTCCGCTCTAAATTCAGAAAACTTTGTATTCTGCTATTCTAAGCTAATTTTTTATATTTACAGTCTTTAAAAAAGTAGTTGCTTAACAAACTACTTTACAAGCAGTTGTATTATTTTAAAACATTTCTAGCTTTATACAGCTATACTGAAACTTAAATCATGGATTCTCTAAAAACTACTATCTCGAAAATAATCCTATTTTACGCGCTAATTTTTCTCGCCTTAGCTTGTGAGCAAAAACCTTCAGAAAATACAGATACCAACAGTTCCCTACCAGCACTGCCTACTGCAGATGCCAATAATGGTGGGCTCACCTTGCCCGATAACTTTGGGACTGTGGTGGTGGCCGATTCTACAGGCCGTGCAAGGCATATCGCAGTAAACGACCAAGGCGACATTTTTATAAAAATGAGACGCTTAAAAGAAGAAAAAGGCATTTTAACGATTAGCGATACTACGGGCAATGGAAAAATGGATACCTTTTCAGGTTTTGACCTTTACACAGGTACAGGCATCCATATTTACAACAATTATTTGTATGCTTCCTCAGACTCTTCTGTATACAGGTATCCGCTAGAGAATGGAGCCGTTCCTGCAGAGGCAGAGCCAGAGGTAATTGTGAGTGGGTTTCCCATACAACGCTCTCATGCTTCAAAAACTTTAGCTTTTGACAATGCCGGAAATATCTACGTAAATGTAGGAGGTCCCTCTAACGCATGTATGGAAGAAAGCAGAACACCGGGCTCACCGGGTATGGATCCTTGTCCTCAGCTAGAGTACCAAGCAGGTATTTGGCGGTTTGATGCCAACAAACCTGGACAAACTCAAAAAGAAGACGGTTATCGCTATGCAACAGGCATCAGAAACGCAGTTGCCCTAGAGTGGAACGACAAGGAAAACAGCCTATATGCACTACAGCACGGTAGAGATCAATTGAACAATCTTTTTACAGACCTATACACCGATGAGCAAAGCGCCGAGCTGCCTTCCGAAGAATTTTTGCAAATTAATGAAGGAGACGATTTTGGCTGGCCATATTGCTACTACGACCATTTTAAGAACCAGAAAATACTAGCGCCTGAGTATGGTGGCGATGGAGAAAAAACTGGCCGCTGCGAAGATATAAAAGCGCCAATTATGGCTTTTCCAGCACATTGGGCGCCCAATGATTTGCTTTTTTACACGGGTGACCTTTTTCCTGAAAAATATAAAAATGGTGCATTTATCGCCTTTCATGGTTCTTGGAACCGAGGACCTTTTGCACAAAAGGGTTATTCAGTGGTATTCGTACCTTTTAAAGATGGTAAGCCTTCAGGAGATTGGGAAATATTTGCCACTGGTTTTAAAGGAAAAGACGAGATCATGTCGCCATCTGAAGCCGCTCACAGGCCGGTTGGTTTGGCACAAGGTCCCGATGGTTCTCTCTACATTTCAGACTCTGTGAAAGGAAAGATTTGGAGAGTAATGTACTATGATAATGTAACTACAGCTTCTTTGTAAGAAGCTGTTAATATTTGTTTTGAGGTTTTATGGATCATTAATTAAAAATCATCATAAACCCTTGCTAAGTTTACGGTTAATTTAACAAATTATACTATACCAACTATCTTAACTTAATTATATGAATAAGTTCTATCTCATTTTTATTAGCATTGCTTTATTTATCGCAGCTTGTGGTGGGGCCAAAAACGAAGCTGAGCAAACCGAAACCACCGCGCAAGAAGAAGTTAAAAGTGAACCTGAGGAAAAAGTAGCAGAAGCTGCTGTGCCTCGAGGACAGGGAATCTATAAAACCTATTGCCAAGTATGCCACCAAGCTGATGGCAACGGGGTACCAGGTATGAATCCACCACTGACACAAACCGAATGGGTATTGGGTGAAAAAGAGCGCTTAATAAAAGTAGTACTCAATGGTTTGAACGGAGAAATTGAGATAAAGGGAGAAATCTACAACAACGTAATGGCCTCGCATAGCTTCTTAACCGATAAGCAAATTGCCGACGTACTTACTTATGTGAGGTCAAGCTGGGGAAATGATGCTTCAGAAATAAGTGAAGAAGAAGTAGCTGCGGTAAGAGCTAGTAATGAAGGGTAAATCCACATAATCGTCAGGTTAAGCTGATAATTACAGTTTGTGTTTGAAAATTCTATGGTTTGGTCGATTACATCAGTTTGAAGTTTGTTGAGCTGAGATATCGCGAAGTTGAAATTTGCAATTAGAAGTATAAAAAAATAACTGTATTTAGGCGATTTATACATTGTGAAAATCATTTAGATGATAATTTTTCCATAACCTGACGGTTAAGGGCAAATCAACCTAATAATTTTAAATTTTATTCGTGGATTCAATACTAAAATAGGTTTGGATCCACGAACTTATGATTCATTAGCTGGCTTTTGCCAACTCCAATTTTTCAACCATTTGCATATCAAATTTTTTAAATGGATATCTCATTAAAAGGAAAACAAGCATTTGTTTGTGGCAGTACCCAAGGAATCGGTAAAGCGGTAGCCATAGAATTGGCCAGTTTAGGTGCTTCAGTTACACTTTGCGCCCGAAACGAGAATAGCTTAAAGGAAGTTTTAGGCCTCTTGGACAAAAACCAAGAGCAAAACCACGACTACATAGTGGCCGATTTTTTTAATCCTGATCTGCTAAAAGGCAAACTCGATAACTACATAGCCGACGGAAAAAAGGCGCATATTTTGGTGAACAACACAGGTGGGCCACCTGCGGGCGAGGCTATAGATGCCAAACCAGAAGAATTCTTAAAGGCTTTTAACGCACATCTTATCTGCAATCAGCATTTGGTGCAAACTCTTGTACCGGGCATGAAGCAAGATGCCTACGGCAGAATCATCAATATCATATCAACCTCGGTAAAAGTGCCTATACCGGGACTAGGGGTCTCTAATACAACAAGAGGGGCCGTGGCATCTTGGGCAAAAACCTTGGCCCGTGAGTTGGCGCCTTTCGGCATTACGGTAAATAATGTATTGCCGGGCTTTACCAAAACAGCTAGGTTAGATTCTTTAATTGCCACAAGAGCCAAAAACCACGGAAAAAGCTTTGAAGAATATGAGGAGATCATGAAAAGTAATGTGCCTGCGCAAAGGTTTGCCAATGCTGAAGAAGTAGCTGGAGCTGTGGCCTATTTGGCTTCGCCTATTGCTGCCTATGTTAATGGCATCAATCTCCCGGTAGACGGTGGAAATACGCCATCTTTGTAATTTCAGAAGGGCTTGATTAATAGAACCGATTTCTAAGATCCAATGGTTAATTAACGAATTTTTACTAAAATGATGAAGTTTTGAATTATTGTAGCAATTGCGGGAGTGAAAAAATCAATTGGGAAGTGCCTAAGGGCGATACCCATTACAGGTTTGTTTGTGACAATTGCGAATTAATTCATTACCAAAACCCTAAAGTCGTGGTGGGGTGTATTCCGCTATGGCAAGATAAAATACTACTTTGCAGAAGGGCCATAGAGCCGAGAAAAGGCTATTGGAACTTACCCGGCGGTTACTTAGAAAATGGGGAATCTCTGATTGAAGGTGCAGCGAGAGAGACTTTAGAAGAAACCAAGGCCAAAGTAGAAGTCGGTAGGTTAATCTCAATTTTTACCATACCGACCATAAACCAAGTAATGATGCACTTTGTGGCCCAATTAAAGAGTGACAACTTTATGCCAACCCAAGAGTCTTCTGAGTTGCGCCTCTACACTGTACAAGAATTGCCTTGGGAGAAATTGGCTTTCAACTCAAATAACTTTGCTCTAAACGCCTATTTAGAATACCGAGAAAACAGCAGTGCTAGAGTAAAAATGTTTACCTACAGAAAATAGTTTGACTATTCAACATAAAGCAACAAGTTGTTGTAAGGGTCTGATACAATTTTATCCGGCTTGTTTTTTAATGATATTTCAAACCTATTTTCCCTCTTATCAATGTTGAATTCTTTAAAGACCCTTTCCTCATTATCACTTATAAATAAGACTGCAAGCCTATATGTAAACAGCTTTGTAGCTTGTGTTTGTGTTATAGTAAGTTCGAGTGTTTTATTTCTTTTATTGTATTTATAAGCAGTTTTAACAGAAGGCAAGGTAGGTGAATACAGCCATTGCTCAAAAAACCAGTCCAATGATTTACCCGAAACTTCTTCCATCACATACTGAAAGTCTTTGGTAAGTGCATTGCCATTTTTAAAAATTTGGTAGTATTTTTTGATGCCTTTAAAAAACAGTTCATCGCCTAACTCATACCTTAGCATGTGAAGTATCCAAGCTCCTTTTTGGTAGGTATTGGTATTGAGTAAATCGGTTAGTTTGTTCACTTTTAAATCGATAATACTAGAGGTCGGTGCTTTTTTGTGGTATTCGGCAATTTGTATTTTTTGCTTATTTAGCAGGCGGTTCATAGAGTCTTTGCCGTGCTTATGTTCTACATACACATTGGTAAAATAAGTGGCAAAGCCCTCGCTTAGCCATACGTGGTGCCAATCGGCTTCGGTAACGGCATCGCCAAACCATTGGTGAGCCACCTCATGGGCTATTAAATTTTCAATAGTACGTTGGCCGGTAACAGAGTTTTCGTAATAGAAAATGTTGCTTGCGTTTTCCATGCCTCCATACCTAGTTTTAGATTGTACATTGGCCAACTTAGCATAAGCAAAAGGTCCTATTTTCGCATTAAAAAAAGCCAAAATTTCAGGTGCCATGGCATAGTCGTAAAAGCCCGCTACTTTGTTTTCGGGAAATACCCAACTCTGAACAGGAATATGGTCTACCTCAGCCAAATGTTGTACTGCGAACTTAGCCACACCGATGACCATTAATTTAGTGGCCAGGGGTGCTTGGCTTTCCCATCGGGTAATCTTGCTGTTGTTATTGGTAAAGCTCTCTTCTATTTTGGTACCTGAGGCCACCACTTCGTAATGTATGGGTGTTTCTACACTAAAAGTGCAAAAGGCTTTGTCGTAAGGATGATCAATGCTTGGTAGCCAATGCCTTGCCCTATTGGGCCAATTGTCTCCAAAAAATGTACGGTCTCCAAATTTATTATTTGAGATAATAAGGCCATCATGAGGAATGCCTCTGTAAAATACAGTTGCACTAAAGTAAGTGTTTGCGGCGATCTCTTCTTCTAGTACAATGGCTAATCTATTTTTTTTATGTAGAAATTTTGTGGAGTAGGTATTGGGGGAACTTATCAAAACACTGTCTACGTGCATTCCATGGCCTTTGAGGCTTTCATTTACATTGATCAGGTCTAATTCAAATTGTGCTAAAGGCTGGTCTTTCGTTTTGATGTCGAGTACAGCTACGCCTTTTATGCTGTCTGTTACATCGTGCAACTTTAAATAAAAGTCATAAGAGATTATATTGATATCAGGGTTTTTAGGGTAGGTATCTAGGCTAAAAGTAGGTTGCGAAAAATACAGCTGTACTGTACAAGAAAACAGGACAAAAACTAAGGCTTGCATTTTATTATTTCTATTAGTCTGTTGAGGTATGATAAGATGTAGCATATTGAAGCGTTGATTGGAAGTATGGTTAATTGGTAAGGTTTTTACTGCAAGTTATTTATTAAGCAATAGATTCAGTAAAGAATATTTATTTTATTAAATTCAAATAGCCAATAACACATAAAATTTATTTTTTTATCTAAAACTATTTTTTCATGCAATCCGGTCAACTATATCATTATTCAATTACTACCTTAAAATTACAACCACTTTTAAAAGAGCCTTTTATTTTCGAAAAAATACTTCATAACCTCCAATTACTGATCAATGCAAAGCAAATCAAACTTTACGGTTACGCAGTACTCTCCAATCGTTTAGAGTTTTTATGGGAAATGACACACGATGCCGATGAAGAAAGTCCGCATATTCAATTCTTAAAGCTCAGCTCTTTCGATTTTTTGGAGGAACTCAGGCAAAAAGATAAAAAACTGCTCGATTTGTTTTGTATAGATATGCTCTTTCAAAAAATACAATTTTGGCAAAAATCGCATGGGCCAATTCATATAAAAAATGAGCGAGATGCCGCTATGGCTTTAGAGCGCATACACGATTTGGCTCAAAAAGATGGAATAGCCGCACACTCTTCTCGGTCATTTTACTCAACAGGTCTTGACCCTTATAACTTACTAAAGCCTTATCAAGCATATTTTGAGGACATTGCTGTGAACGTAAACTAAAGAAAGCGCTCTTGTAGCTCGGGGGTTGGTATACGACAAGAATCTTTTTTGCCAAACCATTTGTAACGGTTGGCTGCAATAAAATCGTAAACAGCATCTCTTATGGTTTTAGGTACGATGATAAAGCCATAGAGCAAGGGCAGTGGAAAAATTAGTTTTCTGCAAATGTGTAAAACAGCTGTAGATTTTTGGTATATTTTGCCCTCTTTTACCAGCACTATGGTTTCGGGAGATGTATTTAGCTGGTTTTCTTTTAGTAAAGCTTGTCCTTCGTCAGACTGAAGTGAGGAGAATAAAAATTCTTTCTTGCGGTCTAGGTCGATAATCAGGTTTACGCTACTATTACATAGATTACATACACCATCAAATAAAATAACTGCGTGCTCTCTGCCCATAGTTTGTTGCTTTTATTCTAAAAGCAATTGTAGGGAAATTAAGTTTTTTTGCAAGGCCTTAAGCTACATTTTTTTTTGCTTTTAACTCTAGCAGATGGTCAAATGCATATTTGTAAGTAGAAACTATCTTGTAAGGCGATGCAGGTTTCTGCAAAATATAGATTGCGTTTAAAATAGACCTTTGTATAGCATTGGGGATGATATAAACTGTTGAGAGTACGTTTTTTGCAATTTGTGCTTTATGTTTTTTTATCCATTTGGCCTGCTGCTTGCGCAAGTCTGATGAAATGTATGGGGCATAAGAGGCATCCATGATAAAGTAAACTGATTTATTCCTATAGAGAATATCAGTCATTTTTTGCAAATAGATTTCAAATTCCTGACCAGACGGCACTTCAGGAGAAAACTTGACATAGTAAATGTCATGGTCCTGTTTTTCAAAAATAGCGTAATTCATAATTTGTCACCAGATTAAAGAATAACTGTGGTGTTATTCATTTACTAATTACGTAAATATCCAAGTTTTACTTTTTGTGTATTAGCCGGTCAGATTTGATTTCACGTAATGCTTTGTTATAAAGCTATTGTAAAGATAATTAATAAAAGAGGTGGGAGGTCCACTACAACTTGTTAAGTGTCATGTTTACACTACATTTTTTCGAAAAAAAACTTCTGTTTTTCACTTATCGAATAAATTCTATCACGATTTTTATCTAAAAATTTATGTAAACAGTAGATGCTGTTCCTTTACTTTTTTATTGTTCAATATTACAAAGCTGCTTTATCTAGATAAAATTCAATCGAGTTGTACAGTAATTGGCCAACCTGTAAACTGTTGTGCATCATCTTTTGTAACATCTACTTCTCTGGGCCAA
>Ga0207419_1003067_pt1 | contig 10273 bp, 5 predicted proteins | sample ElkSloMetagenome_4_FD_184723 | JGI IMG/M metagenome (GOLD analysis project Ga0207419, IMG submission 184723) | Hot spring microbial communities from Elkhorn Slough, Monterey Bay, USA - MD2A (version 2) | ecosystem: Environmental > Aquatic > Marine > Intertidal zone > Estuary: Microbial mat ... | reverse complement strand
GAACTGCAGGTTAGCGAGGTCACAGCTTCCGCCGCTCCAGCGTAACACTCGGCAGCTGTTGATCAGCCAGTCGTGCGATGGAAACGTATCCGATAACAGCTGCTGCCGGATCGCAAAGGCACGTGCTGCGTACTGCCGGGCAGGTTCAATGTGACCTAGTGCAAGATTGGCCATCGTCAGCCCCATCAGCATCTCAGCCAAGCGCGGATGCTCGACTTTCTGGATCGCCTCCATGCGTTCAATGGCCTGCTCAAAAAGCGGCAGTGCACGGGCAGGGTGGCCTTGGGCCAAAGCAACCCAAGCCTGGTCCGATCGACCGACCGCCAGCAGGTGGCTGGATTCGGAAAAAAACCGCTCATAGTCCGCGACCATTTTCTCAAGCAAGCGCGCGGCCGCATCCAGCTGGCCCAGGCTCAAATGGGCGAGTGCACGCCAGTGGCGGGTCCAGACCAGGCCGTCCCAGTCAGGACCCTGCTGCCCACTGCGCACGATATCGGCTTGATCTAGCATAACCAGGGCTTCATCAATATCCCCCAATTGGAGCAGCGTCGTCGCCCGATGATCCAGGGTGGCTGAGTGCGAGGCGCTGTGTTGTTGGCCTTGCGCGTGCGCTTCCAGGCGGGTTTGTTCTAGCATGGCGCTGGCCTGCTCAAGGTGCCCCAGATCCCGCAGCACCATGGCCGAGATTCGACGGTTTGATATCGGTCGTTTTCCCATGTTCTGGATTTCGGTCAGCAGTTCCAGCGCTTGACGGTAATCACCACGACTGTGCAGGAGGTCGGCGAGCTGCTGTTGAATGCTGATGGTTTGCTCGGCGTCTGGCCCGAATCGATCCTTGAATTCGGTCAGCATGTCGCGAGTCATCTGTTCTGACTGTTCATAGTCGCCATCCCAGATGCCAATAGCGATCAATCCCTGCCGCGCACGGTCGCGGGATTCGGGAATATCGTGCTGGATGGCAATAGAAAGAGCCCGTTCGTGGCGCCGCCGAGCAAAGACCAGCTCAGTACGAATTCGGTGAACCTCACCCAGCACGTTCATCAATCGCGCTTTGGCTTGCGGCTGATCATTCATTTCGCGCTCGAGGCGTTGAGCGGCCTCGATCAGCACATCGCGAGAGAGTCGATCCGCGTCGGTGGTCAGGAACGGGTTGGCGTCACGCAGCAGATCTTCGAGGTAGGCCATGACCGCTTCATTGGCAGCATTGCCCTCCGCAAGCTTTCGCGCCTGGTCCAATTGATGAATCAGCGCACCACTGCCCACCAGCAACAGCAAGGCAGCCAGACTCAGTCCAGGCCATTGACGACGCAAAAGACATCGCGTTCGGTAGATCAGGCCGTTTCCGAATGCTCGGACAGGTTTGTGTTCGAGCAGTGCCCGAATGTCACGAGCCATGTTATCGGCACCGAGGTAGCGATCCTTGGGTTGGGCTGCAAGTGCTCGGGAAATGATCGCTTGGAGCTCTTGGTCTGCCTGTGACCAGATGTTGATTCTCCCAAGCGAAGACACGGTTTTTACCAGTGATGTCAAAACGGACGCTTGAGTCTCACCGGTGTTGATCAAACGACGCAGCAGCAAACCGAGTTGATAAACGTCGCTGCGGGGCGAGGGCGGCGAACCGTTTTTTTGCTCGGGGCTGGCATAGTCAGGTGTAAGTGCGCGCCAGCGTGCGTCATCTTTGCTTGCCTCGGCCGGGTGATCCAGGAGCTGGCCAATGCCGAAATCCAGTATTTTGATCTGGCCGCTCTCGGTGACCAGAACATGCTCTGGCTTGATATCGCCATGGACAATCAGCTGGCGGTGCGCAGCGGCAACGGCGAGTGCGACATCTACAAACAATGCCAAACGCGCCGCTATGCTCATGTTTTGTTGGTCGCAGTAACGGTTAATTGGTTCACCATCCACGTACTCGATGGCCAGCCAGGGTTGACCTTGCTCGGTCAAGCCGCCGTCAAAGAGTCGCGCAATGCGGACATCATCCATCCCTGCAAGAATCTGGCGTTCTTGCCGAACCAGGTGCTCAGCGCCTGCGTGGGTCAAGCCGGGCCAAAGCAACTTCAAAGCGACGGTTTGTTCAAAAGCGCCATCGGCCCGCTCGGCCAGGTAGACTTCCGCCATGCCACCCTGGCCAATGCGGCGCAGCAGGCGCCAGGCGCCGATCCGGGTGTTTTCTTCGATTGGATCTTGATCTGAAATGTAACTGAGTGCGGCAATCAGGCTCTGATCAATGCGCTGATCGGTCGATTCGGCGTTGAGCAGGTGGCGGAGGGTTTTCGCCTGGGCCGGGTCTTTGGCTTCGATTGAAAGAAGCTTTGCGTTGCGTTGTTCTTGATCCAGGTCCAGCAGGGCATCCAGCTGTTGATCAAGTGCTTGCCATTCCTCGTCGCTGAACTGATCAAGATTGATCGGGCGAGTCATTGCGGTTCAGCTTTGCTCGCCCAGACTGGCTGCAATCCAGGAGCGTGCACGCGCAGCCAGGCGTTGAACCGTTCGCGCGGAAAGGTCCAGTCGCTGACTGATTTCAGAATCCGTCATGCCCGCAAAGTAACGCATCTCGAAGACCTCGACCAGGCGCGGGTCACGCTGTGAAAGCTGATCAAGTGCTCGACCCAGGGCCAGCAGGGCGTTGTCGATATCCGGACTGCTCCGACGGGTCTCGAAGTTGGCGAATTCAGTCGGATTGACGGTTCGCTTGTCGGCGGATCGTCGGCGGTAATGGTCGATGATGATCTGGCGCATCGCATAGGCGCAAAGGGCGTAAAAACCGGTTCGTTCGGTGACTGGCAGGCCGCCTTGAGCCGCAAGTTTTTCGAAAGCTTCATGGACCAGAACCGTGGTGCTCAGGGTTTGCCCCGGAGCAATACGCGCCATCTGACCGTGGGCAATTCGCTTGAGATCCGTGTAGACCATCGAGGTGAGTTGATCCCACGCCGCCGGATCGGCCTGATCGACGCCGTCAAGCAACGCCTTGAAGCGTGCCTCATCCATGGAGCATCCTGGTCGCAGCGCGACGTTGGCCTTAGGCAACACGCTTGAGGGCGCTGCGCTTTCCTGGCTGGGCTTGATTTTGCCTGAAACACGATCCAAAGTGCAGGGGTTCATAGATATTCGTCCGATCCGGAGACTGTCATCAGTGTTAAGGCTATGGCTTATCCAGCCCATGCTGGGCCATCGACATCATTGATGGCCCAGAGCGCATTAGTCGTCTTCAAAGCGGTCGCCAAACAAGCTATCAATGGGTGCTGAGTACAAAACTACCGCACTGCCAGTGCCCGATTCCGATATCGAATTCCCCGGCGCACCGACAATCAGATCAGCTTTGGTGCCGCCGTTGATCGTGCCGGCGACCAGCGCGCTACCGAAGCGGTCAAAGGCTTCGGGTTGTTCCTGTGGAACCGAAGGAATCTCGTCTTGCGTCCACAGCTGATGCCGGTTGCTGTGGGTCAAATCGAAGACGTTAACTGCGCCGGCGTTCTCAATTTCGCTTGGAGGTTGGCCAATGCCTTCACCTCTGACGGTGGCCGCGATCTCGTCAAAGCCATCACCGTCTTCAGTCCTTTAGCTTGAATGGAATTGGGCGGGGTTGTTTCACCCGCGCCAACACATGAATACGCAGCGCGCAAACGAACTCGCCATCGAAATTTGGGTTGGAGTGGTTTCGGAATGGTTCTCAAACCCTGCCGTGGCTCAGCGCACCGAGTTTGAAATGTAGTCATTTAGTGCCTTGCTAAAGTCAGGGCATCTATGATGGACCGATTGGGCGCAAGATGGCTTTAGAGCTTGGGCTCGGGCTATTCGGTCTGAGCTCAAAGGATCATTAAGAGGCATTTTTTCGAGGCGCCCCGCATCCAACGTTGTCAGAAATTCAGCAGAGAGAACAATCGAATATGGCGTTCCAGGTGGCAGATTTGATTCGTGTCAGCGAGAAATATTGACGAAGTGGCACCGTGGCGGCAGACTATTGACAATGATTAGCAACAGTGTCATCGCGCTTCTGAAATCATTCTCGGCTATGCAATACTGCAACCTTTCTCAAGATATTCAGAGGGCCCTTAGTGGTTAGGCACTGTGATCAAAGCCTGCACTGATCCAGACTCTGAGCAGTGGCTAGAGCTACGTTCCGCACTGTGGCCCCAGACCGAAAGGGAAGAGCACTTTGCTGAAATGGCTAAATTTGCTTCAGAGCCCGGCAAGTATGTTCAGTTCATATTCTATGCGGCGGGAGATAACGCCGCAGGTCTTGCAGAAGCATCTCTCCGTTCGGATTATGTTAATGGGACCGAGTCATTGCCAGTCGCCTTCCTTGAAGGCTTGTATGTGTCGCCTGAGTATCGTCGCCAAGGGTTGGCAACAGCGTTAGTCAATGAGATTAAGATATGGGCGTCAGAAAAGTCGTGTAAGGAATTGGCATCCGACGTTTCATTGGACAATACCGGCAGTCAGTCTTTCCACGAAGCTATTGGTTTTAAAGAAACCGAAAGGGTTATTTACTATAAGATGAGTGTGTTTGGTGGTTGATTGTCCCTTCAGCGACTCATTTTTTCGCTGTGCCGATTGTTGGACAATCGATATCCTCCCCCTCGCACTTGTGTCTATGGAAAAGCGTCTGCGTCTGCCAGGGAGCGTCCAATAAATATTGCTCGCACCTTCTCACAGGAGTAGTATTGCACGGCAGTCGGTTTGAGAGCCGATCCGTGTTTCTTGTTCAGCTATTTCAAAAAAGGCACCATTCCAATGAACAAACTGTATTCGTCCAGTCGACCGCTTCGATCTGCAGTCGCGATAACTTTTCTTCTGTCCGGTCTTGTGTCAGCGTCTGCTTTAGCGCAGTCCGACGGTGAGACGGACCAGGATGGCAGTTCGGTGACCGAAGCGCCATCCGATTACACGATCCAGGATCCTATCGCGACCTTTAACCCGACGATACGAAACAGTGTTTGTATAGGCACTGACTGCGCGAATTCTGAGTCTTTCGGCTTCGACACGATTCGCTTGAAAGAGAACAACCTGCAAATCTTTTTCGACGATACATCCAATTCCGGAAGCTTCGCTGCCAATGACTGGGCGCTGATCGCCAACGAATCAGCCAACGGTGGACGAAACCTGTTCGCGATCCGTGACGTGACGGCTGCGCGGAATCTGCTGACGGTTGAAGCCGGGGCGCCTGACAACGCGTTCCTTTTAAATAGCTCGGGAAATCTCGGGCTTGGGCTGCCAGTCGGCGAGACTCCCGTAGTGGAACTGCACATGGCTGACGGCGATACACCGACCATTCGGTTTGAGCAGACCAATCAATCCGGCTTCACCCCGCAGACCTTCGACATCGCCGCTAATGAGACTAATTTCTTCGTCCGCGATGTGACCAATGGAAGCTCGCTTATTTTCCGGATCAGACCGGGAGCGCCGGCCGATAGTCTTTTCGTCCAAAACGACGGGAACATTGGCCTGGGGACTTCTTCTCCGGCGGCCAGGCTTCACGTGATTGGTGATGCACGCATCGATGGGTCGGTTTACCAGCTCTCCAGCCGTACCGTAAAAACCGACTTCGAGACGGTCGAGCCTCAACGTATTCTGGATCGATTGTCCGGCCTGGACCTGGGCGCCTGGCACTACCTCGAGGGCAACGATGAAGGGCGGCATTTCGGCCCGGCGGCTGAGGATTTTCATGCCGCTTTCGGCCTCGGTGATTCTGATCAGCGCATCAGCCTGTCCGACATGGCGGGCATCGCACTTGGCGCCGCGCAGGCACTCAAGCAGGAGCTGGACGAGCGCGATCGCGAAATCGAGTCGCTCAACGCGCGGTTGGAACGGCTTGAGCGCGCCCTGCTCGCTGGCGGCGTCGGTCAGACGGAGTCTTGATTTATGAGCCGTAACAGCCCGCGAAAGCCGCTTCGACTCGGCGCCCTGTTACCTCTGGCGCTGTTGGCTTGTTTGTCCTCGCCCCTGTGTGCCGAGCTTGCCGCACTGGTCCACGACACCTCCGATGACTCGCTTAAAGTAGTTACTGTCGATTCATCCAACGGCTCCGTGGCGGCCGGATCGGCGTCGGCAGTCGACTGCTGCTTCGTCTCGGCGGGGATGACTGCGGCCGATGTCGCTGGTCGTCGATTCTTCGCCAGCGGCCTGGAAATTGCTGGAGGCGGGTTGGGCGATCCGGCGCTTGTTCAACTCAGCTTTGACGGCAACTCCGTCACTTCGGTCGTTCCCGCTCGCTTGCCGGCAGGCGTGCTGGCCTACGACAGCGCGATGAACCGGCTGCTTAGCTTCGAGTTTGGCACCGATTTCACGGCCCCCACTCTTCAGCTGATCGCAATTGATCCGCTCGACGGCTCGGTGACCGAAATCGGATCGGAAAATGCGGTCTGCTGCGAATTGCTGACCGGGCTCAGCGCCATTGATGACGTGGCTCAGCGGTTGTATTTCGTGGGGCGGGATTTCACGACCTCGCCATGGTTGATCCAGTCTGCAAGCTTGGTCGATGGCTCCGTAACTCAGATCGGACCGCTGCCTGCTGATGGTCGTCCAGCTTTTCTGAGTCTTGATGCGGCCAGAACCCACCTGGAGATCTATATGCAGGAGTCCACTGGCGGCGCGGCCGGTTTGCACCGCGTGAACGTCGGCACGGGCTCGGCGTCGGCGATCAGTGTGGAGGCCGATGACAACTGTTGCCTTGTTGGAATCGGTGAGACCGTTAGTCGGGACAGCGCCGGCCTGGCTTGGTGGATGGCAGGCAGCGGAAGCGGGCTGACACCCTCAACCGGCTTTATGGCGTTGCCGACTGCATTTGATATTCCGAGCGTACCGTCGCGTTCTGTGGGCGGTGGCTATGCCATTCATGCCCTAGTTGTTGATGGCGCGGTTGCCAATCCCTTTTCGCTATTCAGCGACCGCTTCGAGTTGTAAGCTGCGCGGAGTCGGGGTTGAGTCTTCTCACGGGGCGCGGCGACGATCAGCCGCTTGCGTGAATGAATCGCGGAAAATTCGCGAAACCGCTCCGTTGAAGTATTGGTTGGCGCGCGCCCAGGCGTCCTCGCCCATGGTCTGTCCAATGATTCGGCCGGGCAGGTCATCGTAGGCGGGGTGGATGCCGCCGTAGATGCGCGACAGGCCGCTCTGATCCGATGCATCGAAGTAGCGGGCCCACTGCAGGCACAGGTCCATGCTGGGCCCTCGCTCGAATTCCAGAAATTCATCGGCACTAACGCAGAATTCTGCCAGGCCGCCCGGAAAATAGGCGTCGCCGGTCAGCTGGGTCAGCACGGCCGCCGCAGCGCGACTAAAGGTACTGTGGCCGGAGACGTAGCCGGCGAAGGGTGGGGTGACGAAGCCCTGCTGCTGATAAGGCCACCAGTCCTTGGCCAGAATCCAGCCGACGCCTGAAATTTCGGTATCCGTGTCGTGGCCATGTCCCTGCCAGGCCAGAATCGCAATGTCCCCAACGTGGTCGGAAAGATCGGCATGCTTGCCCGCCGCGCTCTCGACGGTGATGACTTCAATCAGATCAGGAATCAGAGGCAGGCCGTCGGGGTCATAGGCGGGGCCCAGGGGCTCAGAAGACTGGCCCAATTCTGCCATGTGCCGGATTGCCGAAATGGGTCGCACGCCGTCGTGGTAACCCTTGATGCCCCAGGAGGTAATCGCCGCATCGTGGACGGCACCGCCCAGAGCAAGATAGGATTTAACGTCCCATTCCAGCGGGGGTAGGGGGTCGCCGGTTCCGCCGAGGCGGCGGTTGTTGTCCGCCGCGTCATGAACGAACTGATTGATGATCGTGAACCAGTGGCCGGGTGGTGTTTCAGAGGCCGGTCCATCGGCCCAGTATTCTGATATCACTCGGGAGTAATCGCCTAGCAAAACCATCTGCGGCACGTAGGGTTGTCCGGTATGCGGATTGACGGCGTAACCGTTGCCGTCGTTGTTGCCCAGGCTGTTGTTTCCGAGGCTGGCCGGTGAAATATCGATCCACCCATTGCCCGGTGCCCGCGTTGGATCGAGTTCGCTCGACAAAGCGATCACCTCCGCCATGTCCTGCTTGAAGCGAGTATCTTCGGCGCCGCCGAGCTGCGGCGGCACGCCGGGATCGAGGTAGACATGCCAGTCATACCCACTAGCGCCGTCGGGATACAGGGCAAGCTCGGTTGCGCTCAGGGCGAAGGGCGTGACTTGCCCCCACTCGGCGCCGAGAAAAGTCTGGGCCTGACCGACCTCGTTGCCGCTCTGGTCGACAAAGCCCTCATCGCGCTGCAGCGGCTGCCAGCGGCTGGGCGCGACCATGCCTGGGTTGCCGGATTCATCGAGATCGAGTGGTGCATTGGTCGGCGCGTAGACAGTATTTGTATAGCCGTTGATTTCATTCGCACCATCCTGCAGCCCATGGGCGATCAAGGTATTGGCAATTCGTATGCCCAATCCCGCCGGCGTATTGGCACTTGCATCGTTGAAATTCGGGTCATAGCCGAGCTCATTCATCAGCGTGCGGAATCGGTTGAGCGTGTTTTCGGGGTTTTCTGGGTCGCCGGGGTCGTTGCCCGGGGATGCGGCAAAGCGATGCGAGAGCAGCCGGAAAGACGCATAGCTGATTGCTTCTTCGCGCGCGGCCTGAGGGTTGGATGTATCCATTGACTCGCGGTGGAAGACAGGGTCGGCGTTGGCGTCGAAGGCGGCCCAGGCATCCCACATGGCGGCCGACCCGTGGAAAAGGTTGCGCGCGTGCACGATCGGGCGCGCGAAGTCATTGCGAATGGCCTCCAGCAGGGCCTCGTTCCACTGCCGGGCCACTGAGTGAGGCGGCGTGTCTGCCCCAGTAGCGTTGGTACTGGCGGCAAGCATGACGGTGCTTATGAGAATAAGCTTGAAAACACTCGTGGCGCCAAGTGGGCGTGGCGTGCCAGCGACTCCCGGCCGGTCAATCAAAACGGTCGGCGTGGAGCTGGTCATAGCGAAGTTCCAAAATTTGATTGATCTCGACATCGTTCCAGATCGATTGTCGCCCGTCTGGCCACCGGATATCGATTCTGTCAACGCGTTGATCGCTGCCCAATCCGAAGTGGATATCTGCTGGCGATGAGGAGAGAAATCCGCCGCCGGCGCGCATTTCTCTAGTCTGGGTGCCGGACGCACTTGTCAGGGTCACGCGCGCGCCGACGCCATGGCGATTGAGTGGCGATCCGACCAGTTTGATGGTCAGCCAGCCGGACTCGTCGTCGCCGGCATTGCGGTAGAACTGGGGGAGAACCGACGTGTCGCCTATTGCGTGGCTGTTCTGGATCAAGACGTCAATCCAGCCGTCGTTGTCGCTGTCGAAACAGACCACAGCGCGACCCTGTCCAGTGCTGTTTATGCCCATCAAAGTGGACTGCTCCGAAAAGGTTCCGTCGCCGTCGTTGATGAATAGTCTGGCCACATTGCCCAGGAAACGTGGGATATGTGTCTGATAGCCATTGACCATGAACAGATCGAGCCAGCCGTCGTTGTTGAAGTCGGCGCTACAGCTACCCCAGCCCCAGTCACCAGCACGCACGCCCGCCGCGTCGGTCGCATCGGAGAATCCGCCCTGGCCATCGTTGCGGTAGAGCCGATTACCGGTGATTCCATAGGGCCTCGGTTCGGTCGTGTCCTCCCAGATGCTCGTCACAAACCAGTCGAGGTCGCCGTCGTTGTCAAAATCGCCGACCGATGATCCCATTCCGTTTTCATCGCTGATCACGACGGGATCGGTGCTGTGGGCAAAGGTGCCGTCAGCCTGGTTCATGAACGTGCGCGAGTTGCCAAAATCCGCAGAAACCATCAGATCGGGCCAGCCGTCTGAGTTCAGATCGGCGAATTGCGGCGTGAAGTTGAACATCGTGTTGTGGCCTGAATACCATCCTCCAATTCCCGAGGACTGGCTGATATCCTCAAACTGGCCGCCGCCGAGGTTGCGCCAGAGGTGGCCGTTCTCCGTGCCGTTGCCGTGCTGCCAATAGGCGATCATCAGATCGAGGCGGCCGTCCTGGTCGACATCTCCAAGCGCCATCGACTGGCCGTCGAACGACGAGGTCAGGTTGCTCACATTGGTATGGTCGATGAACTGGCCGGATCCATCGTTGAGCAGCAGCCGAATGGCCGTGTGCGGTGCCTCCGGGTTTTCCGAAGTGCTAACGCCCCCGAGAAGCAGATCGGGGTGACCGTCGGCGTCGACGTCGGCCAGGAGAACGCCGTTGTAAAGACCTTGAAGCTGTCCCAACCCTGCTTCCGAACTGCGTTCGGTAAAGCTGCCGTCGCCGTCGTTGAG
>Ga0207419_1003066_pt1 | contig 10274 bp, 9 predicted proteins | sample ElkSloMetagenome_4_FD_184723 | JGI IMG/M metagenome (GOLD analysis project Ga0207419, IMG submission 184723) | Hot spring microbial communities from Elkhorn Slough, Monterey Bay, USA - MD2A (version 2) | ecosystem: Environmental > Aquatic > Marine > Intertidal zone > Estuary: Microbial mat ... | reverse complement strand
AGATGGGGGAGATGAGGGAGATGGGGGAGATGGGGGAGATGGGGGAGATGGGGGAGATGGGGGAGATGGGGACAGTCTGGGTAGAAACGTACCATGGTGTATCTGTGTGTAGGGGCGGGTTTAGGGACTAATATTGATGGTTTTCCTTTGCTTGGCTGCAAAACCCGCCCTGACCTAACCGTTCAATTATCACAAATGACGAATGACAAATGACGAATGACGAATGACAAATGACGAATGACGAATGACGAATGACGAATGACAAATCCAAAATATTAGAGTAAAGTAAACAAGTGTAAAGAAACTTGTACCTTAACCTAACCTTATCTCCCGTTTAAGATATTTAACCCCTGTCCATTGTTCTGTGTATCGCAATGCTGGATCTTTTTAAACGATTTTTGGTAATCTTGGTGGCGTTTTGTCTGGCTAGCTCTGTTTGGGCGATCGCACCATCCGCTCAGGCTTATAACAACCCCGATCTACTCCCGGAAACCCAGACGCCCATTATTGACTTGGCGAACCTGCTCCCCCAGCTTCAGGAAGAAGCCTTAATTCAAGACATAGAAACCTTTGAGGCACAAACAGGCTGGAAGCTGCGGGTATTAACCCAATATGACCGTACACCCGGTTTAGCCGTTCGCGATTACTGGGGACTCAATGATAAAAGCGTTTTATTGATTGCTGACCCACGCGGCGGTAATCTCTTGGGCTTTAATGTGGGCGACGATTTATATCAATTTCTACCCCGTACCTTTTGGGTAGAGTTACAGACACGCTTTGGTAATCTCTACTTTGTGCGTGACAATGGGGAAAACCAAGCAATTGTCCAAGCGTTAGACACCGTTAAAACTTGCCTAAATAAGGGTGGATGTAACGTTGTTCCGGGCTTGCCTCAAGAACAGTGGATTCTCACCCTGATTACCTCTTTAGTGGGTGGTGTCGTTTTGGGATTTGCCGCGATTCCTCGCAAAGATGGACAACTTGTGGCTTGGCAATGGGCGTTAATCTTTTCTCCTTTGTGGGGTATTCTCTTCATTGCTTTCGGAATCGGTCCTGTTGTCACTCGGACGGCTGAATGGTTGCCTTTATTTCGGAATGTATTGGCGTTTGCGCTAGGGGCGTTAGTGGCTTACCTGTCACCGTTCATTGGTCAAACGACAGCGTCGGAAATGTAATTGGTCATTAGTCCTTTGTTTTTTCCAGTAAGGGCGCACGTCTATGCGCCCCTACAGTATTACAGCAGATTGCAGGTTCATTTGCTGACAATTCCTGACCACTGCACCTTTTTTTGCTGAGTGCGGCGATAGGAGAAAAAATACTCCGGTTGCTGATAGGTACAGTGAGGCGCGATCGCGACTTGTTCATCCTGTAAGCCGAGTTGTTCGAGTTGTATAGCGTTTACCCGCCGTACATCTAAACGTACTCGCCCTGGATGGGGATCATCGAAAATTGGGGGAGAGGTAAGCTGCTGTAATTCAGCCAAAATCGATTCAGAAGTATCTGTTTTATCTGTAGGGATAATGCTAGAACCGACTTCTATGGCGACAGTTTCCGAAACTTGATACACGTCTGGCGCGATCGCAGGTCCCATGGCAACCCTCAGATTGTCGAGGCGGCTACCGGTTTCTAGGAATCGCGCGATCGTATTTGGCACAATTCGAGCCGCTGTTCCTCGCCATCCTGCATGAATAGCCGCGACTCGTCCCGTTTGTTCATCGCCAATCAGCACAGGCGTACAGTCAGCCGTGCAAACCCAGACAGCTTCCTGGGGGTGTTCAGTGAAGATACCATCAGCCGCAGGTTTTTCCGGTGTCTGAGTCTGCTTTTGACTGAGTGAACCCACAATTTCAGAGGGTGTGAGGACAGTATTCCCATGAACTTGGCGCACCCGATAAACATTCGCTTCAGGCTGTAGGGCTTCTACAATTTGGTCAGGGGTACGGGGTGAGAAAGCTGAGGTGAAGAAGCCGTGATGCCAAGATTCTAGAAGACTACAGGTTAGATACGGTAAATTGTCCCACGTTTGCCAGTGCCACGTATGCATTGATTTTTGTTCATTGTTCATGGTATTCCATCAAGGCAAGGTCAGCAGTACAATAGGCTAGCTTAGCTAATCTTTACGCTGTAGTGGTACTTAATCAACAAGCTCTGGAAATAGCCCTGCAAACAGTCACACAACAGCTATCCGACTCTAGACTCCCAGGACTTCAAGATATCGGGGAGCTTGCTATCTATTTATTTGAGAGCCTATCCTCTACCAATCAAACCCTCTGGGAACTGCTAGACAGAGGAACCCCACCTCCTACCGTTGTTATCGCGGCTCAACAGACGGCTGGACGAGGACAGTGGGGACGGCAATGGCAATCGGAGCAGGGTGGGCTATACTTATCGTTGGCTTTAACCACGAATGTGGAAGCATCCAATAGCGCCCAGCTAACTATGTGCAGCGCTTGGGGTATTGCTACAGCGTTGAGATGCTATGGTATTCCTGTCCTGATTAAATGGCACAATGACCTGCTGTTGTTGGGTTATAAGTTGGGGGGTATTCTCACCGAAACTCGACTGTCTCAGGGGCAAATTACTAAAGCGGTGATTGGGGTAGGCATTAACTGGAGCAATCCTGTGCCAGAAACAGGGATTAATTTACAATCCTTTTTTGCGACTCAACCCATGAGTCCATCCGTAACCTCCCTAGAACTGTTAGCCGCAATCGTGATCCAGGGATTGCGATCGGGATACCACTACGGGTTAGAATCAGGCATTGATAATTTACGGTTGTCCTATCAAAGGTTACTGTTTCATCAGGGAGTCTCGATTCAGGTTAACGGAAATCCTGGCATCATCAAAGGCGTCACGTCAACGGGTGATCTAAGAGTTAGCGTAAACTCAGCACAGGCAACGGATGCAAATGCTGACGCCGCCATCCGTCCCGAAATTCACCTCAAGCCCGGTACAATTAGTCTGGGTTATTCTCAAGAGGTGCCTTGAGTCCAAATGTTAAATATGAGTTGTTTGGATTACGGAATCAGTGTTCTTGCCTAATTAAATTCCCTTAAATTGACTAAAAATTTTTACTCAATATTAGATTGAGAGTGAGCCATGAGGAGTGAGTCCCAAATGAATAAACAAACCGTCGCCAATTCCACCCCAACGGGCGTATTTTATCGGTATCCCTGGCTGAAGCAGGGCATCAGTGTGATGGGAGGACTCGGTGTTCTCAGTAGTGGTTTGGTTGTTGCTCAAACCGATGCACCAATCGACACAGGCGTAGCCCCAGCCGCACCGCCTGCTCCCCCAGCAATTAAATTTACCCCGCCGCCCCCAGCACCTCCCGCCCAGCCTAAACCTGCTGCGCCACAAGCTATTGTTGCACCGCCAGCCCCAGCCCCTGCGCCTAAACCTGCTTATCGACCCCCGGCTCCTGCGCCTAAACCTGCTGCTCCTGCACCAGTTACGGTTAGTAAGCCTCCAGCCCCGGCTCCGGCTGCACCAACACCCAGAGTGGCGACACCTCCAGCGGCAAAACCGAGACTAAATGCGCCGAGTCTCTCCATCCCGGCTCCCGCTACCTTAGCCAAACCTCCGAAGGTTATTGTTAATCCTTCCCCGGCTCAGACGGCGACTCAAGCCCCAGCCGCGCCGAATAATAGCTATATTGATCCGACCAACTACAGTCTGGGGGCAACACGGGGAACGGAAAAACCCACTGTGGTTGTGACTGAGCGGTCAACTGGTTGTCAAACCGTGTCGCGCAATGGACGATTGACGAGTGGGAGTTGTGGAGGTCAAGCGACGCCAACACGCCGAACGGCTAACGCCGGACAGGTTCAACCGCAACCGCCTCAACCCCAAAGAGCAACAGCAGCCGGAACTCGACTCCCTACACCTCCAGTTGCGGTCAATGCCAGTGTGGGACGCCCAGTCCGGTCAGTTCAACGGGTTGCCGTGTCTGGCAATTCTGGGGGACGGCAGTATACTCGCCGTCCTCCCGTCTCCTCTCTATCCCCAACGGCATCATCCAAAACCACTCCCACGGGTCTGACTTACTATAATTTTTCCAACCGACCCCAGGGACGTACTATCGTCGGTAATGCCAGCTTTATTTTCCCCTTAACCATTCCGTCGGCAATTAGCTCCGTATTCGGGTGGCGCACCCATCCGATTACCGGAACATCTCGTTTCCATGCGGGTACAGATATCGCCGCCCCGACGGGGACACCCGTTTTGGCGGTGGCTCCTGGTGAGGTGGCTACGGCTGATTACTTAGGTGGCTATGGACTAACGGTGATTTTGCGCCATGAGGAAGGGACTCAGGAAAGCCGCTATGCTCACCTGTCAGAAGTTTTTGTGCAACCGGGTGAATCGGTGGATCAGGGTAATGTGATTGGGCTGGTTGGTAGCACCGGATTTTCCACCGGTCCCCATCTTCACTTTGAATGGCGTCATCAAACCACTGATGGTTGGGTGGCAGTTGATGCTGGCGCTCATTTAGAATATGCTATGGCTCAACTGATTGATGCGTTGCAGGTGGCACAGGCGATCGAGCAACCGGATTCGTAAGCTAATTATAGGTAGAGACGTAGCATGCTACGTCTCTACCTGTTCCGATTTTTCAATGACTGAGTGGGTGTTCTGGTTTTCAGCTATACTTTGGCTTCCAGGGACTTGAGATATTCGGTATTGACACCGGATTCGCGGATCAGGGCAATTTTACCTGTCCGGGCGACTTCCCGAAGTCCAAACTTGCTCAAAATCTGGACGATCGCGACCATTTTTCCCGGGTCTCCCACAACTTCAATCGTTAGGGAATCCTCGGCAATATCGACCACCCGCGCCCGGAATACTTGGGCAAGTTCAATAATCTCCGATCGCGTGGAACTGGTGCCGTTAACTTTAATCAACATTAATTCCCGTTCCACACAAGGAGTCGTGGTAATCTCTTGAACCTTGATCACATTGATCAACTTGTAGAGTTGCTTGGTGAGTTGCTCAATCGATCGCTCATCCCCAGGCACTACCATCGTAATCCGGGAAATCCCAACTTTTTCCGCAGGACCTACGGCGAGACTTTCAATATTGAAGCCGCGACGGGCAAATAAACCAGCGATGCGAGTTAAGACGCCAGCTTCATCTTCAACTAAAACGGAAAGGGTGTGTTTCATCAGCTAACCCCAAAGTGGCACAAAGGCAATTGCCTCTTCCTTCTTTATAATCGTGTCTTGGTATGAGGCTTATATATCTTACCGTGGTCTGAAAAAATAACAAGACTTAATTAATCTATTTTTTGACTTTAAGCCCGGTGAAACCCAAACCCCGTCGTCGGGTATGGCAAAATTAAACGTAAAACCCAAGATTTCCATGACAGCAACCACTCCCTCCCTACCCACTCAATATGATCCCACCACGACCGAAGCCAAATGGCAGCAGTTCTGGGAAGAACAGGGCGTCTTTCAAGCCCACCCAGAACAAGGTGGTGAACCCTATTCCATGGTGATTCCACCGCCCAATGTCACAGGTAGCCTGCACATGGGTCACGCCTTGGGACAAACCATTATGGATATCCTAGTCCGCTATAACCGGATGAAGGGGTTTAATACGCTGTGGGTTCCGGGGACTGACCATGCCAGTATTGCCGTGTCCACAATCTTAGATCGGCAACTGAAAGCCGAAGGCAAAACTCGTCAAGATGTAGGACGGGACACCTATCTGAATCGCGCTTGGCAATGGAAGGAAGAATCAGGGGGTTGGATTGTTAACCAATTGCGTCGCTTGGGTGTGTCGGTGGATTGGTCGCGGGAACGGTTCACCATGGACGAAGGCTTGTCTAATGCTGTGCTGGAAGCCTTTGTCCAACTCTATGACGCCGGACTGATTTACCGGGGTGAATATATGGTGAATTGGTGTCCCCAATCCCAGTCGGCGGTTTCGGATTTGGAGGTGGAAAATAAGGAAGTTAATGGTCATCTGTGGCATTTTCGTTATCCCCTGACTGAGGGAAAGGGGTCAGTGGAAGTGGCGACAACTCGCCCGGAAACCATGCTGGGGGATACAGCAGTGGCGGTTAATCCCAACGATGAACGCTATCAGCATTTAATTGGCAAAACCTTGACCTTGCCGATTATGGGGCGAGAGATTCCGGTGATTGGGGATGAGTTGGTTGACCCTAGTTTCGGGACAGGCTGCGTCAAAGTGACACCTGCCCATGATCCTAATGACTTTGAGATGGGCAAACGCCATGACTTGCCCTTCATTACTATTCTGAATAAAGATGGCACGCTGAATGAAAATGCGGGCGAGTTTCAAGGACAAGACCGATTTGTGGCACGGAAAAATGTGGTGCAGCGCCTCGAAGCGGATGGATGCCTGGTTAAGGTAGAAGACTACCATCATACGGTTCCCTATAGCGATCGCGGTAAAGTCCCGGTTGAACCCCTATTATCGACCCAATGGTTCGTCAAGATTCGTCCCCTGGCGGATAAAGCCTTGGAATCGCTGGATCAGCATAACTCCCCCAATTTTGTCCCCGATCGCTGGACAAAAGTTTACCGAGACTGGTTAGTTAAACTAGAAGACTGGTGTATTTCTCGCCAACTCTGGTGGGGACATCAAATTCCTGCTTGGTATGCGGTCAGTGAAACCGGGGGACAAATTACCGATCATACTCCCTTTATCGTGGCTCATAGTGAAGCCGAAGCCTTAGAAAAAGCAACAGCACAATTTGGCGAATCTGTCAAACTCATCCAAGACCCCGATGTTCTCGACACTTGGTTCTCCTCCGGCTTGTGGCCCTTCTCCACCATGGGCTGGCCCCAACAGACAGCAGATTTAGAGACGTACTATCCTACCACCGTATTAGTTACAGGCTTTGATATCATCTTTTTCTGGGTCGCCCGGATGACGATGATGGGAGAATATTTTACCGATCAAATGCCATTCCAAACCGTTTATATCCATGGTTTAGTCCGGGATGAAAATAACAAAAAGATGTCCAAGTCGGCAAATAATGGTATTGATCCACTCATCCTAATCGAGAAATATGGTACTGATGCGCTGCGCTATACCTTAATCCGGGAAGTCGCCGGTGCAGGTCAAGATATTCGTCTAGAGTATAATCGCCAAACCGATGAATCGGCATCCGTAGAAGCCTCGCGCAACTTTGCCAATAAACTGTGGAATGCGGCGCGGTTTGTGATGATGAATCTGGATGGTAAATCGCCTCAAGCCTTGGGTTCGCCATTGGCACAGGAACGGGATACATTAGAATTATGCGATCGCTGGATTCTCTCGCGCTTTTATCAAGTCGTTACTCAAACCCGTCAGGATCTCGAACAGTACGGTTTAGGAGAAGCCGCCAAGGGACTCTATGACTTTATCTGGGGTGACTTTTGTGACTGGTATATTGAACTGGTTAAACAACGCCTGCGACAGCAGGGAACCCAATCGCGGCAAATCGCCCAGCAAACCCTGGCATACATTCTTGATGGTATCCTGAAACTGTTGCATCCGTTTATGCCGCACATTACCGAAGAAATCTGGCATACTTTAACTCAAAAGACAGACGAGTCTTTAGCGCTACAACCCTATCCGGCGTTACCCCAGGAAACCGAACCTGGTGCATTTCCCATCAATCAAGACCTAGAAAAGCAGTTCGAGTTACTCATTGGTGCAATCCGCACTATCCGTAACTTGCGTGCTGAAGCAGGGGTTAAACCCAAGACAAAAGCCCCGGTGATTTTGCAAAGCGAAAATCCGAATGAACGGGAGATTTTACAGAAGGGTGAATCTTATCTACAAGACTTAGGCAAAGTTGATACCTTGACGATTGTGCCAGCCTTAACCGAAGAATTGAAAAACACGATGGCAGGTGTAACGGGTACGGTTCAAGTAATTATTCCTCTAGCCGGTTTAGTCGATGTTGAAACACTTCGCGCTAAGTTAGAAAAAGACCTCAGTAAAATCGATGCTGAAGTCAAATCTCTGTCTAGTCGTTTGGCGAATCCAAACTTTGTCAATAAAGCCCCCACCCCTATTGTCCAGGGTGCCAAGGATGCATTGAGTGAGTCTCTGCATCAAGCCGAAATTTTGCGCGATCGCCTCAAGCGACTTTAAAACTGATGATAAATTATTCTTTCGTGAAAATCAATTCCTTGCTCATTAACGACCAACAACTAACAGGCTATGCTACATCTGGGTGAAGTGCAGAAAAATGACAACGACGGCAGCATTAAACTCGAATTGCTAGCTCGTCAAGAATCGGATGATTGCTGGGCAGTCATTAATCCACCAGAAAGCATTTCGCTAGATGGTGCGAACTCCATTCATCAAGGATCGTTAGTGTTGGTAAACATTTCTGACAATCAAGAGGTTCAGGATATTCAATCTGCCAAGGAGTGGGTATTAAACTTCGTCCACCGATACCTAACTATCGGAATTACGCCCATGTTCTTACAGGAAGAAGTAACCCGCACCGAACAATGGCGACAAGATTTGACGTTACAAAGTCAAGATTTAACTCGTCAGCGTGCTGAAATGGAAGCCCGTCGCGAAAATATTCAAGCCTTGGAAATTGAATTAAAACTCCAACAGCAACAAATGGAAGAACGGGAGGTTAAGTTACAGGAGCAATTAGAAAAGTATAATATTACTCTTCCGGATGAAGACGATGAGGAAGATGAGGAAGATGAGGGAGATGGGTGAAGCAGAGGGAGCAGAGGGAGCAGAGGGAGCTGGGGAAGCAATGTAGAGACGTAGCATGCTACGTCTGGAAGCTGGGGGAAAAGAGGCGTTCCGATGAAACATCTTTTGTAGGGGCGGGTTTTACTACTAACATTTCGTTTTCACCCTGATGTAACTAAACCCGCCCCAACCTAACCGTTCAACTATCGCAAATGATAAGCTGTCATGCATTTAAATTGGGTATTAGTAGTGAGCAAGATGCAAAGCCTGCGGCATGGCTTCGCTTAACGCACGACAAATCACCAATCCCCGAACTCAGGATTATTTTGATTATCAGGATTCTGATTGGACATAAACCCTGAACGATGACGATTTGCCGCAACCGTAAAATCATCATCAATATAAAACGTCACCTGCACCGGACCATATTCTTCCTCAATCATGCCCTTAATTCGTTCCACCAGTACAGAGGTTACGCCAGCAAATTCAGGATGAATGATTAGGTGCATTTGAATATACACATAACGCCCGACAATTCCCCGTGACTGAATATGATAACAGTGCGTAATTCCGCCAACTTGATGAGCAATTTGCGCTAGAATTTCGGGAGCGATCGCGGTTTGCTCAACCAGTAGGGGAAATTGCCAGTTGATCACTTGCCAGCAATTCCTCACCGCCACGGGAACCAAGACAATGGCTAACACCACATCCAGCCAAACCCAACCCGCCTCGACGCCCAAAAGTCCCAGGAGTACCACAAGAGTCAGGCAAACATCCAACAACAGTTGTCGAGCATTAAACCCTAAGGCAGCACTTCTGAGTTGTTTCCCTTGATACCGTCCAACTAATGCCAATCCTAAACTGGTAATGATCACAACGGCGAGTAATTGAATCAGGGGTAAACTTACTCGCACCGGAAACGTCAACCACTCATCTGAGGGTTGGTTCAATAATTGTTGCGCTGACATTCCCCAGACATTTAATCCGGTAAACCCCAGAAAGCCAATCAGTAAGAATAGGATCAGGGTTTCCCACTTACCATGACCATACACCGATCGCCGGATGGGATGCTCATGGGCGATTAGCTTATATAAACTCAGCAGGGTACTGAAGCTAACCAATAACGTCTGCATCGATTCTGCCATAAGACTTAGCGATCGCGTCGCCCAAGCCGCAGAAACTTTAACCGATAATATAAATAAGGTTAGCCAAAGCGTTGTAAATAATATCAGACGACTCGTCTGAATACGATGTGATCCTTCAGTCATGTGTCAGAAGGTAGTGAACCCAACAGGGGCAACTACCCAATAGTAAGCCCAATCTGTGCCTTCTTTCGCCAAGATTGCCAGAGATGGGGGAGATGGGGGAGCAGGGGGAGCAGGGGGAGCAGGGGGAGCAGGGGGAGCAGGGGGAGCGCTATAGAACGTCTATTGTATTCAGCAAGCCCTATGTAGGGGCGGGTTTTACCACTAACATTTTGATTTCACCCGGATATAACTAAACCCGCCCCGACCTAACCATTCAATTATCACAAATGACAAATGACAAATGACAAATGACAAATGACAAATGACAAATGACAAATGACAAATGACAAA
>Ga0207419_1003065_pt1 | contig 10278 bp, 8 predicted proteins | sample ElkSloMetagenome_4_FD_184723 | JGI IMG/M metagenome (GOLD analysis project Ga0207419, IMG submission 184723) | Hot spring microbial communities from Elkhorn Slough, Monterey Bay, USA - MD2A (version 2) | ecosystem: Environmental > Aquatic > Marine > Intertidal zone > Estuary: Microbial mat ... | reverse complement strand
ATCTCGGCGCACTGGCCGTGACCATGGAAGATGCCGCGAATCAGCCGATTCTGGAGCCCCCGCCCGGGGCCACGCCCCTGTGGAGTCGCACGTTGGTTACCGGCCTGTTTCCCGGCTATGCAAATCCCATGGCCATCGGTGAACGCTTACGTCATCGTCTCGACGAAGCCACCCTGCAACTGGCCCATCGTCGCCTTGCCGACCAGGACTGGGTCCGGGTGTGTCTGGAGGATCTCAGGCCCCTTCGCTTCGGTGAACGACTCTGGGTTTGTCCCGGTGGTCAAGCACCACCCGATCCGGACGCTATCGTGGTCTCCCTGGACCCGGGGCTCGCCTTTGGCACGGGCACCCATCCCACCACCGCGTTGTGCCTGGCCTGGCTGGACAGTCTGCAACTGCACGGCAAGACGCTCATCGATTATGGCTGCGGCTCCGGGATTCTGGCCATTGCTGCCCTGAAACTCGGCGCCCGGCGTGTCTGGGCCACCGATATCGACCCTCAGGCACTGCTGGCTACCCGCGAAAATGCTCTGAAAAATCAGGTGGACGATAGGCTGAGCATCACCGCGGATGGGCAAAGCCTACTGCCCGCGGAACTGCTAGTGGCCAATATCCTGGCCGCGCCTTTGATCGCACTCGCACCCCGCTTCAGGACTCTGCTGGTGCCGGGAGGACGTCTGGTGATGTCGGGGTTGCTGACGCGCCAACTTCCGGCAGTCATCGCAGCCTACCGATCCTGCTTCGATATCGGGGAAATCGTGGAACAGGAAGACTGGGTGCGTCTGGAAGCGATCCGTTGTCGTTGACCCGATACATTTACTATTTCGGGACATAACGCCATAATTGCCGTTTTGCCCGGTTTCTCGATACCACCGCGAGCGGATCGAGTGTCGGTGCGCCGCATTCAGGTTTCAGACACACCACCATCATGACCCCGGATCCAGAAGACGACAACAGAACATTCGCCGAAGCCCCACTCCGTGAGCAAGTTCAATCTACCCTGGAGGCTTATTTCCGTCGCCTCGAAGGCCATGTTCCGAGCAATCTCTACAAACTGGTCCTGCAGGAAGTGGAACTGCCTTTACTGGAGACGGTGATGCGTTACACCCGGGGCAATCAGACCCGGGCTGCGGAGATTCTCGGGCTCAACCGCAGCACGCTGCGCAAGAAACTCAAGCAGTACGGTGTCGAGTGATCGACCTCGCAGACCGTGAAAATAACTAATAATCATCATGAACGCGAATAAGATGAAATGCTCTCACATTCCGGGTAAACTTCCGGGGCTTTCATGCTTCTGGCTCAAGAATCTGTTCCCAGCCGCTGGGATCGCTGTTGCCGAGAACCCGATATGAGTGACAACTACGTTTTTACATCGGAGTCGGTCTCCGAGGGCCATCCCGATAAAATGGCCGATCAGATCTCCGATGCGGTGCTCGATGCACTGCTGGCCCAGGATAATCAGGCCCGGGTTGCCTGCGAGACGCTAATCAAGACCGGGATGGTGGTACTGGCCGGTGAAATCACCACCGAGGCCTGGGTGGATGTGGAGGAGTTGGTACGTCGCACTGTCCTCGATATCGGCTACGACAGCTCCGATCTGGGTTTCGATGGCGATACCTGCGCTGTGTTGTCGTGTATCGGCAAGCAATCCGCCGATATCTCCCAGGGCGTGAACCGGGAAAAAGCCGAGGACCAGGGCGCGGGCGACCAGGGTCTGATGTTCGGCTATGCCACCAACGAGACCGACGTGCTGATGCCGGCCCCCATCACCTATGCCCATCGACTGGTACAGCGCCAGGCCGAGATGCGTAAAACCCGGGTGTTGGAGTGGTTGCGGCCCGATGCCAAGAGCCAGGTGAGTTTTCGCTATGAGAACAGCCGGGTAGTGGGTATCGACGCAGTCGTGTTGTCCACTCAGCACGACCCGGACATCGACTACCGGCACTTACGAGAAGCGGTGATGGAGAACATCATCAAGCCGATCCTTCCCGCCGAGTGGTTACATCGGGATACCCAATACCATATCAATCCCACCGGCAAGTTCGTGATCGGTGGTCCGGTGGGCGACTGCGGACTTACCGGCCGTAAGATCATCGTCGATACTTACGGCGGCATGGCCCGCCACGGTGGCGGCGCTTTCTCCGGCAAGGATCCTTCCAAGGTGGACCGCTCGGCGGCCTACGCCGGGCGTTATGTGGCGAAGAATCTGGTGGCAGCGGGTCTGGCGGAGCGCTGCGAACTCCAGGTCTCCTATGCCATCGGCGTGGCCGAACCCACTTCCATCAGCATCAACACCTTCGGTACCGGCAAACTTCCCGAGGCACGGTTGATCGAACTGGTACGCGAGCACTTCGACCTGCGTCCCTACGGGCTGGTGAGAATGCTCGATCTGATCCGCCCCATCTACCGGCAGACCGCGGCCTATGGCCACTTCGGTCGCGAAGAGCCGGACTTTAGCTGGGAAGCCACCGATAAGGCCGAGTCGCTACGCGACGCTGCCGGCCTCTGAGCCGATTTACCTTGGGAGTTGTTTGTCGATGACGCAGACCGCTGATTATAAAGTAGCCGACCTCGATCTCGCCGACTGGGGCCGCAAGGAAATCGCCATTGCCGAGACCGAGATGCCGGGTCTGATGGCACTTCGGGAAGAATACGCCGATCAGCAGCCTCTGCGGGGCGCACGGATCGCCGGTTGCCTGCACATGACCATCCAGACCGCGGTGTTGATCGAGACCCTCACCCACCTCGGCGCCGAAATCCGTTGGTCCTCCTGTAACATTTTCTCCACCCAGGATCATGCCGCCGCTGCCATGGCCGCCGCCGGGGTGCCGGTATTCGCCTGGAAGGGCATGGACGAGGAAGCCTTCGACTGGTGTATCGAGCAGACCATTCTCGGTCCCGACGGCTGGCGCCCGAACATGCTGTTGGATGACGGCGGCGATCTCACCCGCATGATGCACGACAAATTCCCCGAACTCATGCAGGAGGTCCGAGGGCTGTCCGAGGAGACCACCACCGGGGTGGTTCGCCTCTACGAGATGGAGCGGCGTAATCAGTTGCTCAGCCCAGCCATCAATGTCAACGACTCGGTGACCAAGTCCAAATTCGACAATCTCTATGGCTGTCGGGAATCCCTGGTGGATGGCATCAAACGCGCCACCGATACCATGATCGCCGGCAAGATCGCCATGATCTGCGGCTATGGCGATGTGGGTAAGGGCTGTGCCCAGTCGCTACGCGCCCTGGGCGCCACGGTATGGATCGCCGAGGTTGACCCCATCTGTGCCCTGCAGGCGGCCATGGAGGGATTCCGGGTGATGACCATGGACGAGGCCGCGCCACTGGCGGATATTTTTGTCACCGCCACCGGCAATATCGATGTGATCACCCACGATCACCTGCGGGCCATGAAACACCAGGCCATCGTTTGCAACATCGGCCACTTCGACTCCGAGATCGCCGTGGCCTCGCTGCGCAATTACCGCTGGGAGAACATCAAACCGCAGGTTGATCATGTGATCTTCCCCGACGACAAACGTCTGATTTTGTTAGCCGAGGGGCGGCTGGTAAACCTCGGTTGCGCCACTGGCCACCCGAGTTTCGTGATGTCCACCTCCTTCACCAACCAGGTACTGGCCCAGTTGGAACTCTGGCAACATGCGGAGCGCTACGAGAACCGGGTCTATGTGCTGCCCAAACATCTGGACGAGCGGGTGGCGCGCCTGCACCTGGACCGGATCGGTGCAAAGCTCACCCAACTCTCCTCTGAACAGGCGGAGTACCTGGGGGTACCGGTGGACGGTCCCTACAAGGCCGACGCCTATCGGTACTAGGCGCTGCCAGCCCCAGCACTTCGATCTCGTCATGGAGTCCCAACGTCGCCATCCCCGCGTGTTCAGTTGCGAGTTCTTTCCACCCAACAATGAACAGGCAAGGCATAGATTACAGGCTACCCGGGAAGCCCTGGTACGGATCAGACCGGCGTTTTTCTCGGTCACCTATGGAGCTGGCGGTTCCAGCCGTGATCGGACCCGGCAGACCCTGCTGGATATCCAACAATACGGCGAGGTCGAGGCGGCTCCTCACCTCACCTGTATCGCCTCCACCCGCGCCCAGACCCGGGAAATTCTCAGCGACTATCAAGGATTGGGGATTCGCCGGATCGTCGCCCTGCGCGGTGATATGCCCTCGGGCGAGAACTCCGTCGGGCATTTCCGCTACGCCCGGGATCTGATCGCGTTCATCCGGGCCGAAACCGGTGATCACTTCGAGATCGAGGTGGCGGCCTACCCGGAATTCCATCCACAGGCCGCCAACGCCCATCAGGATCTGTTGAATTTCCGGGCCAAGATCGAGGCCGGCGCCAATAGCGCGATCACCCAGTATTTTTTCAATGCCGAGGCGTACTTTCGCTTCATCGATAGTTGCCAGCAGTTGGGTATCGACATTCCCGTGGTACCGGGCATCATGCCCATCACCAACGTCAAACAACTGTGCCGTTTCTCGGATGTCTGCGGTGCCGAGATTCCCCGCTGGATCCGTCGCCGTCTGGAGAGCTTCGGTGACGACAGGGATAGCCTGATCAGTTTCGGGGTGGACGTGGTTTCGGAACTGTGCCAGCGCCTGCTGGGTCAGGGGTCTCCGGGACTGCATTTCTATACGATGAATCAATCCGCCCCCGTACTGGCCATCTGCCGTAACCTCGGGCTCGTCGGATAACAAATCCTGGAATAAGGATTGCCTACTCTCCGGACAAACAATAACTTTATCTGACCCGCATCCTGTCCGGAGAACGGCGTGGTAGCGACGATCCCCCTGGTTAAAATCCGCCTGTTAACCTGTCTGCTGGCCAGTATGCTACTGCTCATGGTGGTGATTTTACTGGCGCCGGAATCGACCTATGCCAAACTGGGAGTGCTTCAGACCCTGAGCACCCTGCTTGCCCTGATCATGCTGGGTGCCGGTACCGTGCTTATCCACCTCACTGGAAAACGCCTGGCCCGGCTAGCCACGATCGCCGAGTCCATCGGCCAGGGGCAGTACGCTACCCGTAGCACCGATATCCAGAATGACGCGATTGGTCAGTTGGGTAAGGCCATCAACCACATGGCGGCGGAAATCCAGAACGCTGTCAACCGCCTGGAGCGGCAACAATTGGATCTCACCGACGCATACCACACCGTCCAATTGCAGGCCCAGGATCTGGAACTTATCAATCATCAACTGCTGGAACTGGATCACCAGCGCACCGAGTTCATAGCCACGGTAAGCCACGAATTGCGCACGCCTCTCAATTCGATAATCGGTTTTTCCGGCGTGTTGCAGAAAAACCTCCAACAACGCCTATCCAACCGGGATCTGGAGTATCTGGGTAAAATCAATCGTAATGGCAAACACCTGCTCGGATTGATCAACAACATCCTGGAACTCGCCAAGACCGAGACTGGCAAACTACATCCGGTTATCCGGCCGCTGGACCCGGTACGACTGGTCAGCGAAGTGGTGGAGATGCTTCAGCCCCAGGCCAGTGCCAAGCAGCTTTACCTTGAACTCGATATCGATCAGCCGCCGGGCGAGATATCCAGTGATGCAGATAAGTTCGAACAGATTCTGGTCAACCTGATCGGCAATGCCATCAAGTTCACCCATCAGGGTGGCGTGACTATCTATCTCGACACCACGGCCGATCACCATTTGCAGATCGATATCGAGGATACCGGTATCGGTATCGCCGAAGAACAACTCCACTTCATCTTCGAGCCTTTTCGACAGGCCGACAGCGGTATCAATCGCCGCTACGAAGGTACCGGTCTGGGTCTGACTATTGCTCGGAATTTGGTGACCTTACTAAACGGCACTATCACTGTGGACAGCCATCCAGGTGTGGGCAGTCGGTTTCGCATGCGGCTACCCTTGATTCCGGCGAATAGCGAACCACCGAAACTGCCCACCACTTTCAGTATTACAGACAGGAACCTGTCATGAAGGCTTGTACGGATACCCTGTTTACCGACAACGATACCAACACCGACATCCCGATCCTGGTGGTGGATGACGTGGGGGACAATCTGGATCTGATGGAAGCCATGCTACTCGGTGAAGGTTTTCGCGAGATCCTGCTAGCCAGCAATGGCCGCAAGGCCCTGAATATTCTCGGCGAACGTGATGATGTGGGTGTGATCCTGATGGATCTGATGATGCCGGAAATGGACGGTTTCGAGATCTGTAAACGAATCACCACCAATCCCCGCACCCAGCACATTCCCATTATCGTGGTCACCGGGGCCGCCTTTCGGGAAAACGATGCCCTGATCAAGAGCTTCGCCGCCGGGGCCGTGGATTTCGTCAGTAAGCCTTTGAATGAAGTCGAACTGTTTGCCCGGATCCGGGTAGCCCTGTCGTTATACCGGGAGCGCTATCTGCACCAGGCGAGCCTGCGTAGACTTGCCGAAAACGAGAGTCGGTTTCGCGCCATCATCCAGCAAATGCCCATCGGTATCGCCCACATCGACGGCCAGGGCCGACTGCTGGTGATCAACGATAATCTTAGAACGCTCCTGGGTATGGGCGCGGGCGAGTCAATCGATGGCATTCACCTGCGTCGATTTTTCCCGGATCTGGATACCTCAGGCGTGGAAGCCCTGCTGGATCGGGCCTATCTGGGGCGCCCGCAGCGCCTGCGGACCAGGTTGCTGCCCATACAAGGCCAGGAACACTGTATCCTGCTGACCATCACCCTGTTCAGTGGTGCCGATACCTTCGACAGCACGTTTATCGTCACCCTGGAAAATATCGCCGACTACCAGTCCCTGGCTACCTCCGACGAGACTGATAACCGACTTGCCGAACAACTACATCGGGCACTCCAGCACGACGAATTCGTGTTGTATTACCAGCCACAGTTCAACCTCAAGCGCCAGACATTGGAAGCCATGAAGGCGCTGCTGCGTTGGCGCCACCCGGATCGGGGCTTACTGCGTCCCCCGGCATTTTTGTCCCAGGCCCGGGTTCTGGGCTTCGAGGGGGCTTTGCGGGACTGGGTGCTTCGGGAAGCCTGCACGCAAGTAATGAACTGGCAGGAAGAGGGGCTGCCCCCGATTCGCATCGCCATGAGTCTGGCGGTCGAGGAGATTCAACAAGCAGATCTGCTGGATCAGATTCAGGGAATTCTCACCGAGACCACCCTGGATGCCTCCCGCCTGACCCTGGAACTGGTGGGTAGCCTGGATCGTCCAGGGAAAGAAGCCGAACGGAACTTGCAAAACCTGCACGGGTACGGCGTTCGCTTGGCCCTGGACGATATCGGTACCGAGCCTCTGGCACTCAGGCAACTGAAGGCAATACCATTGACTTCCCTGAAACTTTCCCGGGATCTGGTGCAGGGCGCCATGCAGGACGATGGTGACCGGGCGATCCTCCAGAGCATGACCGAACTCGCCCATCACCTGGATTTGAAGGTGATCGCCGAGGGTGTGGAAACCCAGGCTCACCTGGATTTCGTGACCGCTCGGGGTTGCGATATCGCCCAGGGTTATCTACTTAGCAAACCCCGTCCGGCCAATCAGATCGACGAGATGCTGAGCGGCCTGTGCCGCTTCGGTTTCAGCGGATAAGCCCCCGCTCCCGGGCAGCCGCCAGCCACTGGGGATACTCCGCCATCAGCCGCTCGTAAAGCGCCTCGTCGCTGGGTTCGGCGGGGTCTCTCACCAGAAAAAAATTGGCGTTATCGAGAAACCGGCCTTCCATCGTATCCAGATACTCCAGAAACCTGAAATCCGAGCTTAACAGGCGGCTGAAGAACCCTTTCTGCTCGTTCGGTGGGGTACCGATGGCCATAAATTGCCAGAAGATGCCCTCCCGGGCAGCCTCGCGGATCTGGCGCTCGGATTCCTCCCGGTCGAAAGTATCGCCGTCGGTGGCGAACATCACGTAGACCGGAATTTCACCGAAACCTGGTTGCTGGCGGTAATGCTCGCGGACCAGCGCCATGACCTTGCCGTAGTGGGTACCGCCTTCCAGTCGATGCTGGCGAAGCATATCCTGGACAAAACTCCGATAATTATCGGTGTTGACGCCCCCGTAGTGATAGGCGCCAGAGCCAAACAAAAAGATGTCGATCTCGCCGTCGTCGTCGAACAGAAACCCCAGGGCCAACACCCGGCGCACCAGTTCATCGATGGAACCCTTGCTATAGAGACTGTGCATGGAACCGGAGATATCCAGCGCCAGCGCTACCTTGGCCTGATGTCCATGCAGGCCGCGTTTTTCCAGTTGTACTCCGGCACGCTTCACCAGGCTCACCAGGGTAGGATCTTTTTTCTCCAGATCCACCACGCGTTTTTCCAGCCGCACCCGGCGCTCCTCACTGGCCGCCGGCAGCACCTCGGCCGGCGGTGGCGGGGCCGGCGGCGGTGCCTCCTCGGCCACGTCGATACCGAAATGGGTGGCCAGGGGGGCGAGCCCGCCCACGAAACCCTGCCCCACCGCCCGGAATTTCCAGTCTGCCCGGTGGCGGTAGACCTCGCAGAAGATCATCGCGGTCTCCGGCGTGCCGGCGAGGGGTAACTCGAAACGGACAATCTCGGCACCGTCTGCCACATCCAGCACCCGCGCCCAGGCCGCCTTCAGCATCCCGAAATTCTGCTGGCGATGCTGACCCTCGTGGATGGTCACGGTGAAGGCGATCTTGTGGATCTCCGCCGGCACGGCACCGAGGCGGATCCGGAACACCTGGGCATCTTCACCCCCCGTGGCGGTGGGTTCCGCGGTCTCCAGAAAGCCCTCCCGGGTGCGGGGATTGTTATAGAACACCAGATCCTCGTCGCTGCGCACCCGCTCGGTGGCGGTGAGGGCGAAGGCGCTGGCATCCACCTCCATGCCCGGCGCTCCGGCAGGGCGCCAGCCCAGGGCCACATGAACCTCGGATACAGCCGCTTGCTGGCGCGTCAGGGCGGTATTGCCGCCTTTCTGTAAGTTGATGACTGTCATGATGGTCCCTCCTCACTGAGGCCGTACAGATCTGCCCGCAGTAACAGTCGCTCGGCCCAGTTGCGATGGGTTGCGGGTTCGCACATCTGCCCCCCGTGGCGGAACACCGCCCCAGCCTGTGGATCCAGGATTCGCCGGGCCAGCGATTGTTCCTCGGGGTCGACCCGGTAGGCACCCTCGATCACGGGAATCTGTACAGGGTGGATGGCGGTTTTGGAGAGCAGGCCGTGGTGGATATCCAGCGCCACCTCCCGGGCCAGGGTGGTCGGACTGTCGAGAATATCGAATACCGGTGCCGCGATCTCATAGCCCGCGGGCCGGAACACCAGAATGATATCGTTCAGGATCCCGCGTAGCGGGGTATCGTAGAGCGTCAAGGTGGGCGAGCGTCGCAGCCCCAGCAGATTTAATAGATCATTGCCACCCACGCGTAAACAGAGTATCGGATTGACCACGTGGGCAAGGCTATCGCGCAACTGCTCCAGCGACTGGCGCTCGAAGACCATCTCCGTTTCCAGGGTGGGCATCAGCCACAGACCCGGACAGCGAGCGGCGTACTCGGCATACAGGGCCAGATTCTCGGTGGTGACCTTGGGTAGTACCACGCCGTCCAGTCGATCGACGCCCGGCATTTCCACGATCTGGCGCAGAATCTCCGGATTCCGCGGGCGCACAAAACGTAAAAGTGGGCGGGGTGCAAGCACTCCCAGGGTCCGGCGTAGGTTTGCCAGCGCCCGGGGTAGATCCCGTTCGTGAACGGCGTCCTCGGTACAGATCACCAGCGAACGCAAGCCGGTTAATTTCTCGCCACCGAGAATGGTTGCGAGATCCGGATGGGTGGACGGCACATACAGCGTGGCCCCCAACGAAAAGTAGCGCCGGATGGGTCGGTGGTTACCGGTAGTCGCAAGGTAGTGGCTGAGGCTAGTGGTCATGGGACAACACCACCGGGTGGAGCTACAGAGAATCGGCTGACAGGACGCGGATCAGCGCCACTGCCAGAAACGGCATAGTGGGCTCCACACGAATCGCCACGCCCTTGTCAGCGGCTAACAGGCGCAGATGGGCCACATCCGGGTGATCGGGGTCGCGTAACAACAGCAACCCCGGCACTCGACGTAACATGGCCCGCGTGGCTTCCAGGACGCCCGGTTTGATATGGTTGATATCGACAATGCCGAACCGCTGCCGGAGATCCATCAGATAGGCCCTACCCCGGAGTTCACGCCGCTGGCCGTCGTCCACCAGGGTAAGCGGCCGGGGTTGCAGGCACTGCATCGCCTCGCTGAC
>Ga0207419_1003064_pt1 | contig 10279 bp, 11 predicted proteins | sample ElkSloMetagenome_4_FD_184723 | JGI IMG/M metagenome (GOLD analysis project Ga0207419, IMG submission 184723) | Hot spring microbial communities from Elkhorn Slough, Monterey Bay, USA - MD2A (version 2) | ecosystem: Environmental > Aquatic > Marine > Intertidal zone > Estuary: Microbial mat ... | reverse complement strand
TGGAGGATTTTCGTTTTACGCTGGCACTGTTGGAGCGGGCGGGGGTCGATGAGACCTTCGCATTCCGCTTCGACTAGGCGTGCTCGGCGCGCTCGCGATGAAGGCCCTCAACACAAAGATTGTTCTCAGCGTCGTCATCCCGACCCTGTTGGTGTTCGGGACGCTGGGTGCGCTGGGCGTCGCGCAGCACCGGCAACAGCTCGCGGCCCAGATGGAGCTGAAGTCGAACACCGTCATCCGGTTGCTCAAAATCATCAGCGCATCGAGCTACCAGAATTTCGAGTACTCGACCCTCGACGAGATCGCCGGCGGCAAGGTCATTCGCGATCCAGAGATCGCATTCATCGTGTTCCTTGACGAGAACCGGCGGCCGCTGACGGCGGCACCGGCCGAGGTCCAATGCGAAGAGCGAGTTCCTCGCCACCATGAGCCACGAGATTCGCACGCCGATGAACGGAGTCCTCGGCATGGGGGAGCTCCTGGCCGATACCGACCTGACCCGGGAGCAGCGTGAGTTTGTCGACACGATCAATCAGTCGGGTCGGGCCCTGATGACGATCATCAACGATGTGCTCGACTTTTCTAAGATCGAGGCCGGCAAGATGGAGCTCGAGCCGCACGCCTTCGATCTCGAGCGTGCCGCCTATGAGGTCATCCGGGCGCTGTCGGCAAAGGCTACCGATAAGGGGCTGGAGCTGATCCTGGACTACGGCAGCAACTGCCCACGCTATGTGATTGGCGATGGTGGGCGCTTGCGCCAAATCCTCTTCAATCTCGTCGGCAACGCCGTCAAGTTCACGGAACGCGGACACGTGATCGTGGACGTCCAGTGCAGCGAAGCGCACGCCGGGGGCGTGCGACTGCAGGTCCAGGTCAAGGATACCGGCATCGGGATCTCGGATGCGGAGCGAGACAAGCTCTTCCGCTCCTTCAGTCAGGCCGATGCATCCACGACCCGTCGTTACGGTGGTACCGGCCTCGGGCTGGCGATCTGCAAGCGATTGGTCGAGATGATGGGTGGTGAGATCGGGCTGGAGACCTCGCCAGGCCAAGGGTCGAATTTCTGGTTTGCCGTCAGTTTGCCGCGGGCAGCGCCGCCGGCACCGGTGCCGAAGGTCGAGCTAACTGGGGTCCGGGTCCTGGCCGATGCGAGCCTGGGGGAGGTCCCGTCGCTGATTCTGCTGACCTCGTCGGGTCAGCGCCGTGACGCCAGGCACTTCAAAGAGATCGGCTTTGCGGCCTACCTGACCAAGCCTGTACTGAGACAGACCTTGCGCGAGACGCTCGCTGCGGTGCTCGGGGCGCGATCGGCTGCCGCAGATCCGGAGGAGCCGGCAAAATCGACCGCGCCAAACCCCGCCGGGACTCAGAGCCGCGAGGATATCAACGGGCGCATCCTGCTCGTCGAAGACAACGAGTCGAATCGTCGGGTTGCGCTGTCGATGCTGCGCAAGTTTGCCGTCTCTGTCGAGGTCGCCGTCAACGGGCAAGAGGCCGTTGATCGCTGTCGGGAGCCCGGCCGATACGACCTCGTGCTGATGGATTGTCAGATGCCGGTGATGGATGGCCTCGCCGCGACTCAGGCCATCCGCGGACAGGAGCAAGGTATCCGGATGCCGATCGTTGCGCTGACCGCCAACGCCCTGGAACAGGATCGGCGTCGTTGTCTGGATGCGGGGATGGACGACTACCTTTCCAAGCCGTTTTCGTTGGACGGCCTCGGCGCCGTCCTGCGGCGCTGGCTTCAGGGCGGGGGGCCTGCACCAACCGAGGATACGCGCACGCTCGGTGCTGACGGTTCGGACACGAGCGAGCCAACGCCCGTTGCGGTGCTCGATATCGCGAAGATGACCGAGCTGCGGCAGGCTATGGGCGATGAGGACTTTGGTGAGCTGGTCCCAGCATTTCTGGAGGATGTCGAGAGGATGCTATTGGAGTTACCCGAAGCCAGGGCGCGTGGCGATGCGACCGAGGTGCAGCGCCTCGCCCATAGCGTCAAGTCGAGCACTGCCAACCTGGGCCTGAAGCGGATCTCGTCAATGGCGAAGGCGCTGGAAGCCGTTGCCAAGACCGGCGATCTGACCGACACAGAAGGCCCCCTCAGCCTGATCGAGGATGAATTTCGGGCGGCGCGCAAGGCGCTACTCGAGACCTTAGGCGACTTGGCCCCCAAGACCAACGGCGTTCGGTCGTGAGTCGGAACGAGGCGCTGCGCCGCGCTGTCCGTGCGTCTTTGTCAACTCGATGGCGGAATCCCTCCCGCCGACGGTCGTTGCGACGCCCATTCGATGGCTTTCGGAATGATTGCTCGTCGGAGACCCGGCCGCCGATGAAGATCCTGCTCGTTGACGACACGCTCACCGACCGCCTGGTGGTCAAGTCGTATCTCAAGTCGCTTGGACATCAGGTCGTGATCGGTGAGAACGGCGAGCAGGGCGTCTCGCTGTTCGAAAGCGAGCGGCCTGACCTCGTGCTGCTCGACGTGAACATGCCGGTGATGGACGGATACGATGTCGCGCGCAGGATTCGTGCCTCAACGACGGAATGGATTCCGATCGTCTTCTTGAGCGCCAGGACGGAAGCGGAGGACATCGTCGCCGGCATCGACGCCGGCGGCGATGACTACCTGACTAAACCGGTCGATCAGCTCGTGATGACCGCGAAGATGGTCGCCATGGAACGTATCGCCAGCATGCGCAGCCGGCTCGTACAGGTGTCAGAGGAGCTTGAGACGGCCAACGCGGAGCTGCAAAGGCTCGCCTGCGTTGACGGTCTGACGGACCTTGTCAATCGCCGTGAGCTTGATGGGTCGCTGGATCGCGAGACACGCCGGTGCGCTCGCCACCGTTTGCCCCTGTCGGTGGTCATGGCCGATATCGACCACTTCAAGGCCTACAACGACGAGTATGGCCATCTTGCAGGCGACGATTGCCTGCGTCGGGTCGCGGCAGCTTTGCGCGGGCAGCTGAGGCGCTCGGCCGATATCCCGGCCCGCTACGGCGGGGAGGAGTTCTGCATCGTTCTACCGGAAACGGATGAGTCCGGTGCCATGCATGTGGCCGAGCGATTGCGCCTCAAGGTCGAGGCCTTGGGCATCGCGCATGCGCCACGGGTCGAGCCCAACCGGGTGACATTGAGCCTGGGTGTCGCGGCCTGTATCCCGGAGAGCGGGGCCGATCCCAAGCGTCTGGTCCAGCGTGCCGATCACGCGCTCTACCAGGCCAAGCAGCAGGGGCGAAACCGTGTGGCGCTCGCGGCCGTGTAGCCCCCCTATTTGCCGCGCCCGCGCGTTTTGCATCTGACCCTTCGCGCCCCGTTGAACACGCAAGATGTCTCGGCCACCGCAACGACAACGATCCAGACAGTCGTGCAATGGATTGAGCCGCCGCAGGAGCACCGCCCGCTCGACGCCGCGCTCCGCCTCCCCCCGGAAGGCATCGGAGAAGGCGAGGTGGGCCAGCATGTCGGCATCGTTGGGATCGAGTACCTCGGCGCTCGTCAGGTGACGCTCGGCACGCTAAGGAAGACTTGGCTCGCAGCCGTTCGGTCTGCATTGGGGCCCGCCAGGGGCACGATGCGCGCTCCCTTTGCGCACCGAGGGCCGTTACCGGCGTTGCATACGCAGGCCGTTCGGACGAACTCCAGGACAGGCTCGCGACCTTCGTCTAAGGTCTGGCCGTAGCTTGCTGAGGGATTCTACGAATCTACCGAAGGAGCGATTGCTGGGAGTTTGGCTGCGGTAAAGTTTCCGGTCGTGCCCCTCCTCGTCGGAGCCGAGACTCAGTACTGCTCCCGATTCAGGGCTGCGTCGTCGTCTTCGCGCTTGGCATGAAACTCGTAGTTTTGCGCCATCCGTTCCAGCGACTCGGCCAGGTGTGGATGGGTCGCCGCGAGGGCATCGGCGTAGCGTTGGAACTGAGCCGTCAGTTCGCGTTCCTGCTTGCCGCCCTCGTCCATGGCACGCCTAGTGACGCCGCGCTTGTTGAAGGTGCCGATCTCGAAGCCCGACCGCATCTCACTCAATTCCGGCCGATCGAGGATGTCTCGGGCCGGCGCCCCCGGCCAGATTTCATCCTCTCCTATCGGGGCATGAGCCAGGATCTGGCCGAGGGTTTGCTCGCCCATGATTGCCCTGTCCTTCTGCTGGCAGAGCGCGAGCGCCTCGTCGACGAATCGGACGCAGGCGTCGGAGTCGATATCGCCATTGTCCAAGGCGCCGGGCTGCCGCCGGCAGTCGTGAAGCAACCGCCAGGCATTCTCCGCTGCGACCCGCTCGCCCTCGGTGGGTGGAGATTCGGATCGCGACTCGCCGGTTTCGGGGCGCCAGATCAGGCAGACGAGCTCGGTGAACAACTCGGGCTTGGTGGTGATGGCCGTGGTCAGGGCCTCTAGCGCGGATGTGGCATCCAAGCGAAACGCAGGGACCAGCCCGAATTCGAGTTGCAGCAGGCGCTCCTGATCCATGACGTCCCACGCCTCCAAACGTGCGACGAGCTCCTCCAAGTGCCACGAATCCGGAAACTTGGCGTCAGTCTCGCCATGCACCAGCGCCGATTCCAGTGACTGCAACAGCAAAGACGGGTTGGCGTCATCCAAATGTTGTATCAGCATGTTCAGCGCACTGATCGGCCGGTCTGCTTCCATCAGCTTGGTTGCCGCCAAGTCTCGGTCTGCGGCGTCCGCGCGCCAAAGCCACGGCGCCACGATACGCCAGTACGCCGACCCGACTTCCTTCCCGCATTGCTCGGCCAGGTCCCAAGTGGGTCGCTCGTCTCGCGCCAGACGCAGAAACGCCGCGAAGCGTTCGGCCGGCCATCCTCGCTCACGGCCAAGTTGGATGACTCGGTGCAAGAAGGCTGCCGTCTCAGCCTCCGGAAGAAAGCCCAGGATGCCGTAGACCAGCAACGCTCGAGATGTGCCCCAGCCGAAATCCGTTTCAAGATCTGCCATCCAGTCCGCCAGCGCCGCTCGCTCGGGCACAACATCGAGCAGACAGCGGCCGACGATGGATGGATCGCGGCTCAGGTCGGCCAGGCGCAGGACACCCTCGAGGCCGAGGTCGCGGTGAATCTCCTGGAGCCCGCTCAGGCGCAATTCCTCGCGGCGCCGGTCTTCCTGCTCGAAGTCCTTAAGCCGCTCTTCGGGCAGGTCGGCATAGTACCAAGCGCCTCCGCTCAGCGGGCTGTCAGCAGAGGCACTCTCGCGGAAGAGAGCCAAGACCGGATTGGCCGGCCTGCGGAGGCTTGCCTCGACGGCGTTGAGGAAGGCGCTGGGTGCGGCCTCGGCCAGCGGAGACAGATGGGAGGCCAGGGACAGCCAGCGCGTAGCATCTGCATCCTGGAGCAGCCGATCGACAAGCCGCTCGACACGAGCGTCGACGTTGAGCGTGGTCAGACCTTCGTAATCTCGACCGCGTACCGCGAGCTTGACCAGGGCATCGAGTACGGACCGGAACAGCAGCCCGGATTCCTCCCTGACCTTGCCATAGACCCCGGCCATCCAACGCTTATCCGCGTCCAGCTCGAGGACGGGGTCCGGCTCGACCAAGAGGGCCTCGACGATCTCGAAGGAGCGGTCGAGCTCCGCAGCGGTGATCCGGTCTGCGAAGAGATCGAGCAGCTCTAGCGGCGCCTTGGCGCGCCAGGCCTCGCCGATGGAGATCACCGGGGCATCGTCGACCCGGCAGAGCTTGCGGAGCTTCCGCTCGACGGTTTCGTAGGGTTCTCCGGTGACCTGCTCGACGATTGCCCGATCCCCTGCCTTCTCGCCGTGCCAGGCACCGAGCAGGCAGAGTGTTGCCAACGCATCGGCCTCCGGTAGCTCGAGCCACTCCGGACGCCGGATCGCCTGGTTGGCGGCACGGCGACGGCGATAGACGCTCCAGGAGCGCCCGGTTGCGAGGGCGAGACGCCGGGCATCGGATTCCTCGACCCCGATCTCGATCAGGGCCTCGCGGAAAGCATAGATACTCGGGCGCGATAGCTCTAGTTGGAACTCTTCCCCGTCTCTCCCGCCATACCCAGATGCCAGATCCCCGGCCGCAATAGGTACGATCGTGAGGACATTTGCCGCCGGCCGCTGAGCAATCTCTGGACGGGCAGCGACGACAACCCGCAGCCGGGGATTGCGTTCAAAGAACGGCCAGCCCGCTTCGTCCGTGACCACAGCTGCCAAGCTGCAGAGGTCCTCGGCTTCAAGCAGGGCGGCGCAGACAAAGGCCGCTGCCTCGGCGGCACTGTCTGCGCGAATCGCGTAGACGCCGTTCGGACCACCAGCGATACGCTTGCGCAGTCCGGTTAGGAGCCGATCCTTCGCGGAGATCGGGAGGTTTGCGAAGGAACTTGCGTGCGCGACGCTCGAAATGCTGGGTCGTGACCAGCGCGAAGCTCATGATTCGTGGGCGTCGAGGGCCTTCATCAAGGCATCGGCGTTCTCGTAATGGCTCGTTCGAACGGCCTCCAAATCAATGAGGGACTCCCGCAAACGTGCTTTGGCCGCATCGTGGGAGCTTTCCAAGAGCTCTGCATAGGCCGCTTCCGTGAGCACGACATAGCTCGGGCGGTTGTTCTTGATGACATGAACCGGGCCATCGCGAAGCGCCTCATCGACGGCGGAGATCCCGCGGCGCTTGATGTCTTGGGCTGGAATGCTGTTCACGGCTGTTCCGGTACTTTAGAGGATAGGTAATTCCCATCGCGGCCACGGGCGATTGGTTGCGCGGAGGCGCCGGCCCAAGGGCCAGCTACTCCTCCGCCTTCTCCACCAGACCCGGATCGTCGTTCTTCCGGTCGTTCACCGTCACTGGCTAGGTGGCCGTTCTGGATGTGGACTCAGTCGCCGCCACCGCCATCACCGTCTCCGAACCAATCGCCGCCGATGCCATCGCCTGAGCTGCCACCGACGCGAACGCCGAGGACTTTGGCGAGTTTGAAGAGCAGCACAAGGCTGGAGACGAGAAGGACGAGTGGACAGATGGCACCAGGAAGCAGTTCGCTGGAGAAGAGGTCCGTGCAGCGGAAAGAGACGAAAGCAACGACGGCGGCCAGTAAGAATCCAACCATGCAGCAGAGTCTCCGCGCTGCTCTCGGGGGCTTAGAGTCAGTTCTCGCATCGTAGCATTCCGCTTCGTACTATGCGGCCGACCGTCGCCAAACGGATACCGAGGAAGTCGGCGATTTCGCGATAGGTGTAGGCTCCGGTACCGACGACGGGCCTCTTCGCGAGACGAGCCGAACTGACTCAGCAGCGTGGTCACGGCCAACCAACGGCGAGGTCGACGCCGAGCGGATGCTGAGCGGCCACAACCGGGTGCGTGCTGAAGTCGGTGTCGGGCCGCTGCGCTGGTCGGAGCGCCTGGCCGAGTCGGCAGCGCGCTGGGCAAGGCATCTGGCCGAGGCGAACGATTGCGTCATGCAGCACAGCGGACCGGGCGAGAATCTCTATTGGGCCAGCGCCTTGATCTGGAGCGACGGCCGGCGCGAGCGACAGCCCGTCGACGAGGCCCAGGTCCTGCGGAGCTGGGCCAGCGAGCGCGCCGATTATGACCATCGTACGAATACCTGCCGACCGGGACAGGTCTGTGGGCATTACACCCAGATGGTCTGGCGCGAGACGGCCGAAATCGGTTGCGCGCGGCGCTTCTGTGCGGACCTAGGCCAGATCTGGGTCTGCCACTATGAGCCGGTCGGCAACCTGATCGGGCGCAGGCCGTACTGATCGCGAGGCGAAATCCATGGGCAGGCTCAGCATCGACGAAGAGGCGGTCTTGAACCGGATCAATAAGTGGCTCGTCAAGCGGGGCCAGCATTGCCGGCGCTCGGAGAGCCAGCGCGCCCGGCGTCTGCTGGGGCGGGCCTTCATCGTCGATCTGGAGACCAACGAGGTCCTCGACCGTGACGTCGACCTGGAGGCCTTGGCGCGGGAGCTCGAAGTGCTCGCCCCGTCGGAACGGATGGGCCGTTGAACCAGGCCCTGCCCTGGGCCCCGCGGCCGTGCAGCGCGCCCGGCAGACCTGATACGCTGGCGCCAACTCAGGCCGCAGGCTCGACGGGGGTGGATGGACTATGCAGCACGCCCTGATCACAGGAACCAGCTCGGGCCTCGGCCGTGCCCTGGCCGAGGTGCTGATGCGCCGAGGCTGGGCCGTCTGCGGCTGCAGCCGCCGCGGCTGCGATCTCCCCGCCGTGCGGGACCGGTGCTGTGACCTCACCGATGAGGCCGGCGTGCCAGCGGCGCTGTCAGGGCTGCTCGGTGGGCTGGAGCGGCTCGATCTCGCGGTGCTGAACGCCGGGGTCCTCGGGCAGATCGGGCACCTCAGCGAGGCCCCCTTGGCCGAGGTCAAGCGTGTGATGGACGTCAACCTCTGGGCCAACAAGACGGTCATGGATTGGCTGCACGCCTGGGGGCGACCCGTCGATCAGGTGATCATGATGTCCTCGGGTGCCTCGGTCCTGGGCAACAAGGGCTGGGGCGGCTATGCCCTGTCCAAGGCGGCGCTGAACATGCTTGCGCGGCTCTATGCGCACGAGTTCCCGCGGACCCATATCGCGGCCCTGGCCCCCGGGATCATCGACACCGCGATCATGGATCACCTCTGCGAGGAGGCGGACGCCCAGGCCTTCCCCGCATTGCAGAGGTTGCGCGAGGCGCGCGGGAGCAGCGCAATGCCGGACCCGACGACGGCGGCGGAGCGCATCGTCTCGGTGCTCCCAGCCTTGCGGGACTGGCCGAGCGGCCGTTTCGTCGATATCCGCGAGATCCTGGACCCGGAGGCCTATGCGCGGCTATACCAGAACCGGGGCGGCGGCTAGGCCGGACCAGGCGGCGCGGCGGCTTTGGGTCGCTATGTCAAGCTTTACATGGGGGTCGGATCAGGCCCCTCGGGTCGCTGCGGGGCGTAGGGCCTGGCTAATGGACGTCAGGCGAGTCACCCGGGACGTAGATGTAGGTCACGGGGACCCCGGCGCCTTCCACCTTGATTGCTGAGCTCTCGAAGAAGCTGCCGAGGCTTACGGTCTCGCCGGCGGGGTATTCGCCGATCGGGAAGCCGGTACCGGTCACCTCGTAGGTCCCGCTACCCGGCGGCATCTCGAAGAAGACGCGGCACGGGGTGGAGTTGCATGAACCCGTGTCCCCAGGGCTCAGCCTAATCTCGCCCCAGTCGGTCACCTGTCTGCCGGTGGCCGCACAACCCTGCAGGAGGAGCAGGGAGATCGCCAGCAGGGCCGGGCCGGCAAGGGCATGGCCGCCTGAGCTGTATCGCATGAGTGGCTTCGAGCCTCTATAGTCAGGGTCCTGCCGAGTAGATATGGGCGGGCGAGCGGAAGGGGCAGGCTCGGCGCGACCGTCGATCGGGCCTCAGGGACAACAGGCACAGCTTGGCCGAGCGCCCCTCGCCCCAGCGGGGAGCTGGGTTGGGGTGAGGGGAGCGCGCTGCGGGAGCCTGTTGAGGTTGTTTCTGCGCCGCTGCTTAGTATGCCGGGTTCGCCGCGAGCATCCCCTGCCGCTCGATGAAGGCGGCGATCTCCTCGGCGCCCTGGCCGGTGCGCAGATTGCTGAAGACGAAGGGGCGCTCGCCGCGCATGCGCCGGGCGTCCGCTTCCATCACGACCAGCGAGGCGCCGACGTGGGGGGCGAGGTCGACCTTGTTGATCACCAGGAGATCGGAGCGCGTAATGCCGGGCCCGCCCTTGCGGGGGATCTTCTCGCCCTCGGCGACATCGATCACGTAGACGCTGAGGTCGGCAAGCTCCGGGCTGAAGGTCGCGGCCAGGTTGTCGCCGCCGCTCTCGACGAAGATCAGGTCGAGCACCGGGAAGCGCCGCTGCAGGTCCTCGATCGCGGCCAGGTTCATCGAGGCGTCCTCGCGGATCGCCGTGTGCGGACAGCCCCCGGTCTCGACGCCGACGATGCGCTCGGTGGGCAGCGCCTCCGAGCGCACCAGGAACTCGGCGTCTTCGCGGGTGTAGATGTCGTTGGTGACCACCGCGAGCTGGTAGCGCTCGCGCATCGCCTTGCAGAGCCGGTCGACCAGGGCGGTCTTGCCGGAGCCGACGGGGCCACCGATGCCCACGCGAAGGACGGGTCGTTCACTCATCGTTCACTCCTCACGATCGAAAGAGACGGGTGTGTTGGGTCTCGTGGAGGGCACTCGCCAGGGCGAGGCCGGGGACGAGCGCACCGAGCGCCTCGTCCGGAAGGGTGGAGGCGCGGGTGGCCGCATCCTCGAGGGCGGGCCCGAGCTCGAGCAGGATGCGCTGGCCCGCGGTCTGGCCGAGGG
>Ga0207419_1003063_pt1 | contig 10286 bp, 8 predicted proteins | sample ElkSloMetagenome_4_FD_184723 | JGI IMG/M metagenome (GOLD analysis project Ga0207419, IMG submission 184723) | Hot spring microbial communities from Elkhorn Slough, Monterey Bay, USA - MD2A (version 2) | ecosystem: Environmental > Aquatic > Marine > Intertidal zone > Estuary: Microbial mat ... | reverse complement strand
CGGGCGAAAGCCATCTGATAAATTTATGGAAATTGCGCAAAAAATAGGAATGGCTATATTACTAGCGCTAATGGTATTTGTGATATTTAATGACATTTTAAAGCTTACCCCATGGGGATAGAATCATTCCCATTATATTTTTTCTGATATAAAAATACCCATTTTATTAACCAGAGTTCATACATGCTGTTTTGGTTTTATGAGTATCGATTTAATTTATATTACTGATCAAAAGAAAGGCATCACCAGGATAAAAAAAGGTGATGCCTTTAATTATTATGATTGTGACGGCAATTCTATACAAGATAAAAAAGAAATTGAAAGGCTTAATAATTTAGCTATACCCCCTATATGGGAAGATGTATGGGTATGTGATAACCCAAAAGGTCATTTACAAGCAGTAGGGTATGATCAAAAAGGCAGAAAACAATATCTGTATCATGAGGATTGGATGAATTATCGCAACAAAAGCAAATACCACAAAATTTACGAGTTTGGTAAATGTCTGCCTGAGATTAGAAAGAAAGCGTACAATGACATTCAGCAATCAGGTTGGCCACGCACAAAAGTTTTAGGTTTAGTTATTCTTACCTTAGATGAGCTACACATCCGAATTGGCAATCAGCATTATAAAAAAGTAAATGAAACCTATGGCCTCACCACGTTGCGAAGGCGTCACTTGCATTTAACAAAAGATACCATAAAACTAGAGTATAAAGCTAAAAGTGGCAAGTACAGGAAAATTAACATCAAAAACAACCAACTTGTCAATATGATAAGAGAAGTGTCTGAATTGCCCGGATATGAAATATTTAGATACAAAGAAAAAGGCAAAACTATTCCGGTAGATTCTCATGATGTCAACGAATATTTAAAAGAACTAAGTAATGAAAGTTTTTCAAGCAAAGATTTCAGAACATGGGGTGGCACAATTAAGGCTATAGAGAAAATACCTGAAGCGATAGCAAGAGTGAATGAAAACAATCGATTGAAGCTTTCTTCCACCTTAGTGAAATTAGTGGCTAAAGATCTTGGCAACACGCAATCTATTTGCCGTGACTATTATATTCATCCAATTGTAATGGATAAAGTAGAGAACCAAGAGCTTGAAAGTTTTGAACTTGAGGATTTTGATTCAGGAAAATTTGGCCATGAACCTGCAGAAAAAAAGGCGCTGGAGCTTATTGAAGAATATGAAAGTAAAGTGAATTTTGAGGAAGTACTCTGATAGTCAAATAGTTAAAATTACTCATTTAAAATATTTTAACTATTGGGCATTTAATGAAAAAATTAAGATTATATTTGCTCTCTGAAAATAGTGCAACTTAAACTGAACATGTTACTATATGGGTATAATTCTGCCACTGGTGGTGGTCATTATCGCTTGCCTTACTATTTGGAAAACCAGTGATAGTTTTGAAAGTGCCTCTCAATATTTAGGTCGCAATCTCTCCGATGGTGTTAGGGGAGCAACAATTAATGCTATTGCCAGCTCTATGCCTGAGCTCTTAACTTCACTTTTCTTTCTTATCAACATTAGAAATGCAGAAGGCCTATCGGGTGGTATTGGTACCACAGCGGGTAGTGCTATTTATAATAGTATGGTAATACCTGCACTGGTGGGTATATTTGTGTTTTTCAAACTTTCTTCCAAAAAATTTGAACTGACAAGAAAAGTTATAGTACGTGACGGTTTCTTCTTATTGGTAATAGAGGTATTTTTTCTTTTTATTCTTTCCGGGGAAAACATTACCTGGCTTGATGGTTTGCTTTTGGTTTTGGCTTATTTTGCATACCTGGCTATAATGTTTTTCACCATGAAAAAATCAACTAAAGAAAACCCAGTAGCTGAATTTGTAGAAAATTTTGAGCAAGGTATTCAAGAAAAGAATAAAATAGTGAGCCTTTTAAAATTAAACCTTACTGATGTGGTTGTTGGTAATGATCAAATTACAAGTAGAAAAGCTTGGACTTTGCTTGTAGTATCCACATTTATAATGGGCTTGAGTTGTTTGTTTCTAGTGCAGGCATGTGAATATTTAGGGGCAGATAGTTATGTTGTACCCCTGTTTGGTGAATTAAATGGGTTAAATATACCGATCATGTTTGTTGCTCTCATTTTAGTATCTGCCGCCTCCAGTGTACCTGATACAATCATTTCAATAAAGGATGCACAAAAAGGAAACTACGATGATGCTTTCTCCAATGTATTAGGTAGTAATATTTTTGATATTTGTTTTGCATTAGGCTTGCCTATACTTTTATATACAACAATATATGGTCCATTTGTCATGCCTGAAAATATAATTGAAATAACATTAGAATTAAGGATTATATTAATTGTTATAACCATTACAGCATTATTTATATTTCTGGTAGGAAAATATTTCACACGTACAAAAGCTGTTTCATTGATGGTCATTTACTGTGTTTTTGTAACATACGTGATTATAAGAGGTTTTGATATAGATATACCTTTTCAAAAAGTATTGTTACAAATCTTTTAATTAATGTTATTTCATCATCAATTCTTGCAGGTCTTTCCCACAATAAATAAACGGGCTATTACTGTTTACAATAGTAATAGAATTATGTATCAATAAATTATTCAATCCGTAAGTTTCTATATTTAGGGTATTTAACCTGGTAATGAAGTTTTATTTCTTTCTGTTCACCCGGGGCCATATTCAAGTTCCACACTACTTCGCCATTGGTAACATTAATCTTACCATTGCTTTTTTCTTCAACATCTACTTCAATTTCCTGGAATTCACTAACTGGCACCTGATCAAGTAGGCGCAAATTAATGATCTGATTTTTATTATTTTTTATTTTTATTAACCAACTGCGAGCTTCCTCTTTTTTACTACTCAAAAATTGGCTACTAGTATAATTGGTTTTCTGCATACGATTTATTACCAATCCTTTATCTACACCTAAAGAAAGCTGAAGTGTATCACCCACATTGGATACATCAAGTATACTTTTTCCCATAAAAGTGTTTTCGAAATATATTTGCGCTTCACCAGCTAACAGGTTGTACTTTTCCCAATCAGGTACATAAGCTAAAAGAAAAGCGTCAGGAGTAATTTTAGGAACTGCGTAATATTCGTAATTAGCAGGTACTTCATAATGTTGCATTTCTATGGTGAGGTTTTTACCATCTGATGGAATGGTATAAGGATTGGATACTGAAAATTCAATATTAGTGGCGGTTTCTCTTTCTTCTGTTGCTACAGGTAGCGTGCTTAAGCCACGAACCTTTATCTCTTTCTTCATTCTATCTGATTCATTATCCCTAATGCTTCCTGAAATGTTTCTTTTTCTTTTTTCTCCATATCCGATTACCACTACTTCATTTAATTGCTGTACATCTTCTATTAGCGAAATATTCATTGTAGGTCCATTTATCTCCACTTCATTAGTTGCATATCCCACATAGGAGTAAACTAATGTAGATGCATTGTTTGGAAGTGTTAAGGAGTACCGGCCATTAATATCGCTCACTGTGCCAACTGTGGAGTTTTTGACAAGCACGTTTACACCAGGAAGTGGTTCACCATTCGAGTCAGTAACCACACCTGAAACTGACCCTATTTTATTATTATCATAATTAGGTGGAGAAAGATTATAATTAAGATAATATGGTTTTAATTCGGGAGCCACAGCCGACTTTTTGGGGTCACTAGTACTAAATGATATCTTTACATTTTTCCAGTCTTGCTCTGTTTTTTGCTGCACATTCGCTTTATAAATTAAATTTACCGGCTCAGAGATTGAATTTACCCGAACATCATAGCTGGGAAACCAACTAGCATTGTTTACCAAATAATACAATTCAAACGCGGAGCTGCCAGCAGTTTTGGCATCAATATTTACCCATACCTCACCATCAGGCAATTCATTATCATTGTATAAATTGGAAATGGTTCGATTTATCTGGCTAATTTCTGAACTTAAGGAATTTATTTTTGATTGGGTATTTAATTCTTCTTGCTTAATTCCTGATAATCTCTCACGGTAGAAATTGGCCGCTTCTTTCAACTGATTTACAGATAAAGTATTATCTCCTTTTATATTTATATTCTGCTTTAGAAACTTTATTTCTTCTTGGAGTACAAACATTTTTGTTTCTTGTATTTTTAAATCTTTTTCCAGTGCTTTGATTTTTACATTCCAGCTGTCTTCCTCCTGGTCTTTTCTTTTAACTTCATTAAGGTAGTTAAGGTGCCTGTTAACAGATAGAATAGTAAAATCTCCGGCAGCTTTTAGCTGAATACTCTTTTCTTCAATATAAGGTGATAGATTGGTAAACTTGAGTGTGGTTTTACCGGATTGAAATTTTATTACTTCTTCTCTTTTGATCTGTGCCCCTTGTAAGTATACAGTTACTTCTTTTATTGTTGTTTCTATTTTTTGTTCACTTTGCCCTAACAAGAGGTTTGAAAATGTTGCCAAGGCAATACTAAAACATATGAATTTTTTCATGATATTCCTTAATTTTTATACAATTATAGTAATTAAAATACAAGGTTCATTGATGTATGGAGTATTATAATTTGCTAACTTAATATTTAGGTTCTTATGAAAGCTTTCAAAAATATAATTTATTGATTTTTGAGAAGTATAGGAACATAGATAGCCTAGATTTTTAATTTGATTTAGAAAATCCTAAAAAAATACCAAAATGCACAGGAATTTTACGGAAGGAAATAAAAAAAGCTTCCTCTATGGAAGCTTATCAATTCATTTTATAAATATTGTATTTTAATATCTGAATACAGCCGCGTATTCAGTGTCAACTGTTCCCTCCGGTATTTGACCTTTCTCTACAAAATAAGTTTCGCCACTATTAAGAATAGTGTTTACGGCGGATAAATCAAGCAAATCATTATCATCATCATGATATTCCTGATGAACTTCTACTTTAGGTTCGTTAATATTTTCTAATTTTCCCCATTTCGTGGCATTTTTGGCTAGAAATAAAGCTTCTATACGACCATTAACTGCTGCTTTTACTATTTCTTCAAGGTCATATGAGGTTTTACCTGATCCAGCTAATCGATTATATTTATCCTCACGCTTCTTTTTTAAGTCTTGCTGGAAAGGCTGCATAATTTCATTCGCCTTTTTATGCAATTCTCCCGGCTTAGTTTCATCGTGATTTCCATTGATAAAGTCATCGGCTAGATTTCCAATAGCGTTTACTTCCTTGAAAATAGGTATTAAGTATTCTACGCCTGCAAGTACCATTTGCGAAGGATTAGAAGATGAAAAAAAACGAGAAAGCTCATCATTTACTTTTCTAAAATATTCCTTGATATAAGGCGTGTTATCAACTTTTCCGCCTCCCTGGCCATGGTATATTTTATCACTTCCTTGGGTTCCTACTTGCTGAGATCGCATTTGTAAGGATTGTTCAAACTGATAGTAGCTAAGTACTTCATTTACTCCTTCTGGCAATATTTTTTCAAGATCAAGTTCATGAATACCGTATTCCGTAGCCTCCAGCAATCTGACTTTATCCAGACTAAGAGTCAATATATAATAAATATTGTTGTCACTAAATGAATACAATAAGGGTTTTAACAAGAAGCGATTGCTGACCATGCTTGTACTTTGCACATGATAAGGTAAGCGATGATATTCAAAAAAGTCTTCAGCCATAAAAATAGCTAGACCGTCTAACTGATGATGCCAAAAGTCATTATCCTCTACTAACTTATAAGCGGGTTGTAATAGATTATCAATTTTGTCTTCATTTAACCCTTTGTCTTTTAATATACTACTGATTTTCTGAAGCGAAGATTTAAGATTTTTTGCATCCTGAAATTCTTTTACTTCTTTACCATACCTGTGCGTATCCAGGTATATACTTATTAAACTATCACTTTTGATATCGTTTAAATGTTGGATTTCTGATAGGCTTATTGGTCTCATATAATAAAAATCTATTTAATAATCAAAAAATTAACACCTACTTATAAAACCCCAGGCCTCCGTTTATGTTCATTAATTATTAATTTCTCCACTAAATTTCTACAGTTTTTAAAAAATAGGTATTATATTTGCTTTTGACTGCGGTTTTTGAACCTAAATCAAACATGATTGGAAAAGTTTCCAGTTTGATTAAAATTAACTATAAAACATTATTATTAATTAATTAAACATTATAAAAGATGAATTTTATGAAAGCAATTGAAAGGGTATTATTAACCTTTATTATCGCAATTTTTGTTGGTGGTCCTTTAATGGCCCAAGATGAAGAGATGGAAATTACTGATGACGATTTAAAAGCTTACGCGGCCATAGATATGGCTGTAGATGTAATTACCGGTAGTGTTAAAGCATCCTTATTGCAGATGATAGAAGATCAGGAAGGAATGGATACCAGAAGGTACATGGAATTGAAAAAAGGTGATGGAGAACCAGCCAAAGAATGGGAAACCAAGTTTTTAGGTGTAATAAATGATATGGCCAAAAAAAGATCTGAAGCTGCTAAAGAGGTATTAAACTTAATCGTTAACAATTCAACTTTAACATCTGCAAAGTACGCCAAAATAAAAGGAAGCGTAGATAGCGATCCTGATTTAAAAGCTCGTTATGAAGCAGTTGTTAATTAAATATTGATACCCACTAATTTTAAAATTATAAATAGGCTCGTGTTTCAACATGAGCTTTTTTTTTGCTTTACTATCAAAATCTGGCACACTTTTTATAATCAATTGATCATCAAAAACTTAGCGCTAACTGAAATATTTGATCTAATATATTACTACAGTTGATTATTTTAAATGAAGCTAAAATAATTATCTTTACACATCAAAAAATTAAAAATTAAGCATTTATGAAAATTAAATTTTTATCTATTGCCTTTATGGTGTTATTATACTGGTCGTGTGCTCCACAACCTGGACAAGATGAAACATCAACCGGAAAAACTGATACCACTAATTTTGAATGGCAAACAGAACAATTTGCCGATTTAAGAATATTGCGTTACCAAATTCCTGGTTGGGATAAACTTTCGCTTGATCAAAAAAAATTAGTTTATTACTTAACTCAAGCTGGATTAGAAGGTCGTGACATCATGTACGATCAAAACTACAGGCACAACCTTGAAATCAGGAAGGCATTGGAAAATATTTACAGCCAATACGAAGGTGATAAAGCTACAGAGGATTGGCAAAATTTTGTGACCTACCTAAAAAGAATATGGTTTTCCAATGGCATACATCATCATTATGCATCTACTAAAATTAAGCCGGATTTTAATGAGCAATATTTACAATCTTTATTAGATGCCACAGAAACCAACCTGTCACCAGAAGCTTTTGCTGTTATATTCAATCAGGAAGATAGCAAAAAAGTAAGTCTGGATGCTTCTAAGGATTTATTGACAAGTTCTGCTGTAAACTTTTATGCTCCTGACGTAAGCCAGGCAGAAGTGGAGGAGTATTATAGTAAAGTGATTGACAAAACTGCTCAACAGCCAATTTCCTATGGATTGAACTCGAGGATGGAAAAAGATGCTACAGGTAATTTGGTTGAAAGCACCTATAAGATAGGTGGACTCTATGGGCCTGCATTAGAAAAAGTAGTGGAGTGGTTACAAAAAGCTGTGACGGTAGCTGAAAATGAAGCTCAGGCAGAAGCACTCAATCTTTTAATTGAATACTATCAAACCGGTGACTTGAAAAAGTGGGACGAATATAATGTAGCCTGGGTGCAAGCCACTGAGGGTGATATTGATTATATCAATGGATTTGTAGAGGTTTATAATGATCCGATGGGTTATAGAGGCTCCTATGAGACAATTGTGGAAATTAAAGACTTTGAAGCTTCGGAACGAATGAAAGTCCTGATGGAAAATGCTCAATGGTTTGAAGATAATAGCCCATTAATGGAAGAGCATAAAAAGGAAAGCGTGGTAGGAGTAACATACAAAGTAGTAAGTGTAGCAGGTGAAGCCGGCGATGCCAGCCCCTCGACACCTATCGGGGTGAATTTGCCAAATGCCAACTGGATACGCACAGAATATGGCTCCAAGTCAGTAAGTTTAGGCAACATTATCGATGCTTATGATAAAGCTTCGGGCGACAGCTATTTGGCAGAATTTGCCTATAGTGATGAGGAAATGAACAGAGCAAAACTATATTCATTTCAAGCAGATAAGTTGCATACTGCCCTACATGAAGTAATTGGTCACGCGTCAGGAAAATTGAATCCTGGTGTGGGTACTCCAAAAGAAACTCTAAAGAGCTATGCATCTACTTTGGAAGAAGGCAGAGCTGACCTGGTGGCATTGTATTATTTATTTGATCCTGAAGTTGTAGAATTAGGCTTACTTCCAAATTTAGATGCAGGTAAGGCGGCATACGACGATTATATTCGTAATGGACTAATGTTGCAATTGCGCCGCATAGAACAAGGCCAGGAAATAGAAGAAGCGCATATGCGAAATCGTCAGATGGTAGCAATGTGGGCTTACGAAATGGGTAAAGAAGATAATGTAATTGAAAAGAAAGAAAAAGACGGAAAAACTTATTTTGTTGTCAATGATTATGAAAAGCTTCGCGAGTTATTTGGCAAGTTACTACGTGAAGTACAACGTATAAAATCAGAAGGAGACTATGAAGCAGGTAAAGCTTTGGTGGAAGATTACGGTGTAAAAGTGGATCAGGATATTCATCAAGAAGTATTGGCCAGAACTGAAAAACTTAATGTTGCGCCGTATTCAGGCTTTATAAATCCTTATTTGGTTCCAGAGATGAATAACGATGAAATTGTTGATATTAAAGTGATATACCCTGATGATTTCACCACTCAAATGCTAAAGTATAGCAACGAATACAGCAATTTATAAAAAAAAATTCTTTAATATTATTTAACTAACCTTATCAAAATCCATGAGGCAACCTCATGGATTTTATTTTAATTAAGTACCAACTTAATTACCAATGTAAGCGTTTAGCTATGCATTTTTATATAAAGAAAACAATTCAATAATGCAATTAGTATTTTTCAATAAATCTTAATTTACTATGATAGCCATTATTTCGCCAGCCAAACGACTCGATTTTGATAACGAGGTTAAATTTGATCAATCCGAAGTTCGTTTTCAAAATGAAACAAAATCTCTGATTGAATTGCTAAGACAGAAATCAGATAAGGAAATCAAATCTCTGATGAGCCTGAGCGATCGCTTGGCCAATCTTAATTTGGAACGGTATCAGCAATTTCAGACAAATGTCACTCCAAAAGATGCTAAACAAGCACTGTTTGCTTTTCAAGGCGATGTATACCAGGGTATGCTGGCGGATACTTTCAATAAGGCAGAAGTAGATTATGCCCAGCAGCATTTGCGCATGCTCTCTGGTTTATACGGCATTCTCAGGCCGTTAGATTTGATACAGCCTTACCGCCTGGAAATGGGAACAAAATTGGCCATTAATCAACATAAGACACTCTATAGCTTCTGGGGTGATAAAATTGCTAAGGCTTTACAAAAAGACCTGGAAGATCAGGGAGATAACATTTTACTCAATTTAGCGTCAAATGAGTATTTTAAAGCGGTAGATACCAAAGCTATGAATTCCAGGATAATAGACGTGGATTTTAAAGAAGTAAAAGCCGGTAAATACAAAACGATAGCCATATATGCCAAAAGAGCTCGCGGGATGATGGTTCACTACATGGTTAAAAATAAAATAACAAAACCGGAGCACTTGCAAGGCTTTGACCATGATGGCTATACCTTCAATGACAGCTTCTCAGAAGAAAATAAGCTGGTCTTCACTAGGGGATGAAAAATAGAGTGAGGGTTGAATGACGAGGGGATGAAATTTGAATGATTTATTAAATGCGAAGGAGCGCAATGCAAGCCCTATTTGTAAACTCACAATATCCCTCTGCGGTCTTGGCGTCACCTTATACGAACTTAGCGGTTAAGCAAAAATTAACCGCAAAGGAACGCAAAGCTTTCGCAATGAGCGCAAAGTTGATTCAAAATATAACCTGCAATCCGAAAAGGCTGTTGGTTGTATTTACAAATCATGAATTTGAGTTGGCTTAAGTTGATCTATGTAAAAAATGTAAGCCCTATTTGTAAACCCACAATATCCCTCTGCGGTCTTGGAGTCACCTTATGCGAACTTGGCGGTTAAGCAAAAAATTAACCGCTAAGGAACGCAAAGCTTTCGCAATGAGCGCAAAGTTGATTGAAATATAACCTGCAATCCAAAAAGGCTGTTGGTTGTATTTACAAATCATGAATTTGAGTTGGC
>Ga0207419_1003061_pt1 | contig 10289 bp, 12 predicted proteins | sample ElkSloMetagenome_4_FD_184723 | JGI IMG/M metagenome (GOLD analysis project Ga0207419, IMG submission 184723) | Hot spring microbial communities from Elkhorn Slough, Monterey Bay, USA - MD2A (version 2) | ecosystem: Environmental > Aquatic > Marine > Intertidal zone > Estuary: Microbial mat ... | reverse complement strand
TTGAGCAATATTGCATTGGGAGTTGCCCTGGGCATCGCTTTTGGGGCGGCATTCAGTCGCATTGATACAGACAACGATGAGTAAGCTCACCCATGTTGATTGAGGCTTGCAGATGAAACAGAACCGAAGCAAAACACTCACCCTCGAAGCGTATGTCAAACACCGTAATGGTGTCCCACTGGGTGCGTCAAGCTCATTACAGAATATGCTCGTTCGCTCCTTTGGTGCGGGGACGTTTGCAAAGTTCTGGCAATACTGGAATCCGATCTGGGGTTATGCCTTGGGGCGTTATATCTATGCCCCTTTAAATCGATTTTTGCCTGCAAGTGTCTCTCTGATTTTGACCTTCGCCATTTCAGGGGGGATTCATGATCTTGCAACGATGCTTGTTCGAGGTGCACCCGCGTTCCTTTTTATGTCCTGGTTCTTTCTGATGGGTGTTGTGGTTGTTTTCGGACGATTGCTCAAGCTGGATTATTCTGCACACCCCTTTCTTATCCGGGTGGCAATCAATTTGAGTCTGGTTGTCGCTTGTTTGATGCTCACATTGGCCTTGCAACACGTTCTATAGAGTAAGTCTGTTTTACATTCAGGAACCAATAGCACACAACACGAGAGATTGAGACAAATCATGACAAACGATCAAACTTGGTTTTCCAGAGCAAAGGCTGATGCAGACAAAGGCATCCCCACCGATGAACGGTTATCGAGTGCTGCTATTGCCGTTTTTAGTATCGTGATGGTGGTGTTCTTCGTGAGTCATCAGACGCAGTCAACAGGCTTCTTCACCGCAGAATTTGGCGCATTGGAGCAGTTCCTATTCTATGGTTATTGGGTTGTTTGGATCACTACAGCGTCTCTTGAGGGGATATTGGGTCTGCGACTCCTATCGCGCCTGTTTGATGTTTTTGGCGGCATTGAGTTTTTGTTTATCAGTACCGTTGTGTTGCTTATCATCTTCCCATTTGACTTCCAGTATCTTGCAGACGTACTGCCAGAATCCCTGAGATTTTTGTTGGCGTGGGTTTCAGATGATATTGCGCGTATTGTGATGGTACTGGGAGCCATCGGGCTTCTATTTGCAACGGTCTATAGCCCGATTGCCTACAAGCTCGTGGACTTGAAACGCTTCAATCGTAATGAAATCTCTAATCAATCATAAGGAAAAAAACATGAAAGCAATCCTAGCACGTCAATATGGCACTCCGGATGTTCTGACATTGGAGGAGGTTGACCAGCCCACACCGCAAGGTAGTCAAGTCCTGGTCAAAATACACGCCGCAGCAACGAACCCTTCATACTGGCATCGCATGGAAGGCAAAATCCCGATGCTCCGTCAAATGTACGGTGATCCACAACCGACCGATCCCACGATGGGTGGTGATTGTGCTGGAACGGTTGTTTCGGTTGGGCAGGATGTCACACGGTTTCACGTAGGCGATGCCGTCTTTGGGGCGGCGAAAGGCGCTTTTGCCGAGTACGCTATCGCCGCAGAGAAGAATCTCGTCCACAAGCCGGAGAATATCTCGTTTGTGGATGCTGCCGCCATCCCCACCGGAGGGCTTACGGCTTTGCAGGGGTTACGTGACCAGGGGCACATCGCACCCGGTCAGCGTATTTTGATCATTGGTTCGTCCGGCGGTGTAGGGATTTACGCTGTACAGATCGCCAAATCCTTCAAGGCTCATGTAACGGCGGTGTGTAGCACACGCAACATTGACATGGTGAAGCGCATCGGAACTGATGAGGTGATTGACTACACCCAGCAAGATTGGAGCGACACTGGCCCCTATGACATCATTCTAGATATGGTCAGTGAGCGTCCTCTTGATGTATATGTCCAGAACCTCACGCCCGAAGGACGTATGGTTTCTGTGGGGGCACTCGGCACCGATATTATGGGGTTTATGGCTAAGTTGCAGGCGCATAAGGCATCGGAGAAAGAAGAGCAGGTTTTCAATTATGTGGCGCAGTTCAATGTGGATGACCTTACCACACTGGCGCAACTCATGGCGTCTGGCGAGGTCAAATCCGTGATTGACCGTACCTTCCCGCTGGAAGAAACCGCTGAAGCGATGGCAATGCAGGGTAGCAAGCGGATCAGCGGTAAGGTTGTAATCGTTGTCCAGGATGATGAGCAGGAACAGCAAGCGACCGAGTAATTGGTAGGCAGATAGCGAGTGAAGGAAAGAAACACAATGCAAAAACTAAACAAGACACGAACGATCCGAATTCTGCGAATCATCATGCCCATCGTTGGGATCATCACTGCCATAATTTTTGTACCCTGGAATGCTGTTCTTCTATGGGTGGCACCCCTGTCAGATACCGTTCAGGGCGAACTGGATCGTGGTATTGATCGTGGGCTTGATGGGCTTATCGTCTATGTTGATCGCGCAGGTGAAGATCCAGCCCTTTACGCCGCTGGCTGGAATAATCGGGTGGAGCAAGTGCCTGCTGATCCGCAAGCACTGTTTAAGATTGCCAGCATCAGCAAGTTATACATCGCTACTGCCACCGTGATGTTGGTCAATGATGGGGTCTTGTCACTGGATGATACGCTGGCGGATCACTTCCCTGAACTGGTGGGTCGGATTGAATATGCCGATCAGATCACCCTGCGAATGATGCTGCAACATCGCAGTGGCATTCCGAATTCTGTGGATCATCCTGACTGGAACTGGGGTGAACCACCATCGGATCTTGAGGGTTATCTTGCGTTTGCACTCGATGAACCTGCTAGCTTTGAACCCGATAGTCGATACGGCTATTCCAACACGAATTATCTGCTGATCGGCAACATTCTCGATAAGGTTTTAGGCTATAGTCACCACCAATATATTCAGGATGAAATTCTGTCTCCGCTTGGTTTGACCAACACCTACAGCTTGCTCAGTGAGGTCAATTTAGACGACGTTTTCAGTGGCTATCACCATGATATTGAGCCTGATGTCAAGGAAATTGACTATATTGGCCCCGGTGGTTCGATGATCGCAACGGCGCAGGATGTCGGTATCTTCCTGCGCGCACTTATTGATGGTTCGTTGCTCAGTGAAGATGAGCAGGCCATGTATTCATCCGTTTATGAGTATGAACACACCGGTTGGGTATTGGGTTATCAGAGTATCGCCCGCTATGACGAAGACGCTGATGCCGTTGTCATTCTGTTCGTGAACTCGACTGGTGGCGATTCAGAAGCGACGATACCGATCCTATATGACCGCATTGTTCGCGTTGTACGCGGATAACTTACATAATTTATCACTCACAAAGGAGTAACCCTATGCGTTTTTGCATGACATTGAGTTTGATACTGATCCTGGTGGCTCTGCTGACTGGTTCAATCGTCGCCCAGGCCAATGAAGACCCTGAAGCGTTCCCACTAGACGTTGTTACTGAGATTCAAGCTGAAATGGACAGCCTGACCGAAGGGACTCTCCCACCCGGCATGGTTGTGTGGATTGATACGCCGGAATACCGTTTTGAAGGTGCGAGTGGCTTCGCAAATCTCGTGGACGAAACCCCGATGTCACCGGAGGGTGCTTTCCGAATCGGCAGCATTACCAAGATGTTCACGGCGACGGTGATCATCCAACTTGCCGAGGACGGCGTGTTGACCCTCGATGACCCGCTAGCGATGTGGCTGCCGGAAGTCGCCGGTCAACTTCCTTATGGCGATGAGATTACGCTACGCCATTTGTTGTCGCATACGTCTGGTGTGTATAGCTATGTGGAAAATGAAGCCTACTTCACCGATCTGTTCACGAGTATCACAGTTGATGAAACAACGGGAAATGTTTCATTAGACTGCACCCAACAAGACCCCAATGACACGCTTGCGACCTACGTCTATGAGCAAGATGGCCTGTTTGAACCGGGGGCAAGCTGGCACTACAGCAATACCAATTACACATTGTTGGGCATGGTAATCGAAACAGCAACAGAAATGCCCCTCGCAGAAGCGTATCGCTTAAATATCTATGAGCCACTGGGCATGGAATCCACATTCCTTGATTGCTACGAAGACGCACTGGTAGATGTTGTGAACGGCTACACAGGCTTCGGGGAAACTCTGAGCGATCTCACGAACCTGCATGAATCCCTCGGTTGGGCAGCAGGAGGTTTGGTCTCAACTGCTCTGGATCTGGTCACGTTTGCACGTGGTTTGTTCAGTGGCGAACTGTTCGATGATCCTGCGTCGCTCGAAAATATGACAACAGCCGCCCCTGGCCTGCCCTCGGGTTTGGGTATCTTCATACAACCAGAATATCTAGGGCATTCGGGCTTCATTGCTGGTTTCCGATCCGTGCTGAATTATGCACCTGAGTTTGATGCGGTCGTGGTGATCCTCTACAACAACGACGCTGCCGACCCTGAACAGAGCCTATCGAATGTGATGAGTCCGGTGTTCTCGTTGCTGGGTGCAAAGGACTGAGATACGACGTAAAAACCCTCCCCTGCCCATTTAGGCGGGGGCTTGCACTCCTAACACACGAATCTTTTAAGACACGTAATTGAAGGAAAACAGCCCCAGCATCAACCATTCGGTTGATACACCTCTCAACCGATTAGCAGTGAGAGAACCATCGGCGGATGGATTACGGATCATGTCTAAGGCGATAGTCTGTAGATAAGTATTCGGACAACCATTTCACGGAGTTCTCAAAATGACTGCACAAGCAACGATCACCCAAACAACCGAAACACAAAGTATCATTTACAGCCGTCTCTTATGGGTGGCACCCGCCGCCATACTGGTATCGACCGTCGCCAATCTGGGTTTCTATACTGCTGCTGGCAGCCTGTTTCCTGAAGTAACTGACTGGGCTGGAGCAAGTATCGGGCAGATCATCGGTGCCAATATTGTCTATCTGTTCATCGGTGCGATTGTGTTCGCCGTTGTCGCTCGCACATCCGCACGTCCAGCGCGAAACTACATCATCGCAGCGACCATTGGATTAGCACTGTCTATGTTCATGCCGATCTCGGTGGGTATGGGATATGGTCCGCCAGAAATGGCAATACCGGGTGCCATGACCGTCATCACGCTTTGCCTGATGCATGTCCTCTCATATGTCATCAGCGTGCCGATGTTCATCCGTCTGGCACTGGACTAAACACCTCGATGACGACTCTCGCCTGTGATGGTAGCCCGTCACAGGCACCCACACAACATCAAACACAAAGGGAGATTATCATGAATGAGCTGTTCCTGATCCGTATATTCACATACTCAATCCTGCCACTTCTGCTGGCAACTGCTTATGTGCTGTTCGATAAAAACACGCACACCCGCACGCAGCAAATTGAATTGTTCATCATATACCTGCTGGCAATCAGCGTGGGAGCCAATGGCTTGGGTGGCGCATTTGGTCACATCTTCTACTCAGATGTCGTCGCTGAAGCCATCGGGTGGCAGGCGGGCAGTCCTTTTCAGCTTGAGATGGGATTCGCCAACCTGACACTCGGTATACTCGGCCTTATTGCAGTGGGTCGGCGCGACGGATTCCGCACAGCGACTATTATCGCAACGACTGTTATTGGTGTGGGTGCGACAGGCGTTCATTTGATGGACATCATCCAACACGGCAACCTGTCACCGGGCAACACCATCCAGAACGTTGGCAACTTGCTTGATCCTATTCTGCTGATTGCACTGACCTCGTGGGCATCACATCTCGGAGAAACTGACCCGCCTAGCTTCGTGTACTGGCACATGCGTCACGGGATGATCGCCGGGTTCACAGCCGGTGGCATTGGTACCGGATTTGCCATTGGCTACGCTGTAGGATCACTGCTGCCCGCAATTCTTCTGGGAACGCTAATCGGTACTGGTCTGGGGTTGATGATGACCAGAAACATCATACACACAGAAAACACGTTTGCAACAGACCATCAACTATAAGCAATCAAGATACAATATCATTGAAAGAGTGCAGACCAAATGGAATGGCATCAACTTCAGATTTTGGCAGGTTCACTATCGAGCCTGATATTTATCGGCGGGACATTGAGTATGCTTTGGAAAGCATGGAAAACACGAGATATGACATCGTACAGTGTCAGCGGGTTAGCTTTAAACACATTTGGCAATTTGATGAACTGGTTGTATGTCTTGAGCTTACCCTTCGGTCCCATCTACTTCTTACACGCTTTCCATACCATCGCGACAGCGTTCATGCTCATCGGTTCGGTGGTTTATCGGCATCATCCAGTTCTCGATAAACGTATCACACAAACAGTTCAGAAGATCACACAAGAATTATCACGGTCATCCTATGATCTTCGACGACAAACGTCGGAAATCCCAACGGTGACAGACCACTGAGTGATTTCCATTCAGTGACCGTCCTTTGCTGTTTGTCACCCCAATTTCAGATTAGAGACAGGTTCTAAGTATGACAGCAACAACACATCCGCTGTTTGAAGCACATCCACTTGATGGCGAAGCGACAATCTCGATAGGGCGTGTACCAACACCCTACCAGACCTATGATGGACATGGTACCTTGATTGGTGGTACGGCAGATTTGACAGCGATCAAGGACGCATTTCGCGCCGAACAGGTGCATCCGATACAGACTACTAATGGCAGGGCGGTGATGGCGATATGGGTCGTAGACTTCACTGAAGCCAGTCTGGGACCACACAATGAACTGCAAATCAGTGTTCTGGTTTCGCATCAGCCCGCCCCACCTGTCGAACAACATCCGTTGACCTTGCTCAAGGCATTATTTTCTAACCCGGATGCCCGCATGTTCTGCTGGAAGTTGTGGAACAACACGCAAGAAGTTGTCGCCTACAATCGGGAACTGCTCGGATTGGACACCAAACTCAATCAGGGAACTATCCAACATGACGATACCCGGAAATCATTCCACTTTGTCGATGAAGCAGGCGGGCTACTACTTGAAGGTCATGTGAAAGTAGAAAAGCGTACTGCGCCCGGTGTGGGCTGGCAACTCTTTCGATTATTGGGGTTGCGCCAGACGTTAAAGGCATTCTCGCAGCCCTACCTAGGTGCAAAGGTCGTCAACCCGATCAGCGAAGCGATTCCCTATAACGGTGACGCACAATCCTATGTGGCATCGGATACGCCCGTTGTCCAACGGTTTGATGACTCAACCGATACGATTCAGTTCGGTGAGGTAGCACCGTCATCAATCGACTTTCAACCTGAATTTGTCGAACACTTTGCGCCGTTCCGGTTCGTATATCTGCATCCGCAAAAACCGACATGAACTTCACACACGATCAAACGCAAGATGTCTGGCTGAATTGGGAGTGGCTCTGGCGCGGCATCTTCTATGGCTCGCTGGTATTGTCAGTCGGTTTCATGGCCGCTGACGACAACCTGAGCGTCCCGATCTGGATTGCTGCCCTGTTGACCGTTGCGCTGGTGCTGTGGCATGGGCTGGGCATGAGATGGGCCTACCGGAATCTGGAGAACTGGGAAACCAACACAACACCACGTTTTGTGGTCATCATGATCGACATTATGTTGTGGTTCGTATTGGTCAGTATCTCGGTCGCGTACTATTTCACGCTGTTTGGTCTGTTCATTCAAGTATTCCGCCACTTGCCCCGGCGATTTGCTGCAATTGCTGCAATTCTGTTGACGGGTGCATTGATATTCGAGCAACTCACGGATGCCGGTGAGCCATTTTCGCTGGATAACCCAAGTCTCTGGCTGTTTCTATTTATGGGGTTGGCTGCCATTTTCATTGGTATCTGGATTTCGAGAATCATCGAGCAGAGTGCTGAACGCCGACTCTTGATCGAACAATTAGAGGCTGCCCAGGCGGAGTTGGCGGCGGCGGAACGGCGCGAAGGTATACTGGAAGAACGGCAGCGACTGACGCGGGAAATCCACGATACACTGGCGCAGGGCTTCACTAGCATCGTCATGCATCTGGAAGCAGCAGATCAAGCGATGCACAGTGACCCTGAAACCTTGCAGAAACACATGGACCGGGCAAAGTCAACGGCACGCAGTAGCCTGGAAGCAGCACGGCGCGTCATCCGAGACCTGAGACCAGATTTGCTTGAAAAGGGATCATTGACTGATGCCATCAATCGCGCCACGACACACTGGCAGAATAAAACCGGCATCACGGCGAACTTCACATCAACGGGTGATCCTATCCCATTAGTTTCAATGGTGGAGGTGACTCTGCTGCGAACAGTTCAGGAATCGCTCAACAACATCTGGAAACATGCCCAGGCGACCGAGGCTCAAGTGACGCTGTCATACATGGGTGATCTTGTTATGCTGGATATACAGGACAACGGCGTTGGGCTTGACGTGCCGAGCGCATCACCTTTCGATGGCGGATTCGGTCTCCAATCTATGCGTGAACGGGTTGAACAATGCGGTGGATCGATAGTGTTGGAAAGTGATCTCGGTGAAGGCACAACAGTGACAGTATCCATTCCGCTCAACAGTGAATAAGGGAGGGCACAATGGCGAAAATACGCATTCTCATTGCAGACGATCATCCGGTTGTTCGGGAGGGTCTAGTTGGTATGCTTGAGGGACAATCCGATTTTGAAGTTGTTGGTGTTGCTGACGATGGCGATATGGCGGTTTCGTTATATCGTGATCTTGTACCTGATGTGATTTTGATGGACTTGCAAATGCCCGGTCTGGATGGTGTTGGTGCGATTCAGCAGATTAAGTCAGAAGCGAAAGCCGCTCACATCCTTGTACTGACGACTTATGATTCCGATGCCGACATTCTGCGGGCAATTGAAGCCGGTGCAACGGGGTATCTGCTGAAAGATACCCCGCGTGATGACCTATTCCGAGCGATCCGTGCGGCTGCATCGGGCGAGTCTGTGTTGGCTCCCTCTGTTGCCACACGGCTCATGTCCCGAATGCGTGCCCCTGCCGAAGAAAAACTCAGTGCGCGAGAAATCGAAGTGCTAGAACTGGTCGCAAAAGGTTACAGCAATAAAGAAGTCGGGAAAGCCCTACACATCAGCACCGCGACGGTGAAAACGCATTTGATCCACATTTACAGCAAGTTAGGCGTCGATGATCGTACTGCAGCGACGACAACGGCTATCGAGAGAGGCATCATTACACTCTAATACCTATATGCATGTTTAACTGTTTGCTGCACGAGGAATAACCACAGAACGAGAATTAACGATATAATTGGTTTAGTTTCTTCATAATATGTGACGCATCGTACACACTCACCGGCGCACGTATCGATCCATCCAGCACACCGATATAATCCTGCGTTGTCTTGACATCAACATGTCCCAGGTTCTGCCGGATGACTTCGGTCGGGATGCCTGCCAGAAACAGGTTACGAGCATAGCTGCGGCGCAGGTCATGGGGTGTGACTGTCGTGGGTACACCATCAATTGAGATTGGATAGCGCTTCAACATCCGTTGGACACTGCGCGTGGTCATTGGCTTGCTTGTAGCGTGCTGATCGACCATATCGCCTCGACCGCGCCGCATGGCGGTGAATACCGGACCCATCTCCCGACCGTTCAACCAGATTTCTACGATCTGCCGCGCCCAGAGCATATCGCCAAACGGCACCATCCGCGCTTTGGCTCCTTTGCCGGATTGTACCCGCAGTGCCGGAACACTGCCGTAGGTCTGGTAAAGATCATCCACCACCAGCTTAACTATCTCTCCTTCGCGTAGCCCTGTTGCCAGCATCAGGGCGATGATCGCCACATCGCGCCGTCCCCGCAGTGTGGACACGTCAGGCTGCATCATCAACGCCGCACCCTGCGCCGGGGTCAACCGGATGTGGGTGCTGTCGGCTTCGTCCTGAACTGTCACCGCCTTTACCGATGACCGCTCCGGGTCAGTAGCACGTGCCAGACGCAGTTCCAGCTCATCGGCTTTGGCCTTGATGGTAGCGAAATCTTCATCGGGGAATTGTCGTTCCAGATAGGCAATTAACGCGGCCCGGTGTTCGACGCTCTCGACCAGCGTCTTGTAGCTGCGCCGGATGCTGGACAGGTGGGCTTTGACACTCGCCGGAGCCAGCGTCGCCAGCAGGTGATCGCGATAAGCAACCAGGTCGGGCTGGTAGAGCCGACGTCCGCTTTCCGCTAGCCACCCATTGTAGCGGCGCACCTGCGAGACGACATTTTTATTGTCCGAGTGTGGCGGCAGTTCACCGCCCAATACATAGTGAGAGAGGTCATTTTTAGCCATGATCCCAGTATACTCTATAATGTCGCGTAATGGGAAATATACGACACTTTAGAGCCGTCTTTTTTGACCGATTTTGACCCCGATTTTGATCGCGTCGATG
>Ga0207419_1003060_pt1 | contig 10290 bp, 5 predicted proteins | sample ElkSloMetagenome_4_FD_184723 | JGI IMG/M metagenome (GOLD analysis project Ga0207419, IMG submission 184723) | Hot spring microbial communities from Elkhorn Slough, Monterey Bay, USA - MD2A (version 2) | ecosystem: Environmental > Aquatic > Marine > Intertidal zone > Estuary: Microbial mat ... | reverse complement strand
GCTAAAACAAAATAGGAAGGAGATAAAGAAATCTTATATGCAAAGGCATCCAGCCATTTATGCATTAAAAACCACGAAAGAGGGGTTGCAATCAAAAATGCTATGGCAATCATGGCAAAGAAATCTTTTGTCAATAGCATAACGATTTTGCTGGTTTTTGCACCGTGTATTTTTCTTATGCCGATTTCTTTCCTTTTTTGCCTGGTTGAAAAAGCTACCAATACCATTAACCCCAAAGCTGCGATAAAAACCGCTACCATAGCAGAACCCGAAAATATATATGCCCTTCTGGTATCATTCTCATAGAAAAGAGCCAGCTGATCATCTAGAAAATGATATTCAAAAATATGTGTAGGGTCAATTTCATGTAAAGCATTTTCTACTCCATCTAAAACCGAAGCCATATTTTGGTTTGGTTTAATCCTAACTGTGTAATAATCTATAGCATGTAGCGGATTGTTCCTATATGTAATGATTATAGGGCTTATTTTTTCGTGTAAAGATCTAAAATGAAAATCTTCAACAATGCCGATTACTTCAACTTCAAAAGGAGATTCTAACCTTACTATTTCGCCATCGTAATTTCCGTAAATCAGCTGAATTTTTTGTGAGGTAGCATTTTTAATACCCAGTAATTTTGCGGCCGTTTCGTTGAGCAATACCGCAGTAGAATCTTTGCTTTCATTGGCGCCAAAATTTCTGCCGAGCTTTAATGTAATACCGAACGTATTGAGGAAATCTTTATCTGCCCCAATCAAATGAAGTTCATGGCCTTGGCTTTCGTCCTCTCCAGGAAACTTGCTCAAAGCTTTAGGGAGCAATTTCCACTCACCAGGCACACGAGAACTTACCGATACCAATGTCACACTACTCATTTGGATAAGCTTATTTTTAAGTGTTTGAAAATTGCTCCTGAGCTTGCCACTGTTTATATCAGCCACCAGCATCAATTCTTTATTAAACCCCAAATCTTTTTTCTGAATAAACTGCATTTGTGCATATGCCACAATGGTAGCTATGGTGAGTGTGATAGAAACCACAAATTGGAAAATGACCAACAAACGGCGTAAATTCATGCCCTTTTGTAAATTTCTACCAGATACTTTAAGTGTATTGGTAATCTTGAATCTAGAAAGTATAACGGCTGGATAAATACCCGAAACGACGCCTACAACCATCATTAAAGCAATTATGCTTGGCAACATATACCATGCTGAAAATAGGGACAAGGATAAAGCTTTGTTGGTAAAATGATTGAAATATGGAAGTAAAATCTGTACTATGCCCAAAGCCAACAAAAAACAGATGGCCGAAAGTAGAATGGCCTCACATAAAAACTGTGTCATGATGTTTTCCCTATTGGCGCCGACCACTTTTCTAATTCCGATCTCTTTACCTCTTGAGATTGAGCGAGCCGTGGATAGGTTCATATAATTAAAGCTGGCGATCAATAAGATAATGATGGCTGCCAAACTTAAGATATAGGCGTACTTTATATCGTTCTTATTGAAATTATAATCATTTTCAATATGTCCTGAGCCAAAATGTATGTCTTCTAATGCTTGAAAAACAATGGCCCTTTGCCCTTCTTTATAATCGCTATTGGTTGCTGCTAATTTGTTGAGTTCGTCTTGAGTAGCTCTATGGTCAGCCTTGGGGTCTATTAACAAGTAAGTGAGGAAGTTATGTGAATCCCAATCAGAAGAAGTTCTCCTTTCAAAAAACTCCATATTTTCCAAGGTTGCCATAGAAAAGAGGGCGTCAGTTTGTAAATGAGAATTTAAAGGGATGTCTTCCAACACACCGCTAACGATTAAATCCGATTCCATGCGGCCAGATTCAAGGCTTTTGCCTACTATATCGGTTTTCCCAAATAGTTGCAGGGCAATTTTTTTACTAAGTACTATGGAAGACGGTTCTTTTAAGCAAGTTTTTGCATCGCCATGCAGCAACTTAAAATCAAAAGTTTCGAAAAAAGACTCATCTGTAAAAATCATTTCAAGGTAAACCTTAAATTGCTTTTCGTTATTGATAATGAGTGAGCGCCCATAGCCAAGCAGTTGTACCGCTTTTTCTACTTGTGGTAGCTGTTCTACTGCCTGTTTGCCTACCTGATAGCTCGTTTTAGCATAGGTGATTTCTCCGTTTTGGTTTTCAATTTTTTCGGTAACCCTGTAAATACGCTCGAGCTTTTGATGCATATGATCGAACATGAGCTCATCTTTTACATACAGGGATATCAACAAAAAGCAGACTATACCAAAAGTTAAGCCCACAATATTGATCGTGGAATAGGCTTTTTGTTTGAGTAAATTTCTATAGGCGATTTTAAAGTAATTGAATAACATATACAGTCTGATTAAGAAAGGTTGTTTGGGTCTTTTAATTTGATAAGGCCTGAAAGACATAAATACAGTGAAGACATAGAGCATTTTGGCTTTAAAGAGCCCCTTGCTTTCTATTTGCTCATGAAACTCTTCCTCTAGGTCACCTTCCACGGTTTCTAAAAAACGCTCATCTAAAAACCATTTAAGCAGCTTTTTAGCAAACCTTGGTGGATGCTGTGTTGGCTCGTCTTTCATCCTTATTAATTTATTGACATAAAAATGCTTAGGCCTTATGTTATTGGGCATAAGGTTAAGTGATGGGTATAGGTAGTTTTAAATTGTGGTGTATTTTAAAAAAATTGGCAACCGGCTAATTGGCTTTTCCAGTATTTACGCTTCATCTACTACCTTTTATGGCTATGTTCGGGATGGCCGTCCAAAAAGAGTCTCGCATTTCCCTTTGATCTTTCAGTGTTTTAATGCCATAGTTGGTCAATGTAAAAAGCTTTTTTCTTTTGCCTCCTCTTTTATTGCTTGCTTCTCCCATACGAGCGTTTACAAAGCCCTTTTCTTCAAGTCTGTACAAGGCGGCGTGTATGGCACTTAAATTTACGTTGCGCTTGGCTCTAGCTTTAATTTCCTGTTTAATGGATAGTCCATAGGCCTCATTGTGCAATATGCCTACAGTAAGCAAAACCAATTCCTCAAATTCTCCTAAATGCGTGCCTTTCATTTTGATTGATATATTTTCTATAAATGTAGAAAAAATAAAATAGCTCTTTTAACATATTTTCCATAAATGTAAAAAAAATTAGTTTGAGCGGTTATAGTATTACCTCTTGTATGAGCACACACTCATTACTTTTCGTAATAATAGTTTGAAGTAAGATGTGAAGAAGTAATGACAAATACTTTTTACGTTTACTGCTTGGTAAAATAGCGAAGCAAAGGCTTACTAAAACCCATAAGTAAACGTTCTTCTTCAAATTTTTTAAAGGATTTTTTATGTCGGTAATCACTACTACTACTAGTAAGCCAATAAGTATTTTTTATAACGAGGTTACAGATTTAGGCAAAATAGAACGAATCGTTCAAGCACTTTCGGGTTACTCAATCAAAGTTGAATTACAACAGAGCGATAATTACCAAGAGGACTTATTGCAGCAGGAGGCCGAAGCGCCAAAAATTGCTATTTTAGCTTGTAAGTCAGGCGACGCAGAACTTATACAAAACTTATTAGCTAATAAAGCCGATTCACTCGATCTAATTGTGCTAGCTCTAGAGCCCTTCTCTAAAAAGGAATTTACAGCTGAAGGCTATTTCTATTTAGATGCCTCAGAACTACCCGAGGATTTGATCTGTCAGTGGTTATCTAGAAAAATTTTCTTTTTTAAGTCCTTCGCCGATGCTTCTTCTACCATTTATAGTAGAGCGATGCATTGGTCTGAAAATAACTATGAAACAGAGTTACTTTTAGAACAAAATGAGTTGTTCGAGGCCATTGCTTGGTTAGAGCAATCTGTAGAATCTCAAAAAGAGTTACGCAACTTAACACTTAAGATTGATTATATAGCGGCATCTAGGCAGAAGCATTACAAGTACGCAGATGCTTATTTGCACTGTGGTAATTTCTTCCAGCATATTGGTAATCCTATTTTGCATACTTTAAGGGATAGGGGATTGGAGGTAATTGCTGGCAATTTTATTTCTCCTAAAGTATATGAGCATAAATTTAATGAACAGGAAATTAAGAGAAGCCATACCTTTATCTTTGTCTATTCACCCAACAGCAGCCAACACAATGATTGCAAAAGAGCACTTTCTTACGCACGAAGCTTAAATAAGCGCATCATCACTTTAATGGCTCCTGGTATGAAAGATTGCCAATTACCTCCCGAGATAGACAAAAACGATGTAGTGTACATTCCCGAAGATTGGATGTACCACGATGATTTTGTTAAAGTAATTGAGGAGAAAATTAAGAAAGATTACGACTATGTAAATGCGCATACACAATACATCATAGAATCTTTTGATTGGATTAAACATAAAAAAAGTTATAAACTTTTAATAAAAGAACAAGAAGGGGTAAATAAAGCAGCTGAATGGCTAAGGGTAGGAGAACAGTTGAGCAAATCTCCTTTGGTATCGCCCTTACAAAAATTATATATAGAAAGGAGTCTAGCTACCTTTAATCTTCAGAAAAACATCAAACTTGGTACGACCATTTTTTTTGTATTGCTTTTGGTATTGGGTACCCTGTTTTTATTGTTTTTGAACTCTAGTGAGCAAGAAGGCGAAAACACACAAAATGTAGAGTTTAAGCTGTCTAAACATAATAACGATGAGTTGGTGAACACAGCTAGAAAATGGATGGCACTCACCTCTCAAAATGCCAATGAAACAGACTACTTAAAGTTTTTTTACAATAAAGAGCGGCAAGTATCCACTAAATATAAGACCAAGCGGCAAGTGCAATCTGTAGATGTACATTTTAAAAAAAAAGAATTTTTAATTACTTATGGTACCGATCAGTTTGAGTTGATCAACATAGAAAGCGGTGCTTCTACTACGTTTAAAGTGCCTAAGGGACAGGTATTTAAAGCTGTATTTGTTCCCGAAAAAGAAAAGGTAATCTCTGCAGGTACTGAACTTTGCATGTGGGACAGTAAAGGTAAGTTAGAAAAAAAGATAAATCCTGGCAATAGCAGCATTTGCCAGGATTTTGTTTTTTTTTCAAATAGCCAAAAATTCCTTTTTTTATTGAATGGCAATTCGTTTTTATTGACTGACCAAGAACTCAATGAATTGGCTTCTTTCAGTATCACCGAAAACAATACAAACAGCTCTATTAGAAGCACAGTTAAAAACTCGGTTGAAAGCTCGGTTGAAAGCTCGGTTAATGGTTCTGATAATGGTTCGAGCAAGGACATGCACTTAAAAAGCAATTATCAACTTTTCCGCTCCGATGATGAAGACCAAATTTTGTTGGTAAACCAGCAATCTGTGCGTTTACTTAGTTTGTCAGAAAAAGTGGTTTTAGAGGAAGAAAAGTTACCGGCAGTTCCACTCAAGATTCAAAAAATTGCGGGGACTGACTATTTACTAGGCAAAGACCAAGTGCTTTATGTTAAAGAAGGAACGCGCTGGAAAAACACGGGGATTTCTCTAGAGCTTTCAGACTTTGTTGAAGCTAAGCAAGTAGGCTTGTTCTTGTTAGATGAAAAAAAAGGTATTTTTTATTGGGATGGAAAATCTAGGCCGGTAAAAGTTTTTTCTAAAAAAAATGCAGTTAGCTACCAATCTTTAAAAAAATCAGATGATTTTTTGCTTTGCTTGGCTAAAGATAAATTTGGTGAAAGCCTCCTTTTGAATATGCCTAGTAGCATTCCAAATTATTTTATAAAAACATATGCTTTTCCGGCCAAGACTAGAAAAGTTTTAAGTGCAAAAACAGGATTTTTTTTGATCAATGAAAAAGGGCTTGCTTTTTTCGATAAGTCTACTGAAAAAGTGCTCTGGAAAAAGAATGTAAATACCAAAATTACTGCTGCTACTTTTAACCCTTTTAAACAATCGATAGTACTTGGTGGGCAAGATGGAACTTTACGGGCTTTATCTGATAGTGGCACATTACTTTGGGAGAAAAGCGTTTCAAAAAAATCCATTAGTGCGGTCATTTGCGACCAAGAAAATATTATTTGTGGAGATACCAATGGAGATTTGATATGCTTAGATGCTTCAAAAAAAATAAAATTTGAGGAGAAAAAGCACCAAGGGGCCATTCACTTTTTAACCTTCAGTCCTAATGCTCAATACATTTTAAGCGCCGCCAAAGATCATAAGATGATTATCTGGGAAAAGGAAGGTAAGCAATACAATAAGTTAAAAGGGCCATCATCATTGATCAAACATGTAGATTTTACGAGTAGCGCAAGCTTTTTAGTGAGTTTGGGCGTAGCGGGCGATTATATTTTATGGGATATTGAAGGAAATGTGATTCGTCATGATTATGTGCCTAATCAAGTAAGCAAGATATTTTTTAGCAAAAACGGGCAGTTTATGCTCATTTGCGACAACCAAGCAATTTCTGCAGTAAATGCCAAAGGAGAAAGCTTATTTGAGATCAACCTTCCCGAAAACATTAGCCTACAAGAAACCAAAGAAACTGAAAACGGCTACTTAGAACTGCTTTACAGCAATAATGTAACAGGTGCACTTTTTATGGGCTATCTTCCATTTAGCAAGGCTACTATGGAAAGTTTGATTGCCATGCAACAGCAACTATAAGTTTTACGCTGCTTACTTAGCTTATTGAAGAAAATTTTTTAAAATATAGCAAAATAAGACAAGCTCATGGAAGATAAATTATTTGTGTACGGCACTTTAATGTCTGGTTTTAATAATAGCTTTTCAGCGACACTTCACAAAGCAGTCAAAAAAACGGTTCCTGCAAAAATAAAAGGCAATTTGTACGTAGTTACCGATTGGGAGTTTCATTATCCTGTGGCGGATTTTAGACCCGATACTGAGCAATACATTTACGGTGAGCTTCTTTACTTCAATCATTCTGCAGATTTAGAACAATTATTTTTTCAGCTAGATCAATACGAAGGTGTTGACATGACCCAGCCAGAGAAAGGCGAATACGTTAGAAAAAAAATCCCAGTAATGCACGATACAAAAACAGTCTTTGCGTTTGCCTACATCAATAATAAATACCCCATCAATTTAGCTGCTGTACCGCATGGCAACTTTAGAAAGTACACCGAAGAAATGTAATTAAAATTGCAGTTAAAGTTTTGTGATCAAGCCATGATGCCTACCTTTTTTTTCGCCTAGCCTTGCTTTTGGGCTTGCTTTTTTTCTTGCTGGCTATAGGTCTGTAATTGATGTTCTTTTTTTGATTTTTCTGTTTTTTTTGATGAAAGGCCCCTTGATAATCAGGATTTTCTTTTTTCTTCTGTTTATCTATTTCCACCTCATACCCTTGCTTTTCGGCAAATGGCGTATCTTCTATGGCTACATGATGCGGAATTTGCCTAGCACTGATGCGCATCTTAATTATTTTCTGGATTTTTTCTAGATGGTATTTTTCGGCAGGGTTGCAAAAAGAAATGGCTACACCAGAGTTAGTTGCCCTACCTGTTCTGCCTATTCTGTGTACATAATCTTCGTAAAGTACAGGAATGTCAAAATTGATGACATGGCTTACCATAGATACATCAATGCCTCTTGCAGCCACATCAGTAGAAACTAAAGTACGTATACTGCCTTCTTTAAAAGCATCCATGGCATTTGTTCGGGTGTTTTGCCCTTTATTTGCGTGGATCACCCTTGTTTCTCCTTTGCCTTTACGCTGTAAAAACTTGAATACATTTTCGGCATTTTTCTTAGTGCGGGTAAAAACGATGATGCGCTTAAAATTTTCTTCGTCTTCGAGTAAATGCGCCAAGAGATTTATCTTGGTTTTGAAGTTAGGTACATGATACACATACTGGTCGACCGTAGCTGCGGGCGTTGCCTGTGGCGTAATCTCAATTCTTTCCGGAAACTCCAAGAATTCCTCTGAAAGCTCCACTACCTTATCGGGCATCGTAGCCGAAAAAAGTAGGTTTTGCCTTTTTACAGGGATGATTTCTAGCAATTTGTTTATTTGAGGCATAAAGCCCATGTCCATCATGCGGTCGGCCTCGTCCAGCACCATGGTCTCTAAAGATCTTAAATACACTCCTTCTCTAAAGTAAATGTCTAAAACCCTACCCGGAGTACCTACCAAAACATCTACGCCCTTGGCTATGGCTTCTATCTGTTTAGAAGGGCCTATGCCACCAATGGCGGTAACGTACCTTATATCGGTAAACTCGGCCAGCTTTTCTAGTTCCCTTCCTATTTGTATTACCAACTCTCGGGTAGGCGCCAAAATAAGGGCTCTTGGATGTTCTCCTTGAGCAAACTTGATTTTCATGAGAATGGGCAGTAGGTAGGCCGCTGTTTTTCCCGTGCCCGTTTGGGCAATGCCGAGCACATCTTGCCCGGCTAAAATGCGCGGTATTGCCTTTTCTTGTATAGGAGTGGTCTCTTTGTACCCGAGTTTTTCTACCGCACTAAGTAATTGCTTGTTTAGCTTTAAAGCTGCAAAGGTCTTGCTCATATTGGTTTAGTAGGAATATAGATTAAAATATCTCTTAAGGAGTTAAAAATTAAGCTGTGTAGATGATGGCATAAAGCTTTTAAAAATGCTGCTATCTTTTTTTAAAAGCGCGATTGATTTTAAATGAACTGCTAAGTCTACACTTTAAAAGTTTATTTGAATCGTTGTTCAATAACTTTTCAAAGTAGTATTAGTCAACTCGTTACTTATATAAAAATATTTAAGGTCGCTTTGTTTTTCTGAAAAGACCTTGGCAAAGCTATCTGTAAAACATAGAATTACTGCACACTTTAGCAATACCCAAAGTAATTTCTTTCATTAAAGATATAATTAGGATGAATTGTAATTGTTAGAAAATAGCCAACATACCTTATTCAACAAATAGGTCTATTTTCTTTTTGAAAAAACAGGAAATATGCTGATCTAGCATAGGGAATGCAACTCAACTTAGCCCATGAGTTAATTTATGGGCTTATTTAATCGCTAAATGAAAAGTTGTTTTGCTAATATTCTTATTTTGGGAATTACTGAATGTACTTAACCATTGCCAGCAAACCTTTGAGTGTGAGATGTTTGTCTACGCCATCAAATTCTCCGTGTAAATTATTTAAAATGCCATGCAGGCCCCCGGTTGCCAGCGTCTTACAAGAAGGGGAAAGGACGGTTTTCATGGTAGATATCATGTGCTTTACCAGACCTGTGTAACCAATCATGATTCCCGCCTGTATGGCAGAAACGGTGTCGTTTCCGATCACGTTTTCGGGTAAAACCAGTGGGATTTCTGGCAATTGTGCGGTATTGCCCGAGAGGGCTTTCATCGCTGTTCTTAGGCCAGGGGCAATGTTTACACCTATAATTTTGCCTTGGGCATCTACCGCGGTAAAAGTTAATGCTGTACCAAAATCTACCACGATAGCGTCTTCGTTGTACTTTTCATGAGCAAACAAAGCATTGGCCACCAAATCGGTGCCTATTTGGTTTGGGTTAATTATTTGTAGCGGCAATTTATGGAAGCTCTCTTTGCCCGCTTTGAGCGGTCTTTTGCCAAAAAGGTGTAGGCACACATCCTCAATGGCCCGTGTTAAATCGGGAACCACACTGCTGAGCAACTGTGCGTTAATTTCGCTGATATTGATGCCCTCTTCTAACAGATGTGCTCTAAAGTCTGCCTCGTAGGCCGCAGCATTTTTTTCTCGTGAGGTTTCTATCCTAAACTCTGTGAGTAGTTCCGTAACCTTAAAAATGCCAAAAACAATGTTAGAATTACCAATATCAATGACAAGTATCATATTTTATGAGCTTATAAACTATAATTTTGAATACAAAGCAAAGTAGTCTTATGCTATTTAATTTAACTATTTTGCCCAATAACACTACTCTCTCAAAGCATCATTAATAATCGCGCGCATTGGTATCAATGCATTGGCTAATTAGCATCTAATCTTTTTTGGGCAATGTTAAACATTTAAAGATACATCATGCCATTCGATTATTATGTATATGTCATCTCCGATTCATTAGGAGTTACCGCAGAGTCTGTAGCAAGGGCTGCTGCCAGACAATTTACTGGTAAACATTACCGGATGAATACTTTTCCGCATATTACCAAGGCTTTTCAGCTTACGCCTATTATACAAAAGGCTAGCAAAGAAAGCTTACCAGTAGTGGTGGTATTTACTACGGTTTTAGAAGAAATACGGGATGCCATTATATCTCAATGCGAAACCCATTCCTTAGAATATCTAGATATTATGGATCAGGCGCTTCAAGTTTTTGGTAGAAAATTAGGAGCGCCTCCTTTATATAAAC
>Ga0207419_1003058_pt1 | contig 10305 bp, 8 predicted proteins | sample ElkSloMetagenome_4_FD_184723 | JGI IMG/M metagenome (GOLD analysis project Ga0207419, IMG submission 184723) | Hot spring microbial communities from Elkhorn Slough, Monterey Bay, USA - MD2A (version 2) | ecosystem: Environmental > Aquatic > Marine > Intertidal zone > Estuary: Microbial mat ... | reverse complement strand
ATCACCTGTAGAGTCCCCATTTCCCTGCCCAATTTCACGTTATGGCAGCACATATTCAGAGTATCGTAGCGCTATAATTCCCAATCGATTATTGCAAAATAACAACATCAAATCTCAATCCCCAAAAGTTAAGATTGGGTCAGGAAACCTGACCCCTACACAGGCTTGAAACTCTAATGTCGATAGAGTTTTGAGCGAAACTTAGGGCATTTGTGTCAAATCACCTGTAGGGTCCCCATTTCCCTGCCCAATTTCACGTTATGGCAGCACATATTCAGAGTATCGTAACGCTATAATTCCCAATCGATTATTGCAAAATAACAACATCAAATCTCAATCCCCAAAAGTTAAGATTGGGTCAGGAAACCTGACCCCTACGCAAGCTTGAAACTCTAATGTCGATAGAGTTTTGAGCGAAACTCAGGGCATTTGTGTCAAATCACCTGTAGGATCCCCATTTCCCTGCCCAATTTCACGTTATGGCAGCACATATTCAGAGTATCGTAGCGCTATAATTCCCAATCGATTATTGCGAAATAACAACATCAAATCTCAATCCCCAAAAGTTGAGATTGGGTCAGGAAACCTGACCCCTACGCAAGCTTGAAACTCTATTACTTCTAACTCACGGTCACTAACCCCTGCTCTACCAATTGCTGAATCAGGTTGAGTAAGTCGGTTTTCAGCTTTTCGGAATCAATATCGTATTCTGCCAAGAGTTGTTGATGAGCGTCTGCAATGGAATTGTGTTCTTGCAAAACAGCAAACATCCGCGTCCCGACTTCATTAAGGCCAAAATAAGCTTCGCTGTCCAGATTGAGCAATACCGCTTCATCTGCTAGATTTTGCACTAACACATTCGGACATTGAACTACATTTTGGCTAAGGGTGATATCAGTCATCAGCTTTTTTCAGTAATCAGCGATTAAGGGGCAATCGGCAATCGGCTCCTCGGCAATCGGGGGGGAGTTGAACTTTACCCCAGAAAGGGAGTCAGAAACTTCTTGCTATAGGGCAGACTCTAGAAAAGCCTCAACGCTAGAATATATCTGGGTTCGGTTCCTCAAAAAGCGCGCATTAACGTTTCACGCGAGAGTCATCAGGAGTAGGTTGGGTAGAACGAAGTGAAACCCAACAACCAATAACCAACAACAAAGGACAAATGACCAAGGACAAATGACTAATTCACGCGATCGCGAATTACCAATTGGCCATCCATGGTAATGCCGATCGCGCCATCCAGTCTAGCGTTATCGAGCTTTGTCCCAATTAGGTTTGCCCCGATGAGATAAGCATTAATCAAAACCGCACTGACTAAATTTGTATTGAGCAAATTGGCATTCGATAAATTCGCTTCTGACAAATTGGCCCCAATCAAATTGGCATCGCTGAGATCGGCTCGGACTAACTTGGCTTCGCTGAGATCGCTGCTCAACAGTTTAGCCGAGATCAAGTTGGCTGTACTCAAATTCGCACCACTCAAGTCCGCACTACTGAGGTTAGCCCCGTTGAGTTTTGCCCCGATCAAATTTGTCCCGACTAATTTCACAGCACAAAGATTCGTTTCGCTCAAACTTGCATTCACCAAATTAGCAAAGGTTAAATCTGTACCACTCAAATTGGCATCGTTGAGATGAGAGTCAAATAAATTAATCCCTCTCGCATCCGCACCGCGAATATTACTGCGGGTTAAGTCCGTATTAACAAAGTTAGCAAAGCTGAGGTCAGTCCCACTGAGGTTAGCCCCACTCAAGTTGGTATGACTCAAATTGGCGCAGTATAGCTTTGCACCGCTTAAATCAGCCCCACTGAGATCGAGTTCGCTCAGATTAGCACCGCTTAAGTCTCCACCTTGACACTGCTTCGTTTCGAGTAGTCGTTCAATATCTTTTGCGTTCTCAACCATAAGAATTAATTTTTTATCGATCGCCAGGGGATTGTGGCCTTTGATCAAACCGCGAAATTACGTCAACTGGCTTTAATCAACCTGAATTTTACTGTAATTTGGTCTTGGCGTTAACGACACATCCGTTTCTGAGCCAGAAATATTTGCCTCAATCCAGTCAATCGGCGATTTCTTGCTCATTTCTTCTCCTCATCTGGGAGTCGCTATCCGGATGGTTTAATTGTTTTAAAATGCGAAAAACGCAAGACATGATGGATTTTTTGCATAAAAAATGCCGTTCTGGATTGCGCTCAACCCTGGCTTCTGTTCTTCGGGTTAATTTCTCGCTTTTCTTGCAGCAAATTTGTCCCTAAACCCTGACAATAGAATATGGAGTTAAACTCTTGCTTTGACTCCCACACGCGACTGAATTAGGAGTGTTAAACGCCGTGGTAACGCAAGTTCCAACGAATCAAGATTACGAATTTACAACCCAAGAAATTGCTAAGGAGTTAATCGCTGCAACCCGCGACAAGCGTTCGTTTTTGAGCCAAGTCCGTTCCCAAATGCGAGTGGATGATAAGCTACTCGATTGGGCAATGGCGAATCCGGGGTTACGTTATCAATTATTTAGTTTTATTGATTGTTTACCGGCTTTACGGAGTAAGGCGGAGATTGCACGGCATTTCCAGGAATATATGAGCAGCGAGAGCGTGGAATTGCCGGGAATGCTCAAAAATATGCTTAATTTTGCTGACTCCAATAGTTTACCCGCTCAAACCGCCGCTACAACGGTTTCTAAAGCCGTCGAAACCCTCGCTTATAAGTATATTGCCGGGGATACGATTCCGAAAGTGATTAAGACGATCGAACGCCTGCGGAAAGATAAAATGGCGTTTACGATCGATCTCCTCGGAGAAGCGGTGATTACTGAAACCGAGGCGCAGTCTTATTTAGACCGCTATTTGGATTTGATGACGCAGTTGAGTCAAGCGTCGCAAAAGTGGTCAAGGATTCCCCAGATTGACGGGACAGAAAGCGAACCGTTGTCTCCGGTACAAGTATCGGTGAAGCTGACGGCGTTTTATTCCCAGTTTGACCCCCTCGATCCTGAAGGCAGTAAAGTTAAAGTGTGCGATCGCATCCGTACTCTATTACGCAAAGCCAAGGAACTCGGCGTGGCGGTTCACTTTGATATGGAACAATATGAATACAAGGATATGACCTTGGCGATTCTCAAGGAATTGCTCATAGAGGAGGAATTTCGCGATCGCAGCGATGTGGGAATGACGATCCAAGGCTATCTGCGCGACTCGAAAGCGGATTTACAAGGGATTGTGAACTGGGCAAAACAACGGGGAACTCCGGTTACAGTCCGCTTGGTGAAAGGAGCTTATTGGGATCAAGAAACGATTACCTCGGTTCAAAATCGCTGGCCGCAACCCGTTTACAACCAAAAAGCCGCCACAGATGCCAACTACGAAGTTTTAATGCAGATTTTGTTAGAAAATCACGAATATCTGTATGGGGCGATCGGTTCTCATAACGTGCGGACTCAAGCAAAAGCGATGGCGATCGCCCAAACCCTCAACATCCCCTCTCGTCGCTTCGAGATGCAGGTATTGTACGGCATGGGCGACCAACTCGCGCAAGCTTTAGTCAAACGAGGTCATCGAGTGCGGGTTTATGCCCCCTATGGCGACTTATTACCGGGAATGTCCTATTTAATTCGCCGTTTGCTGGAAAATACGGCTAATAGTTCTTTCTTGCGGCAGAATATGGAAGAACGCCCCATCGAAGACTTGATCGCACCTCCCCAAGTCGAAGCCGAACCCCCAGTTATTGCCCAGTCTCCCTTCCCCAATGCGGCTGATACGGATTATGCGGATGCGGAATTGCGAGAAAAGGCCAAGCAGGCTCTAAACAAAGTCAAAAACAGCCTAGGTAAGACTTATTTACCTCTGATTAACGGCGAATACGTCCAAACCGAGTCATTCCTCAATTCGGTGAATCCTAGCCACAAGAGCGAGATTGTCGGGAAAGTAGGGCAAATCTCGGTAGAACAAGCCGATGCAGCCATGACTGCGGCTAAAACGGCTTTTAAAACTTGGGGCAAAACCCCGGTACGCGAACGGGCTGGCGTTTTACGCAAAGCGGCGGAAATCATGGAATCTCGCCGTTACGAACTGTGCGCTTGGATTTGTTGGGAAGTGGGTAAAATCCTCCCAGAAGCGGACGCAGAGGTGTCTGAAGCGATTGATTTTTGTCGCTATTATGCCGACGAAATGGAACGCCTCGACCAAGGTTATAACTACGATGTCGCGGGGGAAAATAACCGCTATCGCTATCAACCACGGGGGATTGCGGTGGTCATTTCTCCTTGGAATTTCCCGATGGCGATCGCGACAGGGATGACGGTGGCTTCGTTAGTAACCGGAAACTGCACCCTCCTCAAGCCTGCTGCCCCATCTTCGGTAATTGCCGCGAAAATTGCCGAAATCCTCGTAGAAGCCGGGATTCCCAAGGGCGTATTCCAATACGTCCCCGGTAAAGGGTCTACCGTGGGAAATCACCTGGTCGAACACCCAGACACCCACCTGATCGCCTTTACCGGTTCTCAGGAAGTGGGCTGTCACATCTACGCAGAAGCGGCCAAACTGCGTCCCGGTCAAAAACACCTGAAACGGGTTATCGCGGAAATGGGGGGCAAAAATGCCATTATCGTTGATGAAAGTGCCGACCTCGACCAAGCGGTTGCAGGGGTTGTGGCTTCGGCGTTTGGCTATACGGGTCAAAAATGTTCGGCTTGTTCTCGCGCGATCGTCTTGGCTTCGGTTTACGATAGTTTTGTGGAGCGTTTGATTGAAGCAACCAAGTCCCTAAACGTCGGAACAGCAGACGATCCCAGTACCAAAGTCGGCCCAGTCGTAGACGAGAAAGCCTATCGCAACATCCTCGAATACATCGAAAAAGCAAACACCGAAGCCACTCTCGCATTCAGTGGAGACAAGTTAGAAACGGGCTACTTTATCCCTCCCACTATTTTCACCGATGTAGACCCCAACGCCACCATTGCCCAAGAAGAAATTTTCGGCCCCGTGGTTGCAGTTATCAAAGCCCAAAACTTTGACGAAGCTTTAGCTTTCGCAAACGGCACAAATTACGCCCTCACGGGGGGTTTATACTCCCGTACTCCTTCCCACATCGATCGCGCTTATGCTGAGTTTGAGGTAGGGAATTTATACATTAACCGTACCATCACGGGCGCGATCGTTTCTCGTCAGCCCTTTGGTGGTTTCAAACTCTCTGGGGTGGGTTCAAAAGCCGGAGGCCCCGATTACCTCCTCCAATTCCTCGAACCCCGTCACGTTACCGAAAATATCCAACGTCAAGGTTTTGCACCGATAGAAGGGGCAGAATAACCTATTTTTGACTTATTTTTCGGCTCTGTCTCGATGATGTTACGGGACAGAGTTTTTTTATTGGTGGATTTTACTTTACTTAATCAATGGGTCTACTCAAAAATAGTTTTGTTACAGTTTTAAAAAATGCCCAAGCATCCTTTGTGGGGTGGTTTATGCGGCTAAAACCTATACTGTAAAAACAATCTATCAATCCGCCGTAACCCACCATTGTACTAGGTTGTTTTTCGCAATTTAATATAAGAAGGAAACAAAATGAAGGAGAAACTTAAGTATCCCATGATGATTCAATGGTCAGATGAAGATGATTGTTTTCTCGTTGGCTTACCTGACTTTCCGAATCAAAAATGGCGATCGCATGGGTCTTCTTATGAAGAAGCTGTGATGAATGGGATTGAAGCTTTAGAGTCTTTAATTTTGGCTTACGAAGCCGCAGGTGAGCCTTTACCTAAACCCACAATTCATCAAATAGCTTGACTCAATTAAAACTATGAATTGACTGTAGTCAGAACCCCGGTTTCTGGGGGAAATTTTTAACTTAATCGGATAAGCAAATAAGAAACCGGGGTTCTTAAGACTTGAGATTTAATCGGATTACAATAGAAACAAAAGGGAAGTAGGAGCAAAAAATGCAAAAATATGTGATGTTGGTGTTACTGGGAGTAGGAAGTGCGATCGCGCCCCCGAATGCGATCGCGCAGGACGTTCATTTTGGCTCAGAGCGCTGCTTAATCGGCTATCCAGACGGCTCGTTTCGCGGGGAACGTCCGGTGACTCGTTATGAGTTTGCGGCGGCGCTCAATCGCTGTTTTCGGTTGATTGAAGACGATCTGGCAGAAAGCACTTCTAACCTCGCGTCTCCTGAAGAAGTGGAGGAATTTCGCAACGATCTCCAACGCTTTCAAGAGCAGTTAGAATCCCTGGGCGATCGCGTGGAAACCGCAGAATAATTCCCGTTAATCTTCGCTTAAATAAGTGTAGCTGCTCAAACTACGAGCGTAATTTTGTAATAGACGCTGGGACTCGTCTAAGGTAATACGCTGGTCTTGTAGGGCTTCCTCGGTGCGACGGCGGAGGTTTTCGAGGATGTCTTCTGCGTTGTATTGGGCATAACCTAAAACTTCGGCAATGGTGTCACCTTTAACGACTTGTTCGACGTTATAACCTTTGGGAGTTATGCGAATATGAACCACATTGGTATCCCCAAATAAGTTGTGTAAATTGCCCATAATTTCTTGATAAGCCCCGACCAAAAACATCCCAATAAAATAAGGTTTATGTTTAGACTTTGAGGTAGAGTCGCCTTCTGTTTCTGGTTCTAAAGGATGTAACTCTAAAACATCTTTAACATCCAATAAATCAATGAATTTATTAATTTCGCCGTCACTATCGCAAGTGAGGTCGGCAATTACGCCGCGATTTGTGGGCTTTTCATCAAGGCGATGAATCGGCATAATCGGAAATAATTGATTAATCGCCCAAGCATCCGGTGCAGATTGAAAAACCGAGAGATTGGCGGAATAAATTGCCGCCAAGTTTTGCTCTAATTCCTCTAAATCATCCGGTACATATTCTTGAGTCCGGGTAATCTCTAGGATTTTGCGACAACAAGCCCAATATAACTTTTCCGCGATCGCCCGTTCGCGTAAACTCAGATAGCCAAAGTTAAACAAACTAATCGCTTCTTCCTTAAATTGAATCGCATCGTGATAAGCTTCTTGATAATTTTCAACGGCAATTTGACTATAAGTATGACGTAAATTGCGAATGCTGCGATGTTCATTTTCAACAGGAGCAGAAACATCAGCGAGGGGTTCATTTGTTCCCAAAATATCAAACACCAAAACCGCTTGATGAGACGCGATCGCGCGGCCACTTTCACTAATCAAAATCGGCGGTGAAATCCCTCTTTCCTCACAAGCATCTTTCACCTCCGCCACAATATCATTCGCATAATTCTGCATATTGTAGTTTTTCGAGGCGTGAAAATTGGTTTTAGACCCGTCATAATCCACCGCTAAACCGCCCCCCACATCCAGATATTGCATATTTGCGCCCATTTTTACCAATTCCCCGTAAATTTGAGCCGCTTCGCGAATCGCATTCTTAATCGTCCCAATCGCGGAAATTTGCGAACCAATATGAAAATGTAACAACTGTAAACAATCCAACATTTCAGAAGCCGCAAGACGTTCTACCACCGCTAAAACTTCAGGAATCGTCAAGCCAAACTTAGCGCGATCGCCCGTGGTAGACTGCCAATGTCCCGAACCTTTAGCACTCAACTTCGCCCGCACCCCTAAAATGGGTTTAATGCCCAGATTGCGACTCGCTTCGATGGCAATAGGTAATTCATGTAACTGTTCGATGACAAGAACAGGCTTATGACCCAAGCGCATTGCCAACAACGCCGTTTCAATGTAATCTCGGTCTTTGTAACCATTGCAGATTAACAGGGTATCTTCAAAATCGTTTGACTTCGCTAAATTCGACGGTTGCAACGTCGCTAAAGCAATCATCAACTCCGGTTTTGACCCCGCTTCCAAACCAAACTGATACGGCTGACCAAACTGCACCAACGTCTCAACCAAATGGCGATGTTGATTGCACTTTACCGGATAAACGCCGCGATAAGTCCCCCCGTAATTGTAGCGGGCGATCGCCTTAGCAAAACAAGCATTCAACCGTTCGATGCGATCGCCCAAAATATCCGAAAACCGGATTAACAATGGTAACTGAAGATTACGCTTGCGTAACGCCTGTACCAACTCGTACAAATCCAAAGACCCCCCCAAATCCCCACGGGGAGACACCATCACATTCCCCGCAGCATTAATTGAAAAATAGGGGTCTCCCCACCCCTCAACCCGATATAACTTTTCGCTGTCTTCAACTCCCCAAGCCTCTGCGGAGGTGGCTTGAGATAAATCAACCGATAACGGTGTTGGATCGGAATCGCGATCGCCCTTTACCCTTGTATGAATCCCCATAACTAACGGCATTCCTCAATAGCTTATACCCATCAATGGTAACGATTTGGTACAAATTTTTAACCGTGGAAACCCCGGAGAACCTTTAGGATTCCTTCAAATCTCCAAGTCCGACAACATCTATCGGTAAGATCGCAACAACGTGCGTGCTGAGGAGTCCTCTAAAACTCAATCGCACCCACTCACCCTAGGGAAAATATTTATGACTGCCACAACACTCAACAGCAGTAACTTAGAAGCCATCCGCAACGGAATGCCCAACATCTGCGGAGAAGATGCCCAAATTCAGCAAATTACCAATCATAACGACCCCGTTTTTCTACCCTACAGCAACCTCAACCTAGACCAAATCTCCGCCGGATTTGCCTGTGCATTACACATGCACCAACCCACCGTCCCCGCAGGAAACAACGGCGAATTAATCTGTAACCTGCAATATATGTTTGAACATCAAGGGGAAGGCGACAACCACAACGCCAGCGTTTTTGCGTGGTGTTACAGTCGTATGGGTGAATTTATCCCCGAACTCGTCGCGAACGGCTGCAATCCCCGCATTATGCTCGATTACTCCGGTAATCTCCTCTGGGGCTTGTTGCAAATGAACCGCCATGATGTTCTCGACAACCTTAAAAAAATCACCTGTGACGAAAAATACTATTCCCATGTAGAATGGCTCGGAACGATGTGGAGTCACGCCGTCATCCCCTCCACTCCCATTCCCGACTTGAAACTGCATATCCAAGCCTGGCAACATTATTTTGCATCTATTTTTGGCCCCGAAGCCTTACGTCGCGTCAAAGGCTTCTCTCCCCCAGAAATGGCCCTCCCCAACCATCCCGACACCCTTTTTGAATACATCAAAGCTCTGAAAGAATGCGGCTATCGTTGGTTACTCGTCCAGGAACACTCCGTTGAACGACTTGATGGGTCAGGACTTCACCACGACGATAAATACATCCCCAATCGCCTTGTCGCGCGTAATAGTAACGGCGAAACCATCAGCATTACCGCCCTGATTAAAACCCAAGGTTCTGACACCAAACTTGTTGCCCAAATGCAACCCTATCACGAAGCCAAAGGCCGCGGTAAACAGCAAATTGGCGATGTTTCTGTTCCCTCCTGCGTTAGTCAAATTGCCGACGGGGAAAATGGTGGCGTAATGATGAACGAATTTCCCCGCGACTTCTCCCCGGTTTGGTACGACCTCAAGGACAACGGCATTAATACGACAGGAGTTGTCGGACTCAACGGCACAGAATACCTGGAAATGCTCGAAGCTGCCGGAGTCCAGCCCGAAGATTACCCCCAATGTCAAGGGGTGGGACAGCATAAAATTTGGCAGCGAGTAGACCTCAACAACGTCACCCCAGAAGTGGTTAACCAAACCATCCAAACGTTAAGCGAAACCGACCATCAATTTCATGTAGACGGTGCATCCTGGACAAATGACCTGAGTTGGGTGAAAGGCTACGAAAACGTTTTAGGCCCCATGACACAACTGAGTGCGGCTTTCCACCAAAAATATGACCCCTTAGTGCAACAAGACAACAGCGTGACCCAACAAGCGGATTACCAAGAAGCCTTGCTGTATCTACTGTTGCTCGAAACCAGTTGTTTCCGCTATTGGGGACAAGGGACTTGGACGGATTATGCTGAGGAGTTATATCGGCGGGGTGCGGCGTTGATGCAATAGTTTCTGGGATATGAAGTTGACAACTCCCCGCCGTGAACGGTCGGGGATTCTCGCGTCATAGGGAGACTAAGCGCAGGCGTATAAACCCCTACCCCGATACGGGGCATATAAAGTCCGCCCGCAGGTGGCGGACACAGCCCCTCTTACCCTCGACAAGACAGGCGCACCTTGTAGCGCGAGTAGCACCTGGTAGCTCGGCAAGACAGGACGGGGCTTTATAGTCATTCCAATTAAGTTCCGTACATTCATGCTTAATTTTCTGAGTCCGTAAAAGCGGACTTTGCCGTGTTGGTTCCCCAGATTTTAATCTGCGGG
>Ga0207419_1003057_pt1 | contig 10305 bp, 6 predicted proteins | sample ElkSloMetagenome_4_FD_184723 | JGI IMG/M metagenome (GOLD analysis project Ga0207419, IMG submission 184723) | Hot spring microbial communities from Elkhorn Slough, Monterey Bay, USA - MD2A (version 2) | ecosystem: Environmental > Aquatic > Marine > Intertidal zone > Estuary: Microbial mat ... | reverse complement strand
TGCTCGGGCACTGCACAAGAAAAAGTTATTAATACAATTAGGTAAATCAGGTTTGTCTTCATATTTACTCGGTTAATCTTTGTTGAAATTTGAGAATACCTCTTTAATAAGGACTAGTCATCATTGGTCTTGATTGTTCAATGATGCTCACAATATTCTAGAATTTTAAAAATATGTAATTTAGAAGTGCTATCAAACCAGATTTTTATATGCAGCGCAGAGACTTTACTAAACTAGCTTTTTTGGCGGGCGGCTCTATTTTTTTGCCCTCTCTTGCAAAAAAAGAACCTCAGTTTTTTAGCCTTAAAAAACAAAATAGCAGGTGGATGCTGCTTACACCAAAGCAAAAACCTTTTTACTCTTTGGGCATGAACCACATTAGCAATGCTGTTTTAAAGCATCCAGAAAACCAGCACATCTGGTATGAAAAATATGATAACAGCCAGAAAAAATGGCTCAAAGCAGTAGGCAAAAATCTAAAGCAATGGGGTTTTAATACAGTTGGTTGGGCAGCCGATGTTGTCACCAAAAAAAAGGACTCGCACAAACACTCTAGGCCATTTACCTATGAAGAGTACCAATGGCTCAACACAGCCTATTGCCATAGATTGCCTTTTGCAGAAATCCATCATTACGAATCGGATGTAAAAAATCCTGATTTCTTTAGCAAGGGTTTTGAAGAATGGTGCGATTATGTAGCCAGAGAATACTGCACGCAGTTTGCCAAAGATGAAAAGCTCATCGGTTATTTTTATGCAGATTGCCCCGCTTGGATACATACCCGAAAAGAGGCCGCATGGAAAGGCCCCTTATTTGACCCTGAAATGCTCAATACTGAGAGTGGCAAAAGAGAACTGTTTCTTTTAGCTAGTAAATACTACAAAACCTGCCATGATGCCATAAGGCGATACGATAAAAACCACTTGATTTTAGGCGACCGATATGAAGCCAACAGGCCTTGGTCTAAGGTGGTTTTTGATGCGGCCAAGCCTTGTGTAGATGTGATTAGCTTTCAGTTTTTTGGCACGGGAGCTGAGATTGAGAAAGAATTGAACAACTTTGCCAACCTTACCGATATGCCCGTATTACTTGCAGATTTTGGCGTGCCCGATTACAGTACTTGGGAACAAGGCTACATCTCAAACGATTGGGAAAAATACAAAGATGTTTTGCAGCATTTAACTAAAATTCCTGCCTGCATAGGTGCTCACTTTTGCGGTGCTTACTTAAGAAACCGACAAAGAAAGTACGGTATCTTGAACGAAAAAGACCAAGCAAACCCCCAAACAATAGCTTTTTTACAGGAAGCAAACCGAGGTTTTTTGGAGGATGTTTTAGGGAATTGAGCATTTTAAATTATCAAAAACTTTTGTTCGTAATGAGGTAGAAGTAAGATATCCCTACCCCTTTTTCAAATCTACCTCAATCTTTCCATCTTCCACCAAAATACCTTCACCATTATAAACAGGAGCAGATGCTGAGAAGTCGATTTCTTTTCCATTCACTTTTACTTGAGGCACCCTGCCCCAACCTTTGCCTTGCGGCCACTCGGGTTGCTTAAAAGGTGGAGCAGTAAGCGCCACCATAGGCCCGGTAGGCCCAAATCCCCAATCTACCAAAGCTTCCATACTACTGCCCGTCAAAACATACTCAAAAGTGATTTCATCTCCATAAAAATTAGTGTAAGTAAGCATGCCTTCTTTATCAAAATTATTCAAACTAATGCGATGCTTTACTTGGTAAGTCTCTTTAAAATCTGCCCAACTTGTAAAGTCTGTTTTATCAAAGGCTTCTAGTATAAAACCACATGCGCGCCCCTGCGTGGCCGATACCTGTAAAATTTGCCTTGCTAATTTTTTTACTTTTTCCTCAAAAGTTGAGACCGCTGATTTTGAGCCTAAAATGCGTACAGCCAAGTAGGTATGCGGCAAAGCAATGTAAGCATAATTGCCTGCTATCTCCAATTTCGCAGAGGTTGGTAAGTTAAGAAAAGCCGCATTTTTAGCCAGTACATTTTTATTGAAATTTACAATTTCGTGCCTATCGTTTACAGGAAATCGCTTATCAAAATCTGCCCGCCATTTTTTGCTCCAATCGGCTGTAATGGCTTTGGCTTCTGCTATTATTTTATCGGTATTTTTTGGTGGATGGTGCACTAAAATAAAGGTGTTTTTATGCTGAAAATATTGGCTAAAAGGGTCTCTAGCCTTGCCACTGTATTCATCAAAGGTCAATCCATTGCCACTGATCTGCCATGGTTCTTCTGCTTCACTTTTCGCTACCAACTTCCAATTTACTAGCTGATAATTGCCGCCAGTCCAACCGCCGTAGGGGCTTACAGCAGTACCTAAGGTATAGCTTTCAGTTGCACAGAAATATTGCTTTACAAAATGTGTTTCCTCAAATAAGTAAGAGGGTTTGCTCCCAGCCACCCAAAGTGCTTCATCAAAATTCTTATGTGCCAAATCAAACAAGGTCGTATCAGGTCTATAAGCGCTAGTTACAGCATGTAAGGCCTGAATGTATTGGCTCCCCGAGAAAAAAGGAATTTTAGTGGCCTCCCCAAACCAAAGCCAAGCCAAATAACGTGTAGCGGTGTAATCGCCCTCTACCGCACCATTGCCCCGCATTTCAGCCCCACCGATAATGCCAAAACTGTAATATAAAGCCATTTCCGCTGCATAAAAGTCCAGCACCTTTTCGGCTGCCAACCGAACTTCTTCATCTTTAGCAAAATCGTATAAATTTAAAAATCCACACAAATTGTAAGCGGTGTAAATAGCAGAATTCCACTCTCCCGTACCATAAACCAAGGCCTTTTCAGACCAAGCCAAAATCCAATCTTTCATTTGTTGGATTTTTTGTGGAGCTTCTGGAAATTTATCGGGAAAATGTAAAGCCTCTTGGGCAAACAAATAGCCACTTGTTCTCGACATGCTCGTATGGTTTTCTGTTCCCTCGCTGGTCCAAGCGTTGTAGTTGTCAGTTCTTTCAAATACTTTTTTAAGGATGGCCAAACGATGTGCTTTTATGGCAGGCGCATGTGGGTAAAGCTGCATTAACCGAGCCATGCCCAATAAGGTAAAATGAAAGGGGGAATTGTCTTTCATGGCAGTAATCCAAGCATTGCCAAGGCTGTCAGTAACGCCATACTTATCGAAGCGGGCTATCGTTTTGGGCCAATAATATTTTTCTGGGTCGCCTATTTCCATACTTGGGGGGCGGTATTTGTCTGCGGTTTGCTTGATCAACACTTCGGCTTTTATTTTAAAATCGCTTTCGGGGTATTGCGCTTGGGCTTGTGTCTGAAAAAGGATGGTAATCAAAACCAATACGTGCAGCCTATGACTTAAGTCACGGGCTGCACAAAAAAGCGTGAAACTTTGCATGCTGCCTATCATTTCATCTTTAAAAATTTATATACAGGCAAACCATCCTTCCAAACTACCGAATAGCCCTCTTTGCCATCATTCATTTTCAAAACCCCGTTTTTAAGAGAAACATAAGGACTTTTATAAACCCCACCATCTGCCCAGTTTTCATAATTGATTTGCTTGCCATTAATGCTGCCTAATGCTCTTAATCCATGGGCTTGGTATTCCATGGTTAGTTGATTTCCTTTTTGTGAATTGTAGGTAATATCGTTGCCTTGTTGCAATAGTTTTGCTTGCAAAGAAACACTGTTTTCTATTTCAGAAGCCCCAAAGACTTCTAGTACATAGCCAGAATAGCCATTTTCATTTGCCTTGCAAACCAATACATTTAAATGTGCCAATCGCTGTTTTAAACCTTTATTTTTGATGTGTTTTAACAAACTTTCTTCCGCTTCTACCAAATGTGCTTTCCCTAAACTCTGCAAATTAATTTTAGCTTCTCCACAAGTAATAAAAAATTGCTGATTATCGATACTTTCTACTTTAGCTTCTTTAGGCATAAAGAGCCAAGTCGCCGAGGAGTACTTGGCATTGTTCAAATACTCAGCGACACTTGCTTCACTTTCAAATAGATTTGTAGGAACGGGAGTAAGTGCTGCTCCCCCATATTCTTGCCTATTCTTAAATTCTCTATCAGTGAGCGTTAATTGTTCTGTGGCAGTTGGTGCGGAGACTACCAAAATGCTATTTTCTTTTTGCAGCGTTTGGGTGTAAGGGCTGTGTCCGATCCAGTTGGCATGAAAGGGTTGCCCACCTCCAAAAATATAGGGCCTGTTTTTACCTTTTACCACCAAAGACCATTGCAATTGCTGGTTGGGATTATCTACCATAGTCATAGCCACACTGCCCATAGCAAAATCTTTATGGCAATAAAAATACTCTTGAAACATATTGGCATCTCGCACGTGATAATCGGGTCGGGCAATCTCTGCCTCAAAAGGTAATTGAATGTTTTTGGTAAGTAGATTATAAATCACTCGGTTGGGTCGGTAAGAGGTAGTCGCATGCTGAATGGTAGTATGAGGATGTCCTGCTATCAAACCCTCCCCATCGCCTGTCCAAGACCAAAGCATCTTGCCCGTTTCCCCCATTTGGCTTACAGGAAGTGCAGCCCTCTTTTGTGCGCCGGCTATCACTCCTTGAAAAACCTTGAGCACATAAGTGCCCAAATAATAGTCGAGATAGGCTTTGGCTATACGCTTGGAGTGCGGATCTTTCGCAAAATCGTACAAATTAAATTGCCCATTAAAAGAGTGTGGATAATAAATGCCCGAATCGTATTCTCCATTGCCCTTTTGCCAAATGCGCTCAGCAGATTCTGCAAATATTTTCAACAATCTTTGCTTAGCTTCTACCAAGGGAATTCCTGAAATCTTAGCCGTATCGGGCAGCAAGTCGGTATAAAGCAAGGCAGATGTGCGCCACATCATTTTGTGGTTTTCGGTACCGCCATCTTTTACATTACCGCCTAAAAATTCGTTTTGTTCGCCTAACAAGGTATGGTACACAGAGAGGTCTGAAATATATTGCCTGTATCCATCAGAAGGGCGGCGGTTTTCTCGGTATTGATCTACCGCATAAGCGAAGTCTTTTATCCATTCATCGCCCATTTTTTCTGAAAAAAGAGGATAAAACCGCGCCCAATTGACCGCCGCAAAATGGTAATGCTGGCTTATATTACCGGGGATGGAAAGAAATGCTTTCGCTCTTTCTACTTCTTCGCCTAGCAGCATTTTGGCGGTAACAGGGGGTAAATCATATTTAAGTGGGTCACCGCCAAACATGGTGATTTCTCCCAAGCTGTTGCGTTTTTTTGGCCCAAAATACCCAGTTTCGCCTTGTTGGTAGATTTTGCCTGTGTAGGGCGAAATGATGGTTTCTCCTTCCAACGCCCATCTGTAAACTGGTAAACCTGTATCTGGACAGGTTGATCTAGCCAGGCTGCGTTTACCAAAATCTGCTTTAGCTATGACCTGTAGCATGCCGGCCGTTCTTTGCATGTAACCAGCCTCATCAGGATAGGAGTTGACCGACCAAACGGGTACATCTTGACTAAATGCCTGTTGCCATAAGAGCAGAAAAAATAGGATTGTTTTTAAAGTTGATAAAAATTTATTGCTCCAAAGGTTCCACATAGGTTTTTGCTATTTCTATGGCCATTTCGTTGTATAAATTTACAATGGATCGGTGCAATTGATCGGTAACACTCACCATGCCTACAGGTTGGTTTTCCCCACCATCCATTCGCCCAGACACCTCTTGGTCGGCGTATTGATACCAATGCGAACCCACTGCATAAGGAAAAGTCAACCAAGTTTGCAGATATTCCTTCAACATAGCATCCCTTTTTGCCAACTCAAAAGCGGGATACACGGGTAGCAATGCCCGCTCTGTGGCCGGCGGGATGTGATGCTCGGAAATGATCATTGGTTTTTGAACTGCCGCATACCACTCATCTAACTGTTCCCTAATCGGTACTGCTGAATACACATTAATAGAAAGTACATCTAGATGATTGCCCGCTGCTTGGGCAGCTGCTGCCATTCCCTTAAAGTTTCTGGTAAACCTACAACCCATATACAAATGATTAGGGTCGTTCTTTTTAATTGCATTTTTTATGGTTGAAAAATAACGCTCGGCAAAGGCTTTTTTCTGGCTTTCTTCGTCTGGTAATTTACTAAGCTGCTTAAAAGTATAGCTGGTGGAATCCCACTTGGTAATGCTGCGCCAACTCATCTCATTATCTACAAAATACCCAATCAGGTACTTATCATTTTTTAATGAAGCCAGATGGGAAAAAGCGGTATTGATTTCCTGTTCCCATTCGGGATGGAAAACATCGGGCATGCCGTTTTGCATTTTTAAACCCGTTCCTTCTCTAGAATCCAAGGTGTATGTGTAAGGGAAATCGCTGCCGATAAAAAGAGAATCGCTCCAATTGCCAATTGTATTGAATCCAATACGCTCAAGCCTGTGTAGAACTTGCTTGCGCCAATCTTCATAGCTATCATATTTTAGCTTTACATTATAGTTGTAAAAAGACAGATAGGCAGAATCTTCATTAAAACACTCGGGGCAATCTGCATAAGCCGGTACCTTCTCGAACAAATCTTCCCGGCCTTCTATTTTAGTTAAAGCGGCATTGTTCAAAGTGGATTTTCTTCTTACACCATTTAAACCCAAACTGTAAAAAGGATTGCCTTCGGGGCTTACCAAGTACCACCTATCTCCAACTTTTTGGGTGTTGAAAAAGCCGGTTTTGTTCAAGTTTAGATTGTGGTTGAGGTAACCGCCAAACTCATCCGTGGCAGGGGCGGCAGGCAAACTCGCTAAAAAGCTGGCCTCTTCTTCAAAATTGAACAATTCCTCTTTACTGCTTATTTTATTGGAATATCCTTTCAGATTTCGCTGTCCCCACTGATCTACTAAGGGCAAATCTTCTTCGGTATCTAATAATTGCATTTGCTGTATGAGCAAATCGGCTTCCTGTGTAGCAATGATTTTTATTTTAATGACTTCCTCATTCACCCCACCTAATAAGGGCGCCTCTCGCACATCTATGCGATAATTTTCTTGTTCGGGAAGCACGGATATCTGTTCTTCTAACCTAGAACGGCTGCCCAAAATCTGTAGAATCAAATCAATTTCTTCTTCCGAACGGATGGTAATCAACAACTCATCAGCATTATACCAACTCAAAGGAAAACCCAAGGCCCTAGGGCTTATTTGAAAAAAAGCTCCACTACCTGCCATATTCAACATAAGCTTGCCTTGGCTGACAGAATAAGTACAGTTTTCTTGTTCTATGGCACTGAATTTCTTTTTGCTGCCCCCGCCCCATTCACCAATTTCTTTTTCTATAGTAGTGAGACTCTTATTGAGTAATGAGAAATCAGAAATTTCAGCTATAGTAAGGCCCGATTGCTCTTTTTCTACCTGACAAGCAAAAAGTCCTAGCAATCCGAATAAATAAATACCTAATCGATGGAGGCCAACTTTACAAAGTTTATCTAATTGCTTCATAACTGTTCAGTTTTTGGTGGGTTCCAATAGGGCGACTCAGTTCTTGCCGTATCCAAGTAGTTGCTTAACTTTTCGGTAATCTCGGGATGGCTATCACTAATATTGTTGGTTTCCGCTGGATCGGAGGCCAAATCATACAATTCTAATTCGCCTTCCATACCTTTCCTTACGCCCTTCCAATTTTTCCAACGCACTGCTTGAAAGAAAGCTTTTTCATGAAACTCCCAATACATAAAGCGCTCGTTAGGTGGCATTTCATTACCTAAAATTGCTGGCAAAACATTCATACCATCCAATCCCTTAGGCACTTCTCCATTTACCAAGGCAGCCAAGGTGGGCAACACATCAGGAAAATACCAAGGATAATCGCTTTCTGTGCCTGCGGGTACCTTGCCAGGCATCCTCACGATCATAGGCGTTCTGATGCCGCCCTCGTACATATCCCTCTTTCTTCCACGCAATTTACCTGAACTGTCAAACCTGCCTTCCCATCGGCGGGCGGCGCCGTTGTCAGAGCAGAAAAAAACCATGGTATTTTCATCCAAGCCCAAGTCTTCCAATTTTGAAAACATCCTACCCATATCGCGGTCTATTCTGGCAATCATGGCCGCATACACTTTCTCATTTGCTGTCCAGTCTAAACTATCGAAAGGCTCTAGAGCGGCTTCGGGCATGTGGTAATGATCATGGGGTAGGCAGTACGGCACATATAAAAAGAAGCTAGTATCTTGTTGCTTTTCTATAAAGTCTAAGGCAAAATCAGTGAACAGGTTATGCGAAAAAGTGACGTTGCTTTGGTTAAAGGCGGGGTCGTTGCCCTCTAAGAACAATGTATCTTGGTTGCGCCAAATATAGTCGGCAAAATGGTCGTGTGCACGACGTTGATTTAAAAACCCGAGCCATTCATCAAAACCCTGCCTATTCGGATGTCCTTCGGTAGTTGGTTCACCCAAACCCCATTTACCTGTGATGCCTGTTACGTAACCTTCGCCTTTAAACATTTCTGCTAGGGTATAGTCGCTGTCATTTAAAGGTACCCGCCCTTTGGTAGGAGAATTGGGTACGGGAACGGGCGCAAAATTTCCTCTTACGGTGGTGTGCCCTGTATGAAAGCCCGTCATTAAAGTACTGCGCGAAGGGGCACAAACCGGCGATCCTGCATACACATTGGTAAAACGCCTGCCTTCTGCTGCCATTTTATCTAAATTAGGGGTTTGATGCACCTTTTGCCCATAGCTGCCTAAATCGCCATAGCCCATATCATCTACCATTACAAAAATAACGTTGGGCTTTTTTATCACAGACGCTTCCTCTTCTGTAGTACTTTCTTGACAGCTGTTTAAGTAGTATAAAGTACAGAAAAATAATAAAATAGCTCTCCAATCTCTCATTTTCATAAAGTTGGTTTATAATCGATTTGAAAATTAAAACAGGTATGGCTCAAAGTAAATTTTAAGCTTTTGATTTTGGTGGACGTATGATACAATTCAATTGAATGAAGGTCGAAATGGCCGAATAATTTTATATTTGATATGTGAAAATGAAAATTCATTACTGCCAAAAACAACATGAAAGAAATCAATCCCTATATTTTTGAAACCTCCATCAAACTGACAGAAACCATCCCGCTTAATGTGTACTTGGTGAAAGGGGAAAAAGAGCTTTTTTTGATTGATTCGGGCATCAAAAGCATGCACCGAGATTTGATGGATAGCATAACAAAAGTGGGTGGGAAACTCAAAGCCATCATGCATACACATTCTCACCATGATCATATTGGGGGTAATGCGCAACTCATTGAAGAAACAGGCTGCCAAATTATCGCTCCGCAAACCCATGCCCATTGGCATTACGATTGGGATGCTCACTATAGCGAATTCGCCAGGACTTTTCCAGATATTTTCGCAGACACGGCAGAATTACGTGAAGAAGTTTTTAGCATAATGGATGCCCCACATCAAGTAGACCATTTTTGCAAAGAAGGCGATGTTTACGCCTCAGAGAATGGGGTGACCTTGGCCTGTTGGATGTTCAGCGGGCACTTGTTAGAAGAAGCTGGCTGGTACGAGAGTAAAACCCAGACCTTGATTTTGGGCGATGTAGTTACCCTACTAGACGCCCCTTTCATACATGGCCATTTAACTGTGCAAGGCTATAGAGACAGCTTGCTCAAATTAGAGAAATTCCTAGACAAAAAACCTGTGCAACAAATTCTGATGGCACATTTCTCACCTATGTCGCCTGTTGAGTTTAAAGCACTTATTGAGAGGGCAACTCAATACTTAGACACAATAGAACGCACCATCATCAACCAACTAAAAAAAGCGCCTTTAGACTTAAAAACCTTATGGCAACAAACCTGCGACGCCTTGGGCAAGGCCCGTGAGTTTCGGTCGCTGAGCACAGTAAATGCGCACATAAAAGATTTACAGGCAAAAAAGAAAGTATCAATAAATTTTGAGCAAAAAATTGAATACCATGGACCATGATTGGATAAAAGACAAAGTCATTATTGTGACCGGAGGCGCTTCTGGCATTGGAGAAGCCATTGCAAAGCTGACCGCATCTAAAGGCGCTAAAGTAGTTATTGCAGATATTAACGATGAAAAAGGAGAAAGCACAGTAGCAGCCATTGAAAAAGCCGATGGGTTTGCCAAGTACATTGCCACTGATGTAACAGATGCCGCTGCGATATCTGATTTGGTTGCACAAGCAAGGCGATTGGGGCAGATTAAGTTTTTGGTAAATTCGGCAGGCTTGCAAACCTATGGTACGGTAGAAAGTACCAGCGAAGTTACTTGGGACAAAACCATGAACATTAACCTTAAAAGTATGTATTTGGTAGCCC
>Ga0207419_1003056_pt1 | contig 10306 bp, 12 predicted proteins | sample ElkSloMetagenome_4_FD_184723 | JGI IMG/M metagenome (GOLD analysis project Ga0207419, IMG submission 184723) | Hot spring microbial communities from Elkhorn Slough, Monterey Bay, USA - MD2A (version 2) | ecosystem: Environmental > Aquatic > Marine > Intertidal zone > Estuary: Microbial mat ... | reverse complement strand
TTTATACCTGGCAGGCAAAAAGGCAAAACAGTTACAGTACCTTATGCTTTACCGATTGTTTTTGAGGTAAGAGGTAGTCAAAAAATAAATGAACAGAATGACTTAGATAGTCTATCACCTGAAGAAAGAAAAGCACTAACCGAAAAGTATAAAAAAGAATATTTGGAGCGAATTGAAAGAAATAAAAAAAGAGACAATTAACCAGAAGATTAAAAAGCTTATGAAATATTGTTTTTTGCTATTAATGATTAGTTTTTTAGTAAACGCTCAAGATTCAAAAGATGCAGATCAACTTTTTGCCACCGGAAACTACTCTAAAGCCATCACAGCTTATGAGTCTAGTGAAACAATAAATCACAACAAAATTGCCAAAGCTTATGTAGCCATTGGCAATTTTGAAATGGGTTTAAAACATTATGAAAAAGCAATAGGGAATCATCCAGAAGACGAATTGCTCAGTTATGATTATGCCAAGTTGCTAACCCGAACAAAAAAGTACGATAAGTCTAAATACTTTTTAAGTGAACTTATAAAAAAAGATAGTCTTAACCCTAACTATCATTATGAGCTGGGATTGGTTTTGGAAAAACAACGAGACACTTTAGCATTAGATGAATTTCAAAAAACATTTTTTTTAGATAGTTCGCACCAAAAGGCTATTTTCAAGATTGCAAAGCATTATTTAATAAAACGACAATTTGAAAAAGTACATGATTTAACAAACATAGGTTTGGCTGATTATGAAAACAATATAGAACTCATTAGTCTTAAAGCGCAAGCGTATTATCACCAAGATTATCATAAAGAATCTATTAAGTGGTTTAATAACTTGATGGACCTAGGTGAGACTTCCGAATTTATTCATGAGAAAATAAGCTTAAGCTATGCCTATAATTCCGACTATGAAAAAGCTATTCACCACAGAAAAATGGCTTTAAATTATAGTCCTTTTGATGCAGATGCCATGTTCGTTATTGGCGAGTATTATTCGAGGTTAAATGATTTTAATAAGGCGGAAGAATTTATGTCAAAAGCCTTAAAAATTCAAGATGTCTCATTGAGCAACGAATATCAAAGATTAGGTGTTATACTTAATAGGCAAAAGAAGTATGAGCAAGCGATTAAAGCTTTTAAAAAATCTTTAAAGGAAGACCCAAAAAATATGCTTTCTGAGTTTTATATGATTAGAACAAAGGATGAATATTATGCGGATTTAGACACTAAAATTTCACTTTATGAAAATTTCATAAAAAAACATAAAAAAAATCCTTTTGTCTCATTCGCTAAAAAACGCCTAAAAGAACTAAAAAAAGAAAAGTTTTTACAGGAAGAATAAAACCAAAAAAGTTGTATTTTCGGTATTATAATGCCGTAAATGAAACGAATAACTTTTCTTTTTGTCATATTACTTTTCACGTCTTGCGAGTATTTTGAAAAGAAAAAAGTCTATACAGACGATTTGTTACAAGAGGAGTTAAAAACCTTTAATTGGAACGAAGTAGATACATATCCCACTTTCGAGGCCTGTGAACAAGTAACCGATAAAGTCGCTTCTAAGCGCTGTTTTCAACAAGTTGTTTTGCAACACGTTAATCAGTATTTAAAAGATCAGCATCTGGTGGTGACCACATCGGTAAATGATACCATTAATCTGTCTTTAGCCATTAATCATCAGGGGCAAATTGAGGTACAGAATATAAAAAGCAAAGAAGAAACCCAGCGAGCCATTCCTTATATAGATAGCTTACTTAGAGAAAGTGTAATGACGCTTCCTAAAATTTATCCTGCTATTAAGCGCGGCCAACAAGTAAAAACAGTATTTAAACTTCCTATTGTGGTAAAAATCACTGAATAGTATAAAAGCTTTTATAATAATTTACGATTAAAAGCCGTACCATATAGATACGTACCAAAAAGAAATACTTAGTTTTGTGTAATCGTAGTTATTTTAATAATTTCAGACGAATAGACATTTCTCCAAATGAATAAAGAAGGTCAACAGTTCTATATTTTACTTTTAGCACTTTGCCTAAGTTGGCACACCTTGGCGCAAAAAGATACGAGTAAATGGAAAGCACTCTTTGCAGCCGGTGTAAATAGCCCTAGTGCGTCTGGTTTTGTAGAAGGATTTGAAGCCAAAGGGCTTAATTTTCCAACTATAAATCTGGGTGTTCAGCATATGTTTACACCTCAGTATGGAGTTAAATTAGATTATGGTTTTAATAGGCTTAAAATCGATGAAGTTTCGCCAGAAATAAAAGTAAATTATTCACGGGTGAATGCACAGTTTGTTTACGATATAACCCGTACGCTTGGGTTTTTACCCCACCGCTTAAGAATTAATCTACATGCGGGCCCCGGTTTTTCTTTTGTTAGACCGCTCAACGGGCTCGATGAAAACAACCAAAACTACTTTAATTTTTTAGGAGGTATGGAATTTCATTATGGAATATCTGAACGTTTATCAGTTTTTACAGACCTATCCTATATTTTAGGACTTACCAATTTAGAAGATTATAATCCAGCCACTAATGGCCTGGGTGCGTTTAATGGTAATTTGCTTAACATTACTATAGGTTTGGCGGTATCATTAAGCGATTGTCAATATTGCAATTAGAATGAAAAAAGAACAAATAATCTTAGGTATAGATCCTGGAACCACAATTATGGGTTTTGGTCTTATTAAAGTGATGGGTAAATCCATGCAATTTATGCAGTTGAATGAGCTTCATCTCAAAAAATACCCTGATCATTACCTTAAATTAAAACTTATTTTCGAACGTACTGTAGAGCTTATAGATACCTATCACCCCGATGAGATTGCTATTGAAGCTCCTTTTTTTGGTAAAAATGTACAAAGTATGTTAAAGCTAGGAAGAGCCCAAGGGGTTGCCATGGCTGCAGGGCTTTCAAGAGAAGTCCCTATTACAGAGTATTCCCCTAAAAAAATCAAAATGGCAATTACGGGTAACGGTAATGCCAGTAAAGAACAGGTAGCGAAGATGCTTCAAAGCTTATTACAGCTTAAAACATTGCCCAAAAACTTAGATTCTACAGATGGTTTGGCCGCTGCCGTTTGTCATTATTACAATTCAGGTAAGGTGGTTACAGGTAAAAGCTACACGGGTTGGGCGGCATTTGTAAAGCAGAATGAAGATCGTATTAAGTAGATAATTATGGCGGGTATTTACATTCACATTCCTTTTTGCAAGCAGGCCTGCTATTATTGTGATTTTCATTTTTCCACTTCTTTAAAAAAGAAAAAGCCACTAATAAACGCCTTAATCAAAGAATTAGAACTGCGAAAAGATGAGTTGTATCCATCTACAACAATTGAAACTATTTATTTTGGTGGCGGAACACCTTCGCTGCTCGATCAAAATGAAATAGATAATGTAATCGCAACTGTAGAAAGGCATTACAAGGTAATACAAGATCCAGAAATCACCTTAGAAGCTAATCCTGACGATTTAACCTTAGAGCGGTTGAAAGAATTGTCTAAGAGTAAAATCAACCGATTGTCTATAGGAGTGCAATCCTTTTTTCAGCACGATTTAAAACTTATGAATCGCGCGCATAGTGCCAATGAAGCCAAAAGCGCTATTAAAAATGCCAAAACTTATTTTGAAAACATATCTATAGATCTTATTTATGGTATCCCAGGTGCCTCTAATAAACAATGGAAAGATAATATCAATACTGCTCTAGATTTTAATGTGCCGCATATTTCCAGTTATGCGTTGACAGTTGAGCCCAAAACCGCGCTGGCAAGTTTTATAAAAAAAGGGCTCGTAAAGAATGTTGATGATGAACAAGCCTCAGAGCAATTTTACATCCTTAAAGAGGTATTAGAAGATCGGGGGTTTATTCATTATGAATTATCTAATTTTGGAAAAGAAGGCTATTTTAGTCAAAACAATACAGCCTACTGGCAAGGCAAGTCTTATTTAGGTATTGGGCCATCTGCCCATTCTTATAATAGACAACAACGCAGCTGGAATGTGAGCAATAATAGTAAATATCTTAAGAGTTTAGAGCAAGGACAATTACCAATAGAGCGCGAAACACTAAGTACTACAGATCGCTATAATGAGTACATCATGACAGGTCTAAGAACCATGTGGGGGGTCTCTCTTAAAAAGGTAGAAAATGATTTTGGCTATCAGTTAAAAAAGTATTTACTTAACCAAGCCCAAACTTTTATAAATCAACATTTGTTGTATATTGATAACCAGCATTTGCAAGTCACAAAGAAAGGTCAATTCTTATGTGACGGCATTGCTTCAGACTTATTTAAAATTAATTTATCTTGATTGCAACTGTACAAATTCGTTCAAAAAAATTAAAAATAGATTTATCTAAACCTCTAGATTTATCGATTCCTATTACGGGTAAGACCAACAACGTTAACGCCTGGTACGTAGCACCACCAAAAATCGCTGCTCAGGTGGTAGATGGCCAATCTATTAGCATAAAAGACGGCGCGACCGTTAACTTTAATCAAATCACCTTTAGCCCTCATGCTCACGGTACACACACTGAAAATGTAGGTCATATTCTATCTGGTAATTACGATATTAATAAAACCTTGAAACAGTATTTTTTCTTGGCTGAGGTCATTACTGTGGCACCAGAAAAATACGAGGATGATTATGTTATTTCTAGAAAGCAGCTTCAATTTGCATTGGGTAATAAAAAGCGAGAAGCCGTTGTTATAAGAACCTTACCCAATACAAGGGATAAATTTACCAAGCAATACTCTCATACTAACCCTACATACCTAATGGAAGACGCTGCTGAGTATCTTAGAAAAAAGGGGGTGCAGCATCTATTGGTAGATTTGCCCAGTATAGATAAAGAAGAGGACGAAGGAACTCTTGCCTCTCATAATGCCTTTTGGAATACCGCAGGACGCGTTCGAGTAAGTGCCACCATAACAGAGTTTATCTACGTGTCTAACAAAATAAAAGATGGATGCTATGTATTAAATTTACAAACGGCACCTATAGAAAATGATGCTTCACCAAGTAGACCCATATTGTATGAGGCTATAAACGAATAGGTAATTAATGAAAGTATATTTACGTATAAGTATAAATAGCCACCTGTAAAACAGTATAAAGTAGATGTAATGGAAACGTTTTTTATCATAATTATTAGCATACTAGTTACTCTAGGTGGAGCTACTCTTGTTAAGCATTTAAGGACAAGGCAATTGCATCAGACGCAATCTGTTGTTATATTAGATAAAATAAAGCGGGTTTGTAAATTTATAACCGTAGAGGGAGATTTTGCAGAGATTTATCACTACGAAGATGTAAAGGAGAAGTTTTTAAAATTAGTGTCTAGCCGAAAAAAAGCACTCATTGTTATTAAAGCCAAGGCTCATGTTGGTTTTGATTTAAGTAAAGTTAAAATACAGGCTAACCCTAAAACTATGGTAGTCACCTTGACCGCCTTCCCACAGCCAGAGGTACTTTCTATAGAAACCGATATTAATTATTACGATAAAAGGGATGGCATGTTTAACCGGTTTCAAGCGCAAGATCTCACAGAATTAGATACCAGAGCTAAAGCGCACGTTTTAGACAAAGTGCCAGAAAGCGGTCTATACAGTCAAGCGCGATTAGAAGCTCTAGAGGCCATTAAGCTCATTGAGAATCTCGTACAAACTATCGGTTGGACCTTAGATTATTCAGCTTTAAAAATTGAAGATGACACTAAAAATCTATTGTCGTGAATATTGAAGCCTTAAGAGATTATTGTGTTTCTAAACCTTATGTTACCGAACATTTTCCATTTGATAAGGATACTTTAGTTTTCAAAGTACATCATAAAATGTTTGCTTTGGCGTCTTTAAAACGCTGGGAGGCCGGTGATGGCTTTATAAATTTAAAATGTGATCCCGAAAAGGCTTTAGCATTAAGAGAACAATACAGCAGTATTAAGCCAGGTTACCATATGCACAAACAGCACTGGAACAGTGTTTATGCTCAACACGGTATGTTGCCTATAGATCTTATAAAAATTTTAATTGACGATTCTTACCAACTTGTTTTTGATAATTTACCGAAACGACTTCAAAAATTATAAAAATGAAAGACTATTGTCCCAATCTAAACTATATTAAAGAAATGAGTGAAGGTGACGCGGCTTTTCAGGAAAATCTCCTAAATGTCATGAAATCAGAATTTAAAAGAGATTCTAAAGTGTATGTTGATGATTTTAGTAAAGCCCATTACTTAAAATGCGCGCAAATGGTTCATAAAATGCTTCATAAAATTGCTATATTGGGCCTCTCTGATGGGTATAGCCTGTCAAAAACACACCTCGAAGCGCTTAAAGTTGACAATACGAAATATCATGTAGAATTTCTTAAAATTCTCGAGGCCATATCAAACTTTTTAGAATCTAAAAACAAATGAATTGCATTATAATAGACGACGAAGCTACAGCAAGAGCAATAATTAAAAAACTTTGCGACAATACAGATGATTTAGTTGTACGTGGTGAATTTGACAATGCATTAGTGGCCATGAAATATCTCAATAAAAATGAGGATATAGATGTTGTTTTTTTAGATATTCATATGCCAGAATTTACAGGCTTCGATTTTATTGAAACCCTTCCAAGTCCGCCAAAAATTGTCTTAACAACATCAGATAAGAATTTTGCTATAGAAGCGTTTGAATACGACTGCATCGTAGATTACTTGACCAAGCCTATAACACAAGTGCGTTTTATAAAAGCGGTAAATAAATTAGAAGAACTTACAAAAAATGCATCCAAAGGCGATTATGATCAGGATTTTTTATTTGTTAATATAAACAAGCGCCTCATTAAAATAAATTTTGAAAAAATAGTATTAATTCAAGCAAAAGGCGATTACGTTAAAATACAAACCGAAGACAAAAATCTTATTGTACATACTACACTAAAGAATATAATAGCCAAGCTTCCTAAAAGATTATTTTTTCAAGTACATAGATCCTATATTGTTAACTTAAAAAAAATTGACTCCATAGAAGAAAACACAATTTATATCGGTGGCACTCACGTAAAACTCAGTAAAATGGCTAGACCTAAATTAATGGAGTTGCTTAATATTATTTAATAGAGCCGGTGAAAACTTATGAGGATACCTTCGCAAGTTGAAATAAGTTTGACCGATACTTTAAAGCCCTTTAACTTTACCTATAACAGTTCAGTCTAAAATTTCAACATAGCTTTCAAATCTTATGTACCTTTGAAACTAATGTCGGGCAAAGGTTGAATTGGATTTATAGCGAAACCAAACCCATTCCGATAAAAAAGCCTTGATCTCAAGGCTTTTTTTGTTTCTATGATAGAATGATTTTAAAATTAGACGTTACAACGATAGCTGGTCATAGCTTAACTTCACTTAATTGTCGTTCATCTAAAAAATCATATTTGAGTTCTAATTTCTTTTAATTTTGGCATATCAATAGTTTAATGGTAAAATGTTAACTTGATTAATAGCAATCCTAAACAACCATTTTAAAAAAGCCTTGAGTTCAAGGCTTTTTTTGTTTAAAACGATATTCAAAAAAAGATACTTTTGTGTTATCGAGAGATTTTTTGAGTTGAACTTTACCTAATTGCTTTTGGTCTAAAAAATAATTATCGATCTAAGGTTTATTTTAACTTTACAATATATTAGTTAGATGGTAAGAGTGGATTTGTTTAGTAGCAATCTTAATAACCATTTTCAGAAAAGCCTTGTGAAAACGAGGCTTTTTTAATGAAATGCAGAATAAGTTTTATTTATAAAAACCTAAACTTTCTATCTATACGTAACGAATGTTCAACACTTTAAAGTGGTATTCGGTCTAAAAAATTACAAAGGAAACCGTATTTAAATTACATTTACATCATCAATTAGTTTAGTGGTAGAATGTTGATTTAATTAATAGCAACCCTTAACAACTATTTTTATTAAAAGCCTTGTTCTAGCAAGGCTTTTATCATTTAATATATCCATATAACAATTCTTATGAGCAAACCTTTAGTTTAGCTTTAGTTGATTGAATTTTATGAGTAGATTATAGGTGTAAAGTTTTCTGAAAATTTACTGCCATACTGCAATTTTTTGCCACTAACTGAATTACAGTTATCGTGTAGAGGTGTTAGCAGTAGTATGATTTTTAGGACTTATTTTTATTAAAAAAGTCGAAGCTCAGTGGTATCATAAATACTAAAAATAAATACTGTCCGGTAACTAAGCCATAAAGTGTAATAGCTGCTAGGATAATCATGATGATGACTTTATACTTGTATTTCATGCTGTAAAATTAAGGGTTTCTTTTATAATCTGCCATAGCTTAGATCGTATAATTCTCATGCCAAGTGGATTACAGAACGGAAAGATATAAGGGGCTTAACCCAAGCCGTTTATCGATAAAATACGCCTCAGAGATTGTTTCATCCTGTTATTTTTAGCCTTTAATCGATTTTAAGACCTCATTTCTAATTAATTACTGAAATTTATAGAAATGATTATTAGCTCCAGATGTATTGTTTAACCAAATTATCATGTTATGACACTAGAAATTACACATTACAACAACTTGTACCAGATTAAGGGGACTCTTAATAAACTTAATCTTCAAAAGTTCAATGAAACTTTTGCTGGTATTTTTGAAAAATCTAACAATATCACCATAAATATAGAGCGGGTGATTAGTATAGATAGAGCTGGAGTTATAGCGCTAGCTAAACTTCATAATGAAGCTTTAAATAAAGGGAAACGATTGGCTATTGTAGGATTAGGTTGTAAGGAACTTTACGAACATTTTAAAGCAGAAGAAACGGCGGCTTAAGTCATTTTATGCAGACATATCTGCAACTATGCGCCATTGGTTGTTTATTTTTTTGAATATAATAAGAAATACACCATTGGCATCGCCTATGTCTCTTTTTAAATGGTATTCGCCCATGACCCAGTAACTGTTATCTTCAATTTTAGAAATGTCATTAATGACAAAATTGAGCCTACCGCTTTCTGATTTTGTGGGATAGTTTTTTTGGTAGTTAGCTAAGGTTTGGTGCCAGCCTTTGGTGAGCCCGTTGCGACCATAAAATTTAAGCGAATCGCTTTTTAAGTAGCCTTTCATAAAGCCTTCTAAATCATGATTGTTCCAAGCGTCTTCTTGGTCAGACATGACTTTGCGGATGGCAGTTTCAGCCGTTTCAAGGTCTTCATCAGTTTGGGATGTCGTTTCGCATCCCCAAAATAGAACTACAATGAATACATAGATATATTTCATTACCAAAGATTTTAATAGTTCCTAAAGGTAATAGGTAAAACTTAAAAAACCTTTTTCTGTGTATTTAAAAAAGCATCGGCCTGAAGATGCATTAATTCACGTGCTTTTTTGCGTTTGTAATCCATCAACGCTTCTTCATTGGCAATGTCGTTGTATACTTTATTATTAATTTCCTGATCTGTTCTCACCAAAAGCTCACGTTCTGAAACTTGTTGCATGGTCCAAGCTTTTAGGCGTGTTTCTTGGTCTTCTAACCTGTAATCATAGGCTCCCATGGGTGATAGAAGTTTTGCTATAATTGGGGAGGTTTCAATGGCCAGAAACAATAAAAAAATAAAAAACGACGGCAACCATGGTAGCTGCCCTAAGGCATTAACTCTTGCCATAAGACCGTCAAAGTTGTCAATAATGGGTTGGGAGTTAGTCACACTGGTATTATAATTACTTTGAAGCCTTCTAATTTCTGCTTCTAAGGTTTCATTTTTTGCTTTATTTTCTGTTTTTAAATTTTCTAGGTCTGCTAAGGCCGCATCGTGCTTTTCACGTTTTTCTTTATAAACTGGACCTTTGCCCAGTTTCATGGTTCCTGATGTGCCTTCGGCTTCCGTAATATAGGTATCATAAAGCGCGTCAACTTCTGCTTCTTTGTTATCTATTTCAGTCTGAAGTTGAGAAATCTGATTTTCCAACGCTGTAATTTTCGGAGTAAACTGTTCAGCAATTTGATTTTGGTTGGCTAAGGTCAATTCATTTTTTTGCTCGAGTAAGACCTGATTAATCTCTTTTTCAAAGATCTTCAACTCCAACGGTTTTGAAATCACTACGGCAATAATTACCGCTAGAAAAATTCTTGGTGTGGCTTGAATAAGTTCATCTATAAAACTTTCTCGTTTTTTAATGGTCGATACAATATAACGGTCTAAATTAAAGATGAGTAAACCCCAAATGAGTCCAAAGAAAATAGAAGTATACAGATTATCAAAAACGGTGTAAAGGGCATAACTCGCTGCGATAGTTGC
>Ga0207419_1003055_pt1 | contig 10306 bp, 8 predicted proteins | sample ElkSloMetagenome_4_FD_184723 | JGI IMG/M metagenome (GOLD analysis project Ga0207419, IMG submission 184723) | Hot spring microbial communities from Elkhorn Slough, Monterey Bay, USA - MD2A (version 2) | ecosystem: Environmental > Aquatic > Marine > Intertidal zone > Estuary: Microbial mat ... | reverse complement strand
TCGTCATCCGGCAAGGCGTCTTGAAAATCTCCAAACCACGGCAGCGCCGTTTTGATGAAGTGACTCAGGGCCCGCCGTGCCTGCCCGGTGGTGACCGCGTAATCAAAACCCTCCAGTTCGCCAAAACCATCGAAATGCTCAGCCACCAGGTCAAGCACCTGCTGCGTGATCTCGTCCGGCTGAAAATGCATTGGCGCACTGGATTCGGGGTCGCCGGTCCATTTCTTGCGATTCTCGGCGTCGTAGTTCCACTGTCCGCCAACAGGCTGATCGTCTTCGTCCATCAAAAGGCCGGTGCGCTTGCGCATTTCACGATAGAAAAATTCCATGCGCAGGGTTTTTCGGCCCTCGGCCCAGTTGGCAAATTCTTCCGGGGTCGATAAAAAACGATCGTCTTCCAGAATCTGGACCGGGATACCAAGCCTGTCCTCAAGCTGGTTGAATTCATCAAGCACGCGCCATTCGCCCGGTCGGGTCAGCACAATCTGATCAATATCGTGTTGATCACAGCACGCCTTGATGGCATCAGTAAATGTGCGCAACTCAGCACTCGGATCGAACGAGTGATAATGAACCCGATACCCTTCATTCCCCAAACGATCGGCAAAGTGACGCATGGCTGAGAAGATCAGTGCAATCTTCTGCACGTGATGCTGAACATAGCCCGTCTCGTTGCTCAATTCCGCCATGACCACGTGATCCTGATCAGGATCCAGGGCCTGCAGGCAGGAAAGGTTCATGTTCAGTTGATCACCGGCGATCAGACATAGTTTCGACATGGCGTTGATTTTTCAGTGAACCAAACCCCATTATTACGCTCACTTACCGATCAAGCTGTGAAAAAATTTGACTGGAATCAATATTTTTTCTGCGTGATACCGGACAATAGGTTTCAAATGAAACTATTTCCAGCACTGCAGTTATTAAACCCTATCGCTCAAAGGAGAGCCCGATGAACAGAAATAGAATTCAGCAGTTAATTGCCGCCGTCGCATTATCCTCGGCCCTGGTTGCCCCCGCGTTGGCGCAGGATGCCGGTGACTGGGAGTTTGGATTTGGCGTTGGCGTTGTGGCACCCAATACATCCAGCGATGATCTGGTCTTCGAAGGTACGTCACTGGACGATTTTCGCGTCGATGTAGACGATAAATTCGGCATCGTTGTCAATGCAACGTATTTCTTGTCTTCGAACTGGGGCCTCGAGCTCCTGGCTTCGACGCCGTGGAAGCACGACGTCAATGGTGCCGGTGCGCTCGAACCACTGGGTGAATTGGGCAGCGTCAAGCAACTACCGCCAACGCTGAGCCTGCAGTATCACTTCCGCCCCAACCAGACCATCCGCCCCTACGTCGGTGCCGGGCTGAACTATACGCTGTTCTTCGACGAAAGCACCACCACATCGCTGCATGAAGGCATCGTGGCCACCGCCAATGGCGCGTTGGGCACGAACTACAGCGGCGGCAGTACGGATTTGAGCGTGGACGACTCATTCGGTCTTGCGCTGCAGGCCGGCTTTGATATCGAGCTGACGGAAGCCTGGTTCCTGAATTTCGATCTGCGCTGGATCGACATCGGCGTCGATGCCGAGCTACAGACCAATACGTTCGACGGCGACGATCCAATCACGCTGAACAGCGCGCTCGATATCGATATCGACCCGTGGGTATTCAGTACAACGGTCGGTTTCCGGTTCTGATCGATTTCGTATCGGTTCAGTCAAGACAACCCGGCCCCGGCCGGGTTTTTTGTCGTTACCTATTGCCGCCATCGTCGGACTGGACATTTTGCGATCGTTGCACGATGATGAACGGCTTGCATGATGGAGTGAATCATGGGCCCGGCCACCCACTATTTCCAATTTGATGAAGAATTCCCGATGTACCGCGGCGGCATCCTGCCCTGTCTGCAACTGGCCTGGGAAAGTTGGGGCGAGCTGAACGAGACGCAGTCCAACGCCGTACTGGTGTTTACCGGTCTGTCGCCGAGTGCCCATGTCGCTTCGTCAGAGCGGGATCCGGAACCCGGCTGGTGGGAACGGATGATTGGCCCCGGCAAACCCATCGACACCAATCGCTTCTTTGTGCTGTGCGTCAATTCGCTGGGCTCCTGCCATGGCTCGACCGGGCCGGCCAGTATTCATCCCCGCACCGGCAAGCCCTGGCGTCTCAGCTTTCCGGAGCTCTCGATTGACGATATCGCCATCAGCACTCGGCTGGTGGTCGAACACCTCGGCATCAAGACGCTGCATGCAGTCGTTGGCCCTTCCATGGGCGGCCTGACCGCCATGGCCTGGGTCAAGCATTTTCCAAACTCGACCGAACGCCTGGCGCTGATCTCGACCGCCTGTTCAGCAACACCGATGGCCGTGGCGATACGTTCATTACAGCGTGAGGCCATTGTGACAGACCGGAATTTTCGCGAAGGCAACTACAGCGAAGACGAATGGCCCGAGGTGGGCATGCGCATCGCACGCAAGCTCGGCATGATCTCGTATCGTTCTGCGACCGAGTGGCAGCAGCGCTTCGGCCGCAAGCACCAGGATTATTTTCCGGCCACGTTGTTCGGCATGCGCTATCAGGTCGAGTCCTATCTGGAGACGCATGCGCGCAAGTTTGTCGGCCAGTTCGACCCATGCTGCTACCTGTATCTTTCGCGTGCAACCGATGCGTTTGACGCCTGTGATACCGATCGCGGCCTGCGCGCGCTGTTCAAGCGCAGTTTTACCGGCAAGGCGCTGGTGTTGGGTGTCGACACCGACTTTCTGTTCCCGCTGTATCAGCAGCAGGAACTGGCCAGCGCACTTGAAGCCGTTGAAGCCGACGTGCACTTCGAGGCCCTGCCCTCGGTTCAGGGGCACGATGCATTTCTGGTAGACTCGGATCGATTCGGAACGCCGATCGGGGAGTGGTTACGCTGATGCTTGAATTCAACGGCAAACAACAATTGATTGACGGCATGGACGCCGTCATGGATCACGATTGTCCGACCGCACTGACCAACTGCATCCGCGACCTGTTATGCCAGTTGATGAGCGAACGGGCACTCAACTTGCCCGAATGCGTCTACCAGTGCCCGCCCGACCACTACGCCCGCCGGGTCATTCATAAAGACGCCAAGCGCGGCTATACCATCATGGCCATGACCTGGGGTCCGGGTCAGTCGACACCGATTCACGATCATTCGGGCATGTGGTGCGTCGAAGCCATCTGGGAAGGTCAGATCGAAGTGACTCAGTATGAACTGACCGATACCAAGACCAACCGATTCAGGCTGGAGCCACGCACGACGATGCGCGCCGGCATTGGCAGCGCTGGCAGCCTGATACCGCCGCATGAATATCACACCATCAGCAATCCAAGCAATCAACAGACTGCAGTCACCATCCACATCTACTCCGGTGAAATGTCGGAGTGCAATGTGTTTCAGCCGGTTGGCGAGCATTGGTATGTCAGGGAAGCCAGAGCACTGGCGGTGGATGCCGCCTGAACCTGTTTCTCGGTACTAGCCCTTTACAAGTTCAAAGCAAACCGCCAAAATACGCGGTCAGCCCCGTGCCGGGGTGGTGGAATTGGTAGACACGCCGGATTCAAAATCCGGTTCTGGAAACAGAGTGAGGGTTCAAGTCCCTCCCCCGGCACCATCTGTTATATCTTTCTCGCTAAATCTCTGAAAATCTCAGATCCAGTTTTATTCACTGCAGCAAAGAAATCAGCTGATGCGCATTTCTCTACGATTCGGTTTTGAGTTGCAAACTAGTAACTACTGATTCTATGAATCCGCCTAAAAGTTCAACTTTATGTATGTTTCGGCTACTGAGCTGGACAACACTAAGTGCAGTTATTTTTCTGTTGCTCGGCTGTAATTCTTGCCCGGAGCTCGATGAACCGATCGGCGCCTCAGTCACCTGCAAGGATGTATTGAAAGGCGAATATCAAGCTTGCTACGGCTGGGGATGGGATGAGGGAACCACCAATTGGTGTGAGTCTGGAGACTATTATCTTATCCAGTTAGGGAAAAGCCTCCCGGGTGGTGGTCATTCCGTAGAAAAAGAGCTACGAATTCCACCATCAGAAGCGATTACCACCGATTGGTTTTTCTTTGAGCGCCCTATTGTCGAAGAAAATATAACTGAGCAAGAAGTCTGCTTCAGAGCTACTGAACCTTCTACTTGTTTTGAGATTTTGCCTGAACCTGAAAATAAGCAACTTGATCAATCAGTTCTTGAATGGACACCACCTAATGTGCCAACAACACTAGCCGACGGTCTTATGTCTATTTTTGCTGTTGTTCCTGGTCGGTCTGTACCTGGTTTGATCTATGACTTCGAAGACTCACCAGTCAATTTCTATGAATTACCGCTCAAACACCGATTATGGTCAAAATACTTCCAGCATCTTCGTGTATCAGTGATGGCACCTAGAACAATTCAGTCTATATCGGCCGTCAGAGCCTACGAGGATGCTCAGCTCTGCATGAAGGATGCTAGAAAACTGTATATGAGCATCCAGCATCTGTTTCCACGTGAAGAAAATGAATATGGAAGTCAGTGGCTTTCAGAAGACAGCGAAAGTCGTCTTACCTTGAGTTGCAACACTGGAGGGGGGAGAACACCCTATTATTCATTGCGATTCTCTGTCGTGCACATACCAACCGCAGAAGAATCATGGCGAAGGCTATCCAACGAACATAGAAATTAGGCGAGCACTGCAGATTGTTTTACAGATCCCTCGCCACCCGAAACCCAACGCGCGCATCGGTACTTTCTGCGGTTGCTGACAATCGATAGGCCGATCGGCTCATCACCGGCGTGCTGCTCCACGAGGCGCCTCGCAGCATGCGTCGATTGCAGCCGGGGTTGACCCAGGCACTGCCGTCCGTTGGTGCACGAACGTAGCTGTCGTGCCAGCAGTCTTCATTCCACTCCATCACGTTGCCACCCATGTCATGCAAGCCAAATGCATTGGCCGTCAGGCTGCCAACCGGTGCCGGGCCCCAGAATCCGTCGGTGTAGCGCCGGAATGAATTGGTCCAACTGCGCTGGTCGATAAACTCATCGCCGTCACCGGTTACGTTTTCGGTGTTGTCTTCCGGGCTTTCATCGCCCCACCAGTAGCGTGTCGTTGTACCGGCCCGCAGCGCATATTCGAATTCCGCTTCGCTCGGTAAACGATACGGGCGGCCCGTCTGCTCTGACAGCCAGTCTGCATAGGCCTGAGCATCATTGAACGACACGTGAATGACAGGCGTATTGTCTTCGGCTTCCTGACCAAGATAGTTATTGCGCCAGTCGACATCACTGGTTTGGTCGATCCGGCCCGAAGCCTCGCGATAGATCCTGGAGCGCCCGGCACGTTCTGCGTCCGTTGTATACCGGGTATCTTGAACAAACTGGCGAAATTGCGCCACAGTGATTTCAGTACGGCTCAGCGCAAAACCGCGCTCGAACCGAACGCGAAACTGAGGCCCCTCGTTTTCGAATCGATCCTGTTCGTCATCGGGTGAGCCCATCACGAAGCTGCCGGACGGGATCACGACCATGACCGGCCCGAACGCGTCCGAATTGCCCAGCCCATCCTGAAACGACTGTCCGGGTTCGAAGCCCGCGTAGCGCATGGCGTCATCAAGCGCGCTTCGCAGGCGCTCGATCTGACGCGCATCCGCGCCCATTCCAATTAGTACATTGATATTCGATTCAGCGTCCTCATAGGCGCCATCATCGATAAAGTCCAGTGTTTCAGACAGTAGCCGATCCATTTCGTCGGCCTGGGCAGACTGGATATCCGTCTGCACCTGAGCCAGTCGTTCGGCGTCCATGCCCAATGCTTCGGCTTCACCGATGCCTTCCAAAGCAGATTCGAAATCACCCTCTTCGACCAACAGATAGATCTGATCCATCTGCTGATCGGTGATGGCTGCAATACCGGCCAGGGCCGATGCATTTTCAGGATCCAGTTCCAGCACCTGCTGGAAATAAACCCAGGCGGATTCGTTCCCGGGCTCGGTCAGATTCTCAAGCTCGATGGCTTCTGAAGCCAGGCCCAGAAGCTGATCGATACTGGTCAGACGTTGCTGCTCGGCAGCGACCTGTGCAATCACATCCCGACCCTCGTCCAGTGCAGCCAGCACATTGACCAATCGTTGCGCGAGGGCCATGTCACCGGTTGCCAGTGCCGCCGCAGCATCACGTTCGACCACATCCAGCAGAGCAGCCAGTTCCGCTTCGATCTCGGGGTTGTCCGGCACAAATGCACGTCGCGCCAGCAGATTCTGCAGCTGTGCGTCGGTCTGGGGATCGGGCAGGCTGACATCCGGCTGCGGTTGCAGGGGCGCCTGGGGAATATCCATGTCCGGAATATCCATGGAAAATTCCGCGGTTTCTTCGCCAATGACATCACCCAAACGCCGGACTCGACGATCCTCATCGCCGGCGTCCTGAGCCGACGATGAAGCCGGAGAATCCTGTGTGGTATCGACTTCATCCGATTGTGCGGATGCAGTACCATACAGGCCGACCAGCATCAAACCAAACAGCACTTTCTTGAACGTCATAAACTCTTCCGTTGCGTGAGCGTTATTTCAGGCATTGGGTTACGATGGATGACCGATCGTTCGCTGACAGCCAATCTCCTGCGGCAAGTATTGATATTCGATCGCACAGCTGTTGTCCAACGCCACCCCATCGCGTGTCATTGTACGGATTTTGCCGCGACCCGCGTCCGATTCAGCTTTGGAAAACCATAAATATGTCCAAATCAACTCGCCTCAAGCCCGAATTCGTCCAGCAGGCGGTTCAGGACCGCAAATGGATTGATGATGATACCGGCTTGGAGCAGATGAGCGAAACGCTGAATGCCTGCAGCGTCATTGGTTTTGACACCGAATTTGTGCGCGACCGCACATTTTTCCCGAAACCCGGCCTGCTCCAGGTCAGCGATGGCCATTCGATCTGGCTGGTGGACCCGATTGCGCTGGCGGACAGCACACATTTTCGCTCCTGGCTAGCTGATTGCCTGACCAACCCGGCGCAAGCCAAAATTCTGCACAGTGTCGGAGAAGACTTCGAAGTGCTTGAATTACTCAGCGGCGTATATCCAAGCCCGCTGTTCGACACCCAGATTGCCGCGGCATTGCTGGGTTTCCCGCTGCAGATGCGCTATGAAGCACTGGCCGAGGCATTGATCGACATTCAGTTTGCCGGTGGGCTGGCGCGCAACAACTGGTGCCGCAGGCCGCTGCCCGCGGAATGGTCGGAGTACGCCGCGCATGACGTGATCGCGCTACCGGCGATGCAGACCCATTTGACGGACCAACTCGAACAGATTGGCCGACTGCAGTGGCATACCGAAGACTGCGCCCGCTCGGTGCAGCGCGCGCAGACCAGGCCTGATCCGTTGCTGCGCATCAAAGCCGCAACCCGACTTGACGATCCAGCGCTTGCCAAGCTCAGTCAGCTGGTCAAATGGCGAGAACACCAGGCGCGACAGCGCGATCTGCCGCGCAGCTTTGTTGCCAAGGATCGCGTGCTGATAACGCTCAGCAAGCAGCGACCTGAAACAATGCAGCAGCTGGAAAAAATCGAGGACATGCACAAGGGGTTCATCCGGCGCTATGGCACCGAATTGTTGGCGCTCATCGCTGAAGACCCGATCGGATTTGAGCGGCCACCTGAACTACGCCCTTTGACCACTGACCAGCAAAACGCCATCAAGGCAACGCAGAAAACAATCCGCACGATCGCAGAGCAGCTGAATATCGAGGCACCATTGCTGGCCAGCCGGCGCGATCTGACCCAGCTGATCCTGACTGGCCAATCCGACTGGCTGAATGGCTGGCGGGGTGAAGTGCTGGACGGAGCGCTGGATCCGGTGCTGACGGCTTGAACGAGCGGCGTCAACCTGCGCTACACTTTTCGAAACATCACGTTTTACGTGTCCCGGTAGCTCAGCTGGATAGAGCAGCCGCCTCCTAAGCGGCAGGTCGCAGGTTCGACTCCTGCTCGGGACACCATCGTTTGATTCAGATTATTGATGTTCAGCTTCGTTGGCTCGAGGCAACAGGCCTCTGCGTAGAAATTCCTGGCGCAGCCACTGCTCGTCTTCACTGTGATGCACCAGCTGCTGGGCCGGTACGCCCTGCGCGTGCGCCAGCGCCGCCACACGACCCTGGCCATTGAACAGAGTCTCTGGCAATAACGCACTCAGCGGGTCGCGGTAGGCCTCCAGGGCCGGCACGATCGTCCAGCCGCGCTCACGCAGCGCTTGAACCAGGTCATCGATATACAGCGCGGCCAGATCGTTTTCGTGCAGCAACAGCACGTGGGCAGGTGAGCGGCCCAGATGCTCTTCTGCAATCTCATCATAAAATTCGATGGATTGCAGCAGCAGGTCAACGTAGGTTTCACCCAAGCGCTGTTGATCCGGCTTGAAACCGGCCTTGACCGCCTCGCTGACTAAAGCCTGCATGTACCAGTCGTAGTTGTCGACGGTCACATATCCGTGCTTCAAGCCACGATCCACCAGCCCCTGGCGCACCGCATCACGCTTGGCCTGGCTCCGCCCTTCGTCCAGATAGGGAAAGCGATAAAAGGCGTGGTAGCCCTCCAGGTCAGTCAGGATATTGCTCGCCTCATCAATATCCTGCAGATACTGTCCTGCATCCGATCGATGCAGCCAGGGATGGCTGTGACTGTGATTGGCCAATACATGCCCGGCATCGACGTAGGCTTTCAGTCGAGCATGCTCAGGATCATACTTCTCGATCAGGCCCGTAGTGGCATAAAACATTGCGCCCTGCGCACCGGCCGATTCAAGCGCGGCGATCAGCTCCTGGGTACGCTCAGTGCCGGAAAAAAAGGGCCCCTCACCTCTTGGCGCGTCATCAAAGGTCAGGGCTATGGTTTTGACCTCGGCAGAAAGACCGGTAAGAAAAAACACCCCACAGATGAGAATAATCGCGGCCTGTGCGGTTCGAACAGGCCAATGCATGAATTGAGGCGCGGGCATGGCAATCAACCGCGGTTCCGCTGAATGAATTCGACGTATTGAACCAGCCATTTCCGGAGCTGCTCAGCCAGTTTTTCATCTGGTCCAGTTTCAGGATCAAGACGTTGATTAGCGCCGGATACGCGCAAATGCTCCGGAAACAGGTCCACTTTAAGCTGTCGAAATACAACAAGACTGCCAGCCTGCGCCAAAGCCGTGCCCAGGCCACCGGGCGTGGCCCCGCACAATGCCAGTGGACGATTGAAGAAGGTCGGACCCATTTCCTCAGGCGGGCGTGTCAGCCAGTCCAGCGCATTTTTCAGCACACCGGGCATACCGCCGTTGTACTCAGGCATTGCCAGAATCAAGCCGTCAGTTTGCTTGATCTGTTCGCGAAGCGCGACGACTGCGTCGGGAACGCCGGAACTTTCTTCCAAATCGCCATCATAGAGCGGGATTCCGTGTAGCGTTTCGATGGATACTGAAATTGGGTGCACCGCTGAAGCTTTTAATGACTTGAGGAGACGCGTATTGAGCGATTCACTCCGCAAACTACCGCTGATTGAGAGAATATTCACTATTTCTTAACCTTGTTTTAAGAATGAACATTAGTTATACTTATCGGTTGGAGTGATATTATCAATCAACGCGGAATTTAAAAATGAAAAAAGTTTCATTCGTTTTACTAGGACTTTTCTGGATCTCAACGGTATCTGCCCAAAATGCTGTTGAAATCGGTGAATTTGCTTCGACCCCACCAACAATCCTTGAAGGCTCGGTTTGTGACTCAATGGAGTACATTCGGAACGACGACGGTTCTGCTGAAAATGGCTATGCCGGTAACCCAGCCACCGTCATAGAATTCTCCGTTGTTGACCAATTTGACAGCGCAGATTTTCCGAATTCGATTATTTCGGACGTGTGTGTGGGCTTGATCGCTTCACCAACACCTGCCTCATTAACCTTCGAAGTGGTTGTGTTTGACGATGATGGCGCTGGCGGCGCACCAGGTACCGAACTCGGTTCCTCAGGTTCATTCTCTACACCAATGCCAATTCCTCCCGGAATACCTGGCACAGTGATCAACGTTCCGCTTCCAGGTGCGGGTATTCAGGTACCAGCGAGTGGCAACTTCTATGTGGGCGTTCGCTTCGCGCCTCCTGGCGGGATTTTTATTTCAGCGGATGAAACAGGCGCAACCGCTGCAGGTGCCGGGTTTGTACTGTTTGATACCGGCGACCCAGCAGACGATTGGGAAGCTAACGGCACGCCTACCACATTCGAGAATTATTCCGCGATGCTCATCCGCGCCCTGCCAGGAGAAG
>Ga0207419_1003054_pt1 | contig 10312 bp, 8 predicted proteins | sample ElkSloMetagenome_4_FD_184723 | JGI IMG/M metagenome (GOLD analysis project Ga0207419, IMG submission 184723) | Hot spring microbial communities from Elkhorn Slough, Monterey Bay, USA - MD2A (version 2) | ecosystem: Environmental > Aquatic > Marine > Intertidal zone > Estuary: Microbial mat ... | reverse complement strand
TTATCTGAACCATCTTACCCTATCCAAGCTCATTCCAGACTATCGGGAAGTTGCTTTCCAAGATACCCATCTTACTGGTCCATTGGTCTTTTGAATCCAAAAAACAGTAAAAAAAATCACCCGATTCTGCCCGGGGGGCAGGCAATCGGAGATATGTCTGTATAAAAAAAAGAGTTTTTCTCTAGGAGAAAAACGCATGGCAACATGCCATGTACCTATCTTGAAAAAGTCTTGGGACTTTGATATTTTTTAACTACACGTAAATACTACATTCTTCTAAAAAGTGCTGATTGAATCATAAAAAGAGCAGTCTAAACATAAGAGAGATTCAAAAATTACTGTATTGAACTGAATGAAATTTCAGCCATACTGATTTTTTTTATCGGAAAACCTTGATTGCTATCGAACTACTTATCAATAAGATTTGGAATACCGCTACCCCGAGACGATGTTGCAGGTGCCTCTCCCGCCCAAGCGTCGATGACGCTTGTACTTTCTTACAAACTATGAGTGAAGAATCCATATTGAATCAATACATATACTCATCTGAAAGGTCTAAATGGTATCTATCTTTAAATACCTTGATGAGATAAGACTTGGGATTATTTACTTTCTTATCAGCCAGCGATAATTTCAAATCGTATAAAATCTTCCAAATACCAGACTCTTGTGTGGCACCTGTGGTCTTCACTACAGAAACGGCCTGCCGTTGTGAGAACCCGTAGGCTTTCAATCTTATTACCAATCTTGCTGCCTTTTCTTCAAAATCTTCATTCTGAAAAGAAGTTACGTTTTCATCGGTAGTTTCAACTTGCTGCTTGGCCTCTCCAATCGAAATGGCATCCCTATTGTCATCTAACTCCTCTTTGACCCTTTCCTTACTATGGATATAAAACTTAATGAAACGAATGGAACGCCCTTTCTTTACGGTTTCGTAAGATATCTTTAGATCAGAATAAGCATTGATTTCATCTTGGGCCTTATCCAGTACCTTTTCTCTGAATTTAGGAAAGGTCTTGTATGTTTTTACTTCTGTTATACCAAGCAACTCTTTCAAATAATCTACACTAACGGTGTAAACATCTTGCCAACCTAACTGCCTAACTAGCAATTCGTAAATCCTAACGCTATAACCAGACTTAAAGCGCACCACATTATCGTACAGATAGGAAGTAAAGTTACCCCTGAGGTTTACTAAATATGGTCTTAATTCTTGGTTGAATTTAAAATGAATGATGCTAGACCCGGTCTTACCCTCGATTTTTGAGTACAATGCCAATTCTGCCCACTTACCATTATCCGCTTTTATGCTAATGCTTGTCCGAACTAATTGAGCAGCTGCATTTCTTACGGCTTCATAATCTCTTGTCGTCAATCTCTTCTTCCCAAAAAAGTCTCGCATATCAAAAGAGAGCAGGCGTTCAAAGTCATCTCTTTTCTTCAACTCGGTTACCGAAAACAAAAAAAGTTTTTGCTGCAAGGCCGTCAAACCTAGCTTATCTCTATAGTTTATCAGCTTGTTTGATTTACGGACCGTTCTATTTACTTTAAATTTTATTTCCATTGGCAACTCTTATAAGTACCCCTAATGTTCACAAGGCGACGTCAGATAATAAGGACATGCCGCCTAATTACTTGATTTCAATCTAAAAGTAAACATTTAGGGTATGCATTGCAAACGTTATGGGTACCTTTATGAACGTTAGGGGTATGTGTAGATGAACATCGAGGGGCACTATTGTAAACATTAGGGGTATGCATCAGTAAACATCAGGGGTAAGTATTGTAAACATTAGGGGTATGCTTTTGATTGTAAGTAACTGAATAACAGTAAATTACAGAACCTCAACTATAAATAATACATAAATACAAATACTCTATTATAAAATCAGTGTTGAATTTTGTACTAAATCAAGATTTTTAAAAAAAAAAGTAATAAATCACATCACATGCAGAAATATTTTGCCCAAATGTGGTAACTGGGTTTCTTTGTTAAATACCCCTGAAGTACAAAAGGAAACAATAAGGTGCTGTAAACATTAGGGGTATGTTTCATACCTGAACACTCCTCCCCTACTTCCAGGCCACTAAGCCTTAACACACTACCTTTAAGTTTGTGCTACTATCGTAACAGCGCTTCAATTACAAAATCTACTAGATGGTAAGTCTATAAAATTTTACTTTTATATCATTTTTTTCTACTTTCCGACGAATAACATTATATTTGATTAAAATTTTTTTGACCAAATGGCAGAGTACGGCAAATATTTAAAAGCGGCAAGACTAAAGTCTGGTTTACAGATCAAAGATGCCACAGACAAACTCAAGATTACCAAACAGACATTGATCAATTACGAAAGTGATAAGACAGAAGTACCCTTTGGAAGGTTGCAACAAATGGCTGATCTTTATGGAGTGGGCATAGATGTCTTAACAAAAGGTGAAAAGTTGGAAGCTAAGGTAGCTTCGTTTATCAACAGGAAAGGGGGCGTAGGCAAAACCACTCTTTGCAATTTATTAGCGGTAGCTTTTGCACAACTAGATCGAAAAAAGATATTGGTAATCGATACCGACTCACAGCGCTCTACTATGCAACTATCAGAAGAAGGGGTACATGAGAACATTGAAATCGCCTTTATCGACTTTGATTCCAATATGCCCATTTCGGATCTTTTGGAACTTTTGGAGGTGAGCAAAGGCAAGTTTGATCTCATTTTCATCGATGTTATGGGTAGTTTCTCCCACGCTGAGGCAACGGCCACGATCATGTTTAAATCAGACTATGTTATTATCCCTTTAGAGGCTTCCGATTTAGCGATGGGGTCTACCTTCCAAACTTTAGGGATGTTGCCTGAAATCGCTGCAAAAAGGGCTCAGCGAGAATTGGGCTTCACGCCAATTGGAATACACAATAAAAGTTCTCATACAAAAGAGTCTAGGTCTGTCTCTGACTTGAATGGCATGATGGGCCTAAAACTATTGGAAAACAGGCTGGCCAATCGGGTAAGGTACAAAAGGATGATGTCCTTTAAGCAAATACCTTTTTCGTTTGAAGAAAATGATGAGTTTTTGGCCCTATTTGAAGAAGTGAAAAAAGTAGTTTATCATGGATGATATTAGCGGAAAGTGGATGAAGATGGCCAATAAGACGGCCGATAAAAAGGAGACCTTGTCTGCCATTTCTGAAAAACAGGCAGCTGCCAGAAAAAAATTGATGAAGCTCAACGATTTGGTGAAAGAGCCAAAGTTCGAAAGGTACATTAGAAAGCACACCAAAGAAGAATACAAGGCACTATTTACTGCTATAGAACAAGACGGAAAGGTAAGGGAGCCGCTTACGGTCAAGGCTTCGAAAGAAGAGGGGAAGTTCATCGTTGTTGATGGCCATCATAGATTGAGGGTGGCTACAGAGTTGGTAGAAAAGGGCATGCTTGGTTTTGAGAGTCTGCCCGTAAACATTGAAAAGTTCGAGGACGATGACGAGGTGTTCGTTTGGATGTTGCGCAACCAACTTGGCAGGCGCAACCTCTCTCCTTTTGAACGTGCTGAAATTGGTTTTCGGATCACTGCATTCATACAAGACTTGGCGCATAAGAAAAAACAGCACCAAGCCGTAGATGACAGGCTTTTGTCCAGATGGATAAAAGCTCCGAACGACTCAAAAATTGACTATGCCCAAATCGTAAGCGAAATTACCGGCGTGCCTCGAACAACCATTATTAGGGCTAAGAAAATACATGCCTTGGCCTCTAATGGACTAAAAGAAGGAATTAGGGCGGGAGATATTTCAATATCCAAAGCGTACGAGAAAATAGTTGAGGACGAAAAGCAGAAAAAAAATTCTGAAAGAATTGAAAAGCGGAAAAAGGATTTTGAAAAAAAAGTTATCCCAATCAAGGAAATTGAAGCTCACCTATCGCATAAACTGCTTGCTGATGTATTGGGATTGAATAAGTCTGATGTAAATATTTCAGTGCTGCAAAGAAGTAAAAATAGTCTGCTTTATGCTTTAAAGAAAGGGAAAGAGCTGCATTATTTGAGGGTGTCGTATCAAGATACAAAACCTACTGCAGGACTGGAAAATTTTTTGATTTACCTTACACACGAAGGTACGGATTTTACCCCACCAAAAGGTGCGGGCTTGCTTACAATAAGTCCGGTGGGTAAATTGAAATTAATCAAAAAATGTAATGGTGTAGCGCCGCTTTCAGAAAAAAGTGAACTTGCACTGCTCAGGTCTTTGGTGGTAAATACTTTTAAAGATTGATCGGTTATTGGAGATATAGGCTTTTATCCATTTGGATAAAAGCTTTAATTTAGATATAGGTATGAACGAGATAAAACTATTTGAAGACAAAGAGATTAGGACTGTTTTGGTCAACGGGGAGACTTTCTATGCGGTTTCTGATGTGGTAGGTATATTGGCGGAAAGCAAAGATCCCAAAAATTATTGGCGTGTGCTCAAGAAGAGAGAGCCCCAACTCATTACGATTTGTAATGAGTTGCCCGTAGTGGCCAAAAACGGGAAAACATATAAAACCGATTGCGCGAACAAGGAAGGCCTACTAAGAATAATCCAATCGGTGCCTTCTAAAAAAGCAGAGCCTTTTAAAATGTGGTTGGCAAAAGTTGGGAGCGATGCACTAGACGAAAAAGCAAATAAGAGATTGGCCATACATAAAAAGTTAAAAGAAACTCAGGGTCTTCTTTTTGATAATGTTAAAAAGCGAGGAGTCGATAAAGAAGGTTTTGAACGTGTTCTAAAATCTGGCGATAAAGCTTTGTTTGGAGGTAAGGATATTAAAAAAATTTATGGTATTGAAAAGAAGGAAGATGCCGATGACTACATGCATAATCTTTTGCTCACCGGAAAAACATTTGGTACAGAGCTTACCAATCTAAATGTGCAAAAAAATAATTTGGAAGGAGAGGAGCGCATTGCTCAAGACCATAAAAACAACAATGAAGACATAAGAGAAGTCATTAAGGGAAATGGGTATTTACCAGAAGACATTCCACCCGAAGAAAATATCCAAAAGCTAGAAGTAAAAAAGCAGAAAAGAATTGTCTTAAATAAGAAAGAAGCTGATAAAGATTAAGGGTGGCGGAGGGAGAGACATCAGGATACGTTATCATAACATGATTGCCACCTGTTTGAATCTCAGTTTTTCTTGGCTTATCAGAGTAATGGTTTAGCACTTGATAATGTGCCCAGCATGTGCATCCATTAATTTATCGTAAGATAAATTCTTAATCTAGAAGGTGCAAATCATGGGTAGGGCGTGTCCCTAACCATTAGCAAGCCGCAAGGTAAGGGGCGACCCCGTCGGATGAGTAAACACACCACTGCGAAGTCCAAATACTGGAGACAGTAATGACCGAAGTAGTAGATGCAGCAGGCATCGGGGTGCCGACAGAGGTCATAGTAGCCTAAAGGTGAAGCCCCAAATATTGACCACTCCAAATGAACGGGAAAGGCAATAGCTGCCAAAACAAGGTTTACACCCATTATCTTAACAACACTGACAACGATTTTAGGACTGTTGCCCTTAACACTTACCAACAGTGGTCTGTGGAGCCCACTGGGTTGGACCATTATCGGTGGCATGCTTTCTTCTACGTTGTTGGCACTGTTGATCGTACCGATGCTGTATAAGTGGTTCACTAGAGAAAAAGTAGCTGAAACAGTAGCATAACTAGAATCTTTTTTTAATCGGAGCTGTCCTATCTTAAGGACAGCTTTTTTCTTCTAGGCAATGCGAACAATGGTCAAGATACTACAGCTCTTGTAGCTTAGATTAAATTTATAATGAGCAGGAATGGGACTTCCTTACTAACGGTATTTTCATCATAAAGTAATCGCCATTCCACTCCAATTCCTCATCCAGAGCCAATTTGCAAGTATTTCAATTATCACATAACTATCACAGGATATAACGGAAATGTTATCTTGGTGTGAGACTATTGCAATCTTTGAAAACTTATTTTGGAACATAACCAAAATGAAATAAAAAGATGAAAAATTTTCTTACACGACTGTTGCTATTAATGAGTGTCGCCATAATAATTTCAAGTTGCGACGATGAGGACGAGGTACGACCGGTCATCCCTGATGCAGGCACTATATCTGGTGGTCCATTTACATTTGTAGTGGACGGCATCCCTGACAATGTGAGCGGTATCTCTGTAGATGGTACGGCTGTTGGCACCAACAGAGGTTGGGTCATTACAGATGACCAGAATAACATATTGGGACTTCCGGCCACCATAACAGATCTAGAAGGTGTTGATTTTGACGGTGCCGGCGTAGGTGTCTGTTTTATTTGGTATATCCGATATGAAGACGGGCTACAAGGATTGACCCAAGGGGAAAACACAAATAACCTTATGGGTTCTTATGACCTTTCCAATTCCATTACCGTCAACAGGAATTCAATCAGTGGCGCTACACTTTCCGGAGGGCCTTATTCTTTTATCGTAGATGGTACTACCGACAATGTAAGTGGGGTTTCGGTAAGTGGTGCTGATGCTGGACTGAACACTACCTTCGTGATAACCGACGACCAGAATAATATATTAGGACTGCCGCCTACCCTTACTGACCTAGAAGGTGTCGATTTTGATGGGGCAGGTACTGGGGTATGTCTTATATGGCATTTGACCTACGCTCCGGGACTTACAGGCTTGCAGGCAGGGAACAATACGGATCAGATAATGGGTAATTTTGCGCTGTCCAACTCCATCACCGTTACCAGATCAGGAGCAGGTACCGTTTCCGGAGGGCCTTTCGGCTTTGTGGTCGATGGCACGGCCGATAATGTGAGTGGTATTACAGTAGCTGGTAATCTGGATCTGAACAATACTGGCTATATCGTTACCGATGATCAGGATAACATATTGGGCCTACCTCCAACAATTGCAGATCTAGAAGGGGTAGATTTTGATGGTGCTGGCGCCGGAGTTTGTCTTATCTGGAGGATCACCTATGAAGATGGTCTCACAGGTTTGGAAGCCGGGCAAAATTTGAGTGCATTGAACGGTGTTTTTGGTCTCTCCAACTCGATCGAGGTTACCAGATCAGGAGCAGGTACCCTTTCCGGTGGGCCGTTCAATTTTACAGTTGATGGTCAGCCCGACAATGTAAGCGGGATCACGGTCTCCGGTAATCTTGACCTTAACAATACAGGCTATGTGATAACCGATGACCAAAACAATATCTTGGGACTCCCACCGACCATAGCTGACCTAGAGGGTGTAGATTTTGATGGGGCAGGCGTAGGTGTCTGTTTGATCTGGAGAATTACTTATGAAGATGGTCTTACAGGCTTGGAAACCGGCCAGAACGTAAGTGGCCTGAGCGGTACTTTCAGTCTCTCGAATTCGATAACCGTGAATAGGAATTAACATAAAAAATATCAGACCAGCTATGATCTACCGATTTTCAAATGTCGCATTTACTGCCCTGGACCATTCGTTCAGGGTAGTTTTTACCGTGATAATTTTGTGATATCCAGCCTATATCTTAGCCTCGAATTATCTTTTTGACTATTCGGTTCTATCTATAAACTACATCCACCACATGAAAAGAGTATTGATCGTAGAAGATGACAAGGACATCATAGAGCTTCTTTCCATACACCTCACAGACCTTGATTGCGAAATAAGTAAAGCGACCGATGGGGAGCAGGGATTCGATATGGCCAATGATAACCCTTATGACCTGATAATCCTTGATCTGATGTTGCCCAAAATGGATGGCCTAGAGGTCTGTAGAAAATTAAGGGGAAAAGAGATACATACGCCTATCTTAATGTTAACGGCCAGGGCAGAGGAGATAGATAAGGTGCTCGGACTTGAAACAGGCGCAGACGATTACCTGACCAAGCCTTTTAGCGTTAGGGAGTTTTTGGCCAGAGTAAAAGCTATATTTAGAAGAGCAAGTCTGACCAAGACCAATGATACGGAAAGCAAGACACTGACCTTTGGCGACCTGCACATCGAAACCACCAAAAGAAAAGTGAGCATCAAAGGGAACCGGATAGAATTGACACCTAAGGAATTTGACCTTCTGCTTTTAATGGCAAGGAGACCCGGCAGGAGCTACTCAAGGGACGAACTGCTCGATTTGGTATGGGGCTACGAATTCTCAGGTTATGAGCATACGGTCAACTCGCACATCAACAGACTAAGGAGCAAGATAGAGCCCGATATAAACAATCTCACCTATATCCTCACCTCTTGGGGGGTAGGCTATAGGTTCAATGATGAGCTATAAAAAATTTACATTTTCTTAAAAACGGATCTATGAAAGATGGCATGGCCCAAAGCCTTTATTGGCGTATTTCAGCTACATTGCTTTTATTGTTGAGTATGCTAGGCATAGCGTATGTAACGATCACTGCCTATATGGCCAGAGAGTACTACCAAGAAACCACGCAGCGTCTCAATGCCGATGTGGCCGAGCACCTAGTGGCAGAAGTACAACCCTTTATAGATGGAAATGTAAACAAAGAATCATTGCATGTGATCATGCATTCCATGATGGCCGTAAACCCGGGACTCGAGGTTTATCTGCTCGACCCAGAGGGCAACATTTTAGACTTTGTGGTATTGGACAAAAAGGTAAAGCTAGAAAAGGTGGATCTGGCACCTATCAAAGAGTTTCTACAAAAAGAGCCTGAAAAACTGATAGCAGGGCAAAACCCCAGGAGCCCAGAAAGTAATACGATCTTTTCAGCAGCGGCGGTAGAAGAAGACGGCAAGCTGCAAGGTTATGTTTATATCGTACTATTGAGCGAGGAATATGAAAACGTTTCGGGTGCCCTATGGAACAGTTACATGTTCAAGACCAGCATCACTGCATTCTTGCTCACATTTTTGGCTACTACACTTATCGGTCTCTTCTTAATTTGGCTCATCACCAAAAACCTGAGAAAGATAGTAGATGCTATCTGTAAGTTTGGCAAAGGTGACCTCCACGTTAGGATAGATGAAAATCTTAAAGGTGAATTGGCAATACTGGCCAATACTTTCAATAGCATGGCCAATACCATCTTACAAAATATCGAGGATCTTAAGCAAGTAGATGTATTGAGAAAGGAACTGATCGCCAATGTATCCCATGATCTGAGAACACCCATCGCAGTAATTTCGGGTTACATCGAAACCTTAAAGATGAAACAGGATAAGTTGAGTGCAGAAGATAGGGATAAGTACATGGGCACGATCATGAACAGTTTGGAGAAACTAAAGAGGTTGGTCAATGACCTTTTTGAACTCACTAAACTGGAGGCCAGACAGATCAGTCCTAAAAAAGAGGCCTTTGCCCTAAAGGCAGTACTAGCTGAAGCCCTTGAGAAGTACCGGGTGTTGGCAGAGCAAAAACATATAGTTTTAGAGGCGGCGTTTACAAAGGAATCGATGGTATATGCCGACCTCTCTATGATCGAGCGTGTGATACAGAACCTGATGGACAATGCCATTAAATATACCCCCGAAAACGGGAAGGTAGCGCTAGAGATAAAAGAAACAGAGGATAGCAATGTAGAGATCAATATCAGAAATTCTGGTGAGGGCATCCCGCAGGAAGACCTACCGAATATCTTTGACCGCTACTATAAGGGCACTCAACAAGCTAGTAGTACAGGATTAGGCCTTGCCATAGTAAAGAACATATTGGACATACACGAGGCTCCTATAAAGGTTTCGAGCATCATCGATCAATATACCTGTTTTAGCTTTTCTTTGCCGAGGCATTCCTTTGCATAGTGATGCTTATAATAACAAAGAAGAGTTTATCAAAAGTTGAAATCCTCGTGAAACTTTCGTGATATATAGCCCACATCTTTGTATCAGATACAATCTTTTGAATAAAATTTTAAAAAGGGAAAATCATGAAATTCACACTTTTAGGGCTCTTATTGTTCGGCCAAACCATTTTATTGCAGGCACAGGATATAGATGCCACATTTTTTGACCGAGCAGATAATTTTCTAAAGCAATATGTAAAAGTTGATCAAGTAAACTATGTTGGCATACAGCAGGACAAGGCATTTCCAAAACTTTTACAAGAAATAGCCAAAGCCTCTTTAGAGGGAGAAAGTGATGCCACACGCCAAGCATTTTTGATCAATACGTACAATCTTCTGGTAATAAAAGGGGTCATCGATAATTATCCTTTACAATCGGTATTGGATGTAAACGGCTTTTTCGATATAAAAAAATCTAACTACTATACAAAAATGGCATCTGGATTTCTATAAGCTGAAATCTTCATGAATATCTCCCTGAAGACATATCTGCAGAACTTCTT
>Ga0207419_1003052_pt1 | contig 10316 bp, 9 predicted proteins | sample ElkSloMetagenome_4_FD_184723 | JGI IMG/M metagenome (GOLD analysis project Ga0207419, IMG submission 184723) | Hot spring microbial communities from Elkhorn Slough, Monterey Bay, USA - MD2A (version 2) | ecosystem: Environmental > Aquatic > Marine > Intertidal zone > Estuary: Microbial mat ... | reverse complement strand
TGAGACTAGACATCATAGTAGAGGGAAAACTCATAGGGATGAGGACGCAACCGCATCGGGTTGATCTCATTGTCGAGTTTGTAGGCAATCCAGTTATCGATAAAGTCTTCGGTGAAGACCCCTGTACTGGTTAAGAAGGTATGATCCTTCTCCAAATGCTCTAAAGCCGCTTCCAGAGAACCAGGAGTTGATGGGATTTTGCTCAATTCCTCGGGTGAGAGGTCATAAATATCCACATCCAACGGTTCGCCCGGATCAATTTCATTCTTAATCCCATCCAAACCTGCACACAACATCGCCGCAAAGGCAATATAGGGATTACAGGTCGCATCAGGACAACGGAATTCCATCCGCTTCGCCTTGGGATTGTCACCAGACAGGGGAATCCGGATGGAGGCGGAACGGTTTCCTTGGGAGTAAGCCAAGTTCACAGGTGCTTCAAACCCTGGAACCAAGCGCTTGTAGGAGTTTGTTGTTGGGTTGGTGAGGGCTAATAAAGCGGGGGCGTGTCTGAGTAAACCGCCAATGTAATGCAGCGCCATCTTACTCAACCCAGCGTAGCCATCGCCAAAGAACAGGGGTTTCCCATTCTTCCAGATGGACTGGTGAGTGTGCATCCCAGAACCATTGTCGTTAAATATTGGCTTGGGCATAAAGGTGGCAGTTTTGCCATACTTCTTGGCGACGTTTTTAACCACATATTTGTACACCATCAAGAAGTCACCGGCTTCCACTATTGGTGCAAAACGGACACCGAGTTCGTTCTGTCCCCCAGAGGCAACTTCGTGGTGATGCTTTTCAATTGGCACACCACATTGAGCCATGGTGAGCAGCATTTCGGTACGCATGTCTTGCATCGTATCCGTAGGCGAGACGGGGAAATATCCTTCTTTGTAACGCGGTTTATATCCCAGGTTACCGCCAGCTTCTTCCCGTCCAGAATTCCAACGCCCTTCCACGCTATCTACGTAGTAGAACCCTTTGCTCTCTGTTTGATCAAAGCGAACATCCTCGAAGATAAAGAACTCAGCTTCTGGACCAAAAAAGGTAATATCGCCAATTCCGGTGGACTTCAAAAAGTCCAGTGCTTTCTGGGCGATGGTGCGGGGATCACGGCTGTACCATTCACCCGTGCGGGGTTCTTTAATCGAGCAGATCATGCTCAAGGTTTTTTCTTTCATGAATGGGTCGATCCAAGCCGTTTTCGGATCGGGAACCATTGACATGTCCGATTCGTTAATGGCTTTCCAACCGCGAATACTTGACCCGTCGAACGCTACCCCATCTTCAAAAGCACTTTCGTCAATTTGATCATAGTAAAACGAGCAGTGCTGCCAGATCCCTGGCATATCAATGAATTTGAGGTCAATAATCTTAATGTCTTGATCTTGAATCATTTTCAAGACTTCTTGTGGCGTTTCTGGCATGAATGACTCCTTTTGTCAAGTGGGCTATTGTTTAGAAAAGTTCAAATAACGGTGGGGCAGTTGTAGTTCTCACCGACCTCGACAGACGGTGGTGTCTGTCCTAAACCTGACGCTTAGGACGACGGGGGAACTTAGGAATCAAGTGTCGCACAAACCAACTAGACATGAGATGAGGAAACGATACGGTTGATAACAGCAGGAGATGGAAACACGGGTAGACCCGATCAGCTTGCCTCCTGCGTGTGAGAAACGAGACAAGATACAGTTGGGTGCGAGCTTTCTCCCTAAGCCGGGGAGCCGTTATCGTACCATCTCAGGTTTACCTCAACAACCTGATTGGGCTTGAAACCTGTCTCCTGTTCATCTGACTCATCCTAGGGAGAGGTTGAGGGAGCTTTTGTATCCAAAGTTACAGAATCTCATTTCCTGATCCTTGATATCCTAAGAAAAAGATTAAATTGTATTAAATATTACAAAATGATAAGGATTGCCCGTCCCCTATTTGTCAATCCGCTCAACAATGACGTATTCTAGTGCAGATAAGCCAAGTTGCTTTGGGAGCAATAGTTGGGCAGTCCAGCTTATGTGATCAAGAATGGTGCAGGAATTCTCATTCCAGAGACTTTTGATGAGAGCGTCGCAATAACTGGCAATATAAATAGATAAAGATATATAGATTGGGAGAGCCGACTCATGCGGGATGCGATTACAAGCCTGATTAGAAATTACGACACTACTGGTCGTTACCTCGATCGCGATGCGATCGATTTACTCAAATCTTACTTTGACAGTGGTACAGCCCGAATCATGGCAGCAGCAGTGATTAATGCCAACGCCGCCTCAATTGTCAAGCAGGCAGGATCGCAACTCTTTGAAGACGTCCCGGAACTGATTCGTCCGGGTGGTAATGCTTACACGACTCGTCGCTATGCGGCTTGTCTGCGGGATATGGACTATTATCTCCGCTATGCCAGTTATGCACTGGTTGCCGGGAGTATGGATGTCCTAGATGAACGGGTCTTGCAAGGGTTACGGGAAACCTACAATTCGTTGGGGGTTCCCATCGCTCCGACTGTTCGCGGTATTCAAATTATGAAAGATATCCTGAAAGAACAAGTCGCCGCCACTGGAGTTGCTAATACGGCATTTGTGGATCAGCCATTCGACTACATGACTCGTGAATTGAGCGAACGCGATATTTAACCCATTTTTCGCACCCAAAGGGTAACATTGAGGTTTTTGAACAAACAGATGATTAGGGACGTGTTTAATGTCCCTTCTTGGTATTCACAATTACTACCACTGCTGGACAAACTCTAACAATACTTAATGTAACTATCTTTGGGTGCAGTTTTTAACCGTTGTCTAAGATGAATGATTTAATGTGTATATTCCCAGACCAATCAGTACTAGGGCGATAACCTGTCTGATACCAAACGGTTCCCCCCAAATTAGGTGAGCTAGAAAAGCCACCGCTACATAACTAATTGAAACGCTGGGAAAAGCCACAGAAACAGGGATTTCCCTAAGGGCAAAGATATAGAAAAGAGAAGCACAGAAATAAGACGATAATCCCACAATAATGTAGGGCTGAAGAAAGAAAAGCTTATTGCCAATACCCTGCATAGCGCCAGCTTTAAGGCTTAGTTGCCCACCGATACCAATCATAATCGAAATAATTAAAGCGAAATAGGCATTCATGAAAAAATTCTCCACTGAGCGTAGAACTATCTTAGTCTGAATGTCACAGAAATAAGCCTTTGTTGCTCAACCGATTTAGAATTAAGCCGCGTGACATTTATCTGAATTGACTTGAGCCATCTTGAGTGAGATCCTGACTTATTCCGAGCTTATCCGTGCTTCATTCCTGACTTTTTCCCATGGAATCTGCCAAAATTTAGAGAGAAACTTGTAGATGTCCACTAAAAAACCAATGGGGGTTGAGAGCTTGAGTGAGAATAGACCTACGGCGTCGAGGTTGATTCATGGATGCGGTGACATCGTAAAAACCATAACTTTACAGAAACCCGCGCAAAAATGTTACATAAAGTACAATAAATCAACCGCTAGCATAGTGAAATAGAATAGGTCGATTATAGGTTATGAGTAAACGCGATAATCCGCTGGTACTGATTTTAGCTTTAGCCGCTACCTTGGGTCTGATTGGAGGTGGTCTTTGGGTGTTGAGTAAGGCGGCACCTGATCTAGTTCCTAATCTGTCAAGTCAGAGTCAAACCAAAGCCGCCAAAGGTGAACTGAGAATTCTGGGAGATACATTCAGCGGCTATAGCACGTTTCGCAGTCAGCCGTTTCAAGAGGCATTAGAAGAGGTTGGGCTGAAACTGGAGTATCAAGATGAGTTTGATCAAGCCAAACGGGCTGAATTATTGAATCAGGGAAAAGCCGATTTATTAGTCACGACATTAGATCAGTTCCTGCAACAACAACCCGAAGGACAAATTATTGGCTTGATTGACCGCACGGTAGGCGCTGATGCCGTTGTGCTGAATACGAAGAAATATCCCAACCTGAAGTCACTCTTAGATCTTAAGCGATTAGTTGAGCAAGAGCGATCGCAAGGACGACAGTTAACCCTCACCTTTGCAGGCGATACCCCCAGTGAGTACCTGGCGCTGGTGTTGAGTACCAAGTTTGAGGCGTTTAAGCTGGCTGATTTTCAAGTCGAAAAAGTTGCTGATGCGTCTGAGGCGTGGCAACTTTTACAAGATCCCAATCAGAATGTGGCGGTGGCGGTGATTTGGGAACCCTATGTCACCCAAGCCAAAAAACAAGGACATACTGTCGTTTTATCCAGTCAGGATGCACCCCAAGCCATTGTGGATGTGATTGTGGCATCTAATCGTTTGATTGAATCTCAACCGGAAAAAATTTCAGAATTACTGGAAGCCTACTATCGCCGGATTGATGTGAATGTTCGCGAACCTTCCCAATTAAAAACGCAAATCGCAGAAGATGGGGAATTATCTTCTAGTGAAGCTAGTGCCGTTTTACAGGGAATTGACTTTTTTACTGCCTCTGAAGCCCAGCAATGGATGAGTGATAATATCCTAGAAAAACGGATTGGTTCCACCGCCGCCGTATTAGTTTTAGCCGGTCGATTAAATGATGTTCCGCAAGCCCCCCAGAGCTTATTTTCACCTCAGTTTCTCACCAAAGCCGCCAATAATACCGAAACCTTAATTAGCTTAGTGCGTGCCGATAATCCAGAACTGGCAGACCGACTTTCTGGAAAGGGAGAAACCGTTGCCGCTGTGCCGCAAGTCTCCGCCCAACAGATTACTGCCGCACCGGATATTGGCAACTTAGAAGTGCGAGGAGAAGTTAAATTTGGTGTCGGTTCAGCAACATTAACCAGTCAAGGGCAACAAACCCTGAATCAGTTAGCCACTGAAATTCAGGAGTTTAATCCCCAAACTTTAGCCGTGCGGGTGATTGGTCATACCTCAAAAACAGGGGCAGCAGCGCTGAACCAAACCTTGAGTCAAAAACGTGCCCAAGTTGTCGTGAACTATCTCAAAAATCGTGGTCTTAAGCATAACTTTGTCGCAGAAGGCAAAGGCTTTAATCAACCCCTGTCTGGAATTCCGCCGACAGATCCCCGTCAACAGCGTACAGAAATACGCTTAGTTCGGGTTAACTAAGAAAGTTTTGATTGTGTAGGGGTGGGTTTCACTACTATCCTTTATTCGTTTACCCAAATGTCACTAAAACTGCCCCGACCAAGTGTTCAATTTTGAGTTTTAACCTATGAAAATTCGGACTATTGTTACCTGGTTTACCTTATTTTTTGTCAGTTTAACGATTGCGGTTAGCTGTACTCCTGCTACTGATGTCTCTACCTCTGAATCCCCTTCAACACCAGCCGTTCAGATGGGATTCAGTGCGTGGCCCGGTTGGTTACCCTGGCAAATTGCTGAGGAAGAACAACTCTTTGCCGCCAATGATGTAAACGTTGAGTTGAAATGGTTTGATGGTTATCTGGATTCAATTAATGCCCTAGCCGCAGGTCAGTTAGATGCCAATACCCAAACCTTAAATGACACGATTAGCTCTGTTGCGGCTGGCTCAGATCAAGTCATTGTTTTGGTCAATGATAATTCAACCGGAAATGACAAAATTATTGTTCGTGAGGGAATTAATGACATAAAGGATTTGCAAGGAAAAACAGTTGCTGTAGAAGCGGGTACAGTTGATCATTTTCTTTTACTCTTAGGATTAGAAAAAGCTGGATTATCTCCAGATGATGTGGAAATCAAACCCTTAGAAACGGGGGCAGCCTCTGCCGCATTTGTCGCCGGACAGGTGGATGCTGTGGGTGTATTTGCGCCGTTTACAACCAAGGCATTAGAACGTCCTGGGAGTAAAGAGTTGTTTAGTTCAAAAGACTTTCCTGGTGCAATTCCTGATCATCTGGTTGTGAGTCGGCAAATGCTTGAGGAACGCCCGAAAGCGGTACAAGCTTTAGTCAATACGTGGTTTAATACGCTGGATTTTATGGATAAAAATTCGGAAAAATCTTTGCAGATTTTAGCCAAACGAGCAGGAGTTACGGTTGATGAATATAAGGACTATGATGCTGGAACGACTATTTTTAGTATCGAGGATAATTTAGCCGCGTTTGAACCGGGAGATGACATGACATCGCTGCCTTATGCGGCTGAAGAAATTAGTAAATTTCTGCTAGAAACGGGTTTGATTGAACAAGCCCCTGATTTGGATCAACTTTTAGATGATCGCTTTGTCAAAGCCTATGCTGAGAACCAGAAAACCTAAATCTATTCGGGGCTGATTTGCTCTCATACACAATCGGGTTTGTCGTCATTTATTGTGAATGTTTATCCACAAGAACCCGTTGTGTATTGACCTAAGAAGATAATGTAGATAATCACAGCCAATCGTTTCTGGTAAACCCTAATGACTCGGACTCCTGAAAATTTGTGTACAAGAGAGGTAAAATATTCTCCTCAAACACTGAAACCTACCCTATTTTGGCGTATTGCCGAAGATATTCCCAAATCCTTGACCTGGACATTGATGGTGTTGTCTATCGGTATTCCGTTTGGGTTATGGTGGCTAGTTTCTCATTCGGGGTGGGTTGAGCCTCTGTTTTTACCGACACCAGAGAATGTTTGGCAAGCGATTGTGTCACTTTGGACAAGTGGCGATTTGCGCCAGGATATTGTAGCAAGTGTATTTCGGGTTCTCTGTGGTTTTCTCCTCGCCGCGTTGATTTCGATTCCCTTGGGAACTTTCATGGGAACCTTTGCCAGTATTCGGGCGCTAATGGAACCGATTATTGGAATTGTGCGGTATATGCCTGCGCCAGCCTTTATTCCGTTACTCATTTTATACTTTGGTGTTGGCGAAACCCCGAAAATTTTGCTGATTTTTATCGGCACTTTATTTTTTAATACACTGATGGTCATGGATGCGGTGAAGTTTGTCCCCAAGGAGTTAATTGAAACGTCTTATACGTTAGGGGGAAAACGCCATCAAGTTTTACTGAATGTTATTTTCCCCTTTATTCTGCCCAGTATTATCGATGCTTGTCGGGTCAATATTGCCGCCTCTTGGAATTTAGTGATTGTGGCAGAATTAGTGGCAGCAACTGAAGGATTGGGACGCCGGATTAGTGTGGCGCAGCGGTTTCTGAGAACCGATCAAATTTTTGCTGGACTCATTGTTATTGGATTAATTGGTCTAAGCTTCGATTTATTATTTAGATTGTTGCTGCGAGTATCCTGTAAATGGACTATAGATTAAGGATTGAAACAACTAATAACCAATGACAAATGAAAAATACAAAATTAACTGTTTCTCAACTTTATAAACAATTCTCCAGTCGTAAGGGCGTCACGGTTGCCCTTAAAGATATCAACATGCACATTGAATCGGGAGAATTTGTGAGTGTAGTTGGTGCATCGGGTTCAGGGAAATCGACGTTATTACGTCTAGTTGCCGGGTTGGATCAACCAACGGCAGGTGAAATCTGTGTCGATGGCGTGCGAGTGACTGGACCCGGTGCAGATCGAGGGATGGTATTTCAAAGTTATACCCTCTATCCCTGGATGACGGTAGCCAAGAATGTGGGATTTGGTTTAAGGTTACAGGGACTATCTAAAACGCAACGACGGCAGCAGATATCCTATTATTTAGAAGTTGTGGGATTATCGAAGTTTGCTAAAGCGTTGCCCAAAGAACTATCCGGGGGAATGAAACAACGAGTCGCGATCGCGCGGGCGTTAGCGTGTCAACCGAAAGTCTTACTCCTGGATGAACCCTTTGGCGCGTTAGATGTGCAAACCCGCGAAGCCATGCAGCAATTCCTGCTGCAATTATGGCAACAAACGGGTACAACGATTTTGATGATTACCCATGATGTAGGGGAAGCGGTGTTTCTCTCCCAACGTATCTATGTGCTGACGACGCAACCGGGTACAATTCAAGGGGAACTGACGATTGATTTACCTCGCGATCGCGTAACTGATCATTCTGATGGACGTAGGCTAAAAATTAAGCGTTTGTCGGCGTTTCAAAACTACACCGATCAAATTATTGAGTTACTCACAGATCAACCAGAAGCTGCACTTTTGCGGAGCTGATTGAGCGTTAAGAGTTATAGGTATTTGCCTTTTCCTGTTCCCTGTTCCCTGTTCCCTAATTTTAATCTAACCAATCATCAATGGGATTGGCTTTAAAATGAATCGGTGGTTTACTCGTGTTAACCGTTGGCGGAGTCTTTTTTCCTGGCTTCCGTTGGGTTGGCGATTTGGATAAACCTGGGGATGGTGAGGCTGAGTATTTTGACTTACGACCCATTTTTCTACCGTTAGCCGCCGATTTATAACGCAAACATTCATGGGCTTCATTCAGTTCTTGTAACTTGTACTGGGCTTTCTGTTGTAGACGGGGATGACCCACAAAACGGTCAGGATGCCATACCCACGTCATGTCTAGATACCCTTGGTGGACTTCCTCGGGTGAGGCACTAGGGTCTAGGTCTAAGACTCGATAGTATCGTTCTACGTCTAACATCTACGCCATCCTCACGACTGACAGCAATATCTTGATATTGATAAAAATAGTAATTCAAGTTCTCTGTTGTTGTGGCTGAAACCATGCAAAAAAATACATCTGTTTAGGAAAGATATAATTTGTAAGTTTTCGTTAACGTAAGTTAACAAATTTAAATCCTCCTGTTTACTCAATTGTTTAGAGTTTGAGCGTTTTTATAGCAATATAGGTCATATCAGATCAAGTTACCCGTTATTAAGTTGAACGAACAGAACGAATCTAGAGGAGGGGCGCAAAATAGGTAATTAGACGGAGATCAAGTAGTATATTTCCTCAGAGCGTGTTGAAAAAGGTGTCTGCACAGAGGAAGGGCGGGTTGAGACATCGCTATAATGCTTTGAACCTTTCGTCCACAACCCACCCCTGCCCTTACCCTACTTTCTCAGGTGCTTTTGACACACCGTCTAGTCGTTCAAGTTGAGTAAAAATGCAGTTAGCAACACGAGTTGGTCAAGTCTCTCCCTCTCTCACCCTAGCAATTTCCGCCAAAGCCAAGGCGATGAAACTCGATGGCTTGGATGTGTGTAGTTTCAGCGCCGGGGAACCGGATTTTGATACCCCGGCTCATATTAAGGCGGCGGCGAAAAAAGCCCTAGATGAAGGTAAAACCAAATATGGACCCGCCGCTGGGGAACCGAAATTACGGCAAGCGATCGCGAATAAACTGCGCCAAGATAACGGGTTAGAGTACCAGCCGGACAATATCATTGTCACCAATGGCGGTAAGCATTCCCTATTTGGTTTAATGCAAGCGCTGATTGAACCGGGGGATGACGTGATTATTCCCGCCCCCTATTGGCTTTCCTATCCGGAAATGGTCACACTGGCAGGGGGTACGCCGATTATTGTGCAAACGGATGTGTCAACGGGGTATAAAATCACCTCAGAGCAACTCCAGGCGGCGATTACGCCCCAAACCAAGCTATTTATTATCAATTCCCCCTCGAATCCTACCGGGATGGTATATACCCCAGAGGAACTCAAAGCCCTCGCCCAAGTGATTGTGGAACGGGATATTCTAGTCGTCTCGGATGAAATTTATGAAAAGATTCTTTACGATGGCGCTCAACATCTGAGTATTGGTGCTATTGGATCAGATATATTCCAGCGCACGATTACCAGTAATGGGTTTGCCAAAGCCTACTCGATGACAGGTTGGCGTGTGGGGTATTTAGCGGGTGCTGTGGATTTAATTAAGGCAGTTACCACGATTCAAAGTCACAGTACCTCTAACGTTTGTACCTTTTCCCAGTATGGCGCGATCGCAGCCCTGGAAAATCCCCAAGACTGTGTAGAAGAAATGCGCCTTGCCTTTGCTAAACGCCGACAAGTCATATACGAACGCCTGAATAATATTTCGGGAATTCGTTGTTCTCAACCCAATGGGGCGTTCTACGTCTTTGCCGATATTAGCAAAACTGGACTCCAATCCCTGGAGTTTTGTAATAACCTTTTAGAAGCTGAGAAAGTAGCGACAGTTCCCGGTATTGCCTTTGGTGTCGATAACTGTATCCGTCTGTCCTATGCTACTGATATGCCATCCATTGAAAAGGGTATGGATCGATTGGAGAAATTTGTTCGCCAGTTAAGTTAAGTTGAGCCTTTGGTTCTAGGTGCAGTCAGGGCGGGTTTTGAATAAACGTTGTCATCAACAGCGAAACGAAAATCCCTAAACCCGCCCCTACAAATTAGGTTCTCTGAACGAATCCAAGGGTCAAAACTATGTCCAACTAGCGAAGCAAAGGATAAACAATCAACACTTATAACTGTTCCTTAAAAATTAGGAGATAACAC
>Ga0207419_1003051_pt1 | contig 10316 bp, 8 predicted proteins | sample ElkSloMetagenome_4_FD_184723 | JGI IMG/M metagenome (GOLD analysis project Ga0207419, IMG submission 184723) | Hot spring microbial communities from Elkhorn Slough, Monterey Bay, USA - MD2A (version 2) | ecosystem: Environmental > Aquatic > Marine > Intertidal zone > Estuary: Microbial mat ... | reverse complement strand
CAACCATGTAGAACTTGGCCTATGGGCAGACGCCATGCTAATTGCGCCTGCTACCGCAGCGACCATAGGCAAAATGGCCACTGCTACAGCAGATAACTTATTGTTGGCTTGTTATCTTTCGGCGCGCTGTCCTGTATTTTTTGCCCCTGCCATGGATCTAGACATGTTTACGCATCCTGCAACCAGCAGGAGCATGGTGCAATTGCAAAAAGATGGCGCTATTTTAATAGATGCAGAAGCAGGCGAATTGGCCAGTGGCCTTGAAGGAAAAGGCCGAATGGCAGAGCCTGAAAATATCCTTACTGCGTTAGAGTTCTACTTTAGTCAAAGAGATTTACTTAAAGGCAAAAAAGTGTTGATAACCGCAGGGCCGACCAAAGAATTTATAGATCCAGTTAGATACATTACCAATGCTTCTAGCGGAAAAATGGGTTATGCCCTGGCCGAGGTAGCCAGAGATTTTGGGGCCGAAGTACATCTGTTGAGCGGGCCGGTTAGTCTTACACCACCCAACGGTAACGTAAACACTACAATAATACAAACAGCAAAAGAAATGTATGAAACCGCTGCGGCAAGCTTTAAGGATGTCGATATAGCTATCTTTACAGCAGCAGTTGCCGATTACGCACCAAAAACCATAGCAACTCAAAAAATAAAAAAGCAAGGAGATAACATGCGGCTAGAATTGGTAAAAACACACGATATAGCCGCTGAATTGGGCAAGCTCAAGAAAAAGCATCAATTTACCGTAGGTTTTGCCTTAGAGACCGAAAACGAATTGCAACATGCAAAAGAAAAGCTGAAAAGTAAGAATTTTGATATGATTGTATTAAACTCATTGAGAGATAAAGGGGCAGGCTTTGGTGTAGACACCAACAAAGTAACAATAGTAGAAGCAGAAAATGAGTTTGAAATAGGATTGAAGCCAAAGAAAGAAATAGCGCTAGACATCGTACAAAAAATAGCCGAAAGGCTCGGATAACAATTTCATTTTTATTCTTTGGAATTTTTTAAGCGCTTAACCTATTAATTACCCAAACACTAAGCAGTAAAACGTAAAAATAAAGAGGCTACAATGAGAAAATTTTTGTGCATCATTGCGCTTTTAGGTTTACAACGCATCGCTTCGGCACAAGAGTTACTTTGCAATGTTGAGGTAAATGCAGAACGTGTACAGTCACAAGAGCGGCAGATTTTTGAGGAAATGGAAAATGCCATTTCTGAGTTTATGAACACTACCAAGTGGACAGACGATGAATTTGAGGAAACGGAAAAAATAAAATGCAACATATTGATCATTCTTGGCGATCAATCTACCGTAAATAACTTTCAGGCCAATGTGCAAATACAGTCGAGTAGGCCTGTTTATGGTACAGACTACGAGACGACAATGCTCAACTTTTTCGATAACAAGTGGGGCTTTTCTTATAATATTTCACAACCCCTCATTTTTGCTGAAAATACCTTTACTACGGAGCTAACCTCCTTATTGGCCTTTTATGCCTATGCAATTATTGGCATGGACTACGATTCATTTAGCAAGTTGGGCGGTAATCCTTACTTTGAAAGGGTAAGGAACATAGCTGCAAACTCAGAACAACAAAGTAGTGGCAGGGGATGGACGGCCATGAGCGATACCCGCGACAGATACTGGATTTCTGAAAACATGAACAATACAAGATTTATAGAATACAGGGAAGCCCTTTATGAATACCATCGCTTAGGTATGGATACTTTTGTAGATGATCCTGAAAATGCGCGCAAAGTGATTTTTGGAGCACTAGAAAAAATTGAAAAAGTGAGAGAAGCGCTGCCTACTGCGGTAATGGTCAATTCTTTTTTTGACAGCAAAGCCGCTGAATTGGTCAATATTTTTTCTCAAGGAGACCCAGCATTGAGAGAACAGGCAATAGAATTGCTCATTCGTGTAGACCCCACCAATGCAAACAAATACAAAAAAGCATTGAAACAGTAAGTTTCAATGCTTTGTACTTCTTTGTATCAATCTTCTGAAACCGTAATCTTTTCTATTTTATCGCCTTGTTGGATTTTATCTACCACATCCAAACCTTCCACTACTTTTCCGAAACAAGTGTGTTGTCTGTCTAGGTGTTGCGTGTTTTCCCTATTGTGACAAATAAAAAATTGCGAGCCACCTGTGTCTCTTCCTGCGTGTGCCATAGAAAGCACACCTTTATCGTGATATTGGTTCTCGCCATCCAACTCGCATTTAATGGTGTAGCCCGGTCCTCCTGTGCCTGTACCTTGAGGGCAACCACCTTGTATTACAAAGCCAGGAATCACCCTGTGAAAATTTAGGCCATCGTAAAAGCCTTTTTTAGACAAATCAATGAAATTTTTTACAGTTCCGGGAGCATCTTCTTCATAGAACTCCACCTTCATCGTTCCTTTTGCTGTTACTATCTCTGCACTTAACATTTTAAAAAAGATTTTTTGTTGTGAATATGCTTTTCAGGTTTGTGTTGGTAGGCTAAAGCTAAGTATAATTCCTTGTTCAGTAAAATTATAGCCATTCATATTTATAAGGTGCCCAAAAGAAAGGTAAAAACTTGCAGAGAGTTCCCTTAAGTTGAGGTGAAATTACAAGTGATGCTTTGTCCTAAAAACAAACTTGCTTTTAAGTTAAACTTGCTTTTTATTAAATGCATTAAAAATCAGTGGAGTGGCCACTTCGTACAAAACTTAATGCTAGCCAGGTATAGATCAGCACTTAGTGTTAACAAAAGCGGTAATTTGTCCCTTTCAAACTTTATCTTGCAAGAAAGCACAATAAAAATAGTTATTATCTTAGTTAAAAAAGCCTATATAAAATTCTAACAAAAACTAATATGGCAGTAGATTTAGTAATGCTTGTAGACGATAATGACACAGATAATTTTATAAATAAGAGGATAATAGAACTCACAGGTTTTGCCTATAGAATCGAGATAAAGAACTCAGGTAAAAGTGCTTTAGAGTATCTCGAGAATGCAAAAAAAGATCCTGAGAATTTGCCCGATTTGATTTTTTTAGATATCAACATGCCTATAGTAGATGGCTTTGTGTTTCTCTACGAGTTCGAAAGATTTGCGCAAGGGATTAAAGATAAGTGTAAAATCGTTATCCTTTCTAGTTCAGATAACCAAAGAGATATAGATAACATCATCAATAATAAACTGGTAGTAAAATTTATTACCAAACCCCTTACAGAAGAGGCACTACAAGAAGTTGGCGATTTGTTGTCTTAGATTAAGGTCTCGAAACTTCTAATAAAAAAAGAAGATTATAAAGGTTTTTTGCTTTTTTATAGGTTATTATTTTAGACATTTTTATATTTTGCGGAATATTTATTTATTTTAGGCAATAATTTTATGTTTTTTTTGTGATTGAGTATAGCCTTTCCTGTAAGGTAGATTTTTTGAGCAATTAAGCTTCACAATGTTTAAACAAATTTTTTAACCATGTTCAAATATGTGTTCAGTCTGTGGATACTGACATGTAGCTTTTTTTATACACATCTTGCTACGAGCCAAACATACTCTTCTTCAGACTTAAAACAAATCAAGGCATTGGCTAAAGCGGGCAATGCAAAAGCTTTGTATCAGTTGGGAGAAATATATGAAAAGGGCCTAGGCGGTACTAAAGCAAATTATAAAAGGGCTTTTAAATATTATGAGCAGTCCGCCAAAAGCAACTACGATTCTGCGTTGTTGGCCTTAGGCAACTTTTACGAGTCTGGTTCAGGTACTTCGCAGAGTTACAGCTTTGCGGTAAACTATTACATGGCTGCAGCTTCTCAAGATAATGCAGAAGCCAACTACCGCTTAGGCAATATTTACTTTACGGGAGCGGGCGAGGTGCCCAAAGATACCAAGAAAGCCATAGATTATTATTTAACAGCCTTTAGACTAGGCGATGAGCGTGGCCTCAGTAAGTTGAATAAATTACCGGTCGAGCAGCTGGCCGACAAGAAAAAAATAGGCTACTTGTTGTATATGGCAGAAAAAGGAGATGCCGAAAGCCTATACAAAATCGGTAAGTATTACCAGAATGGTACCAACGGTTTGCCTAAAGACGAAGCCAAAGCGTTTAGAAATTTCTTCGAAGCGGCACAGAAAAATCAGCACCAAGCTCAATATGAGCTAGGTAAGATTTATACAGAAGGGTTGAGGACAAAAAATGCAGATGTGCCCAGAAATATGCGATTGGCTGTGCTTAATCTTATAAGAGCGGCCAATGGCGGAGTAACTCCCGCTAGGCAAGAGCTAAAAGGGCTCAACTTAGACATATACATAGACAAAAATAATCCAGATTATTTGCAATATGCTTCTGGTGAAGGTAGCGAAAACATGGGTGTGCGCTATTTTGGATTGTATAAAAATTATTTGTCTGGCAGAGGTGTGCAAAGAAATCCTACCAAAGCATTGGAATTTTGCCAAAGAGCAGCTTTAGAAGGCTATGTGCCCGCTATGTTAGAACTAGGCGGTATGTATGAAAAAGGGTTTTTGGTAAAGCAGAACAATGAAAACGCTTTTCAGTGGTATAAGGAGGCGGCCAATCACAAAAGCGATACTGCATACTTGGTTTTGGCAAACATGTATGCTTCTGGCAGAGGCACAAAAATTGACCCAGACAAGGCAGTGAGATGGTATTTAAAAGCAGCAAAATCTCCAAAGAGTGGTGTTGCCGGAAAGGCCATGTTTCAGCTTTCTAAATTTGATATTACTCGTTACATCAACCCAGATGATTTAGATTATGTGAGCTATTTGGCCAATAAAGGCGATACAGAATCTCAAATGAGAGTAGCGAATTATTACTACAGCCAAGGCAACAACGATGCGGTCTATTGGTATACCAAAGCTGCAGAAAGCGATGTGGTAGAAGCCCAAAGAAAATTGGGCTATATTTACTTGAATGGAGAGTTGCAGGTGATCCAAGATATAAGGCAGGCGGTACAATTTTTTTACCAAGCCGCTTTACAGAACGATTTAGAATCTATGAAAGAGTTGGCCATATTATTTTCAGAGAATAAAATCCCTGATGAGCCCGATTACTACACCAAAGGCTACAACTTGGCTCAAAAATATCTTCAGCTCACTCAAAATAATCCTGAGCAAAGAGACCTCTTCATCTACAAGGTAATAGGCGATTTATCTACCACGATTAAAGACTATAAAAATGCCATTGCGTACTACACGGCTTTTATCAATTCATATTCTCCACAAATGGAAAAGCCTTTGCAATTGATAAAGGCCATTAACAGCAGGGCGGTCGCTTACTTTTTGATGAATGATCTGGCAAGTGCCTCCAATGATATTTCCATAGCAATCATAGAACTTGATCAATACAGAGATCATCCTGATGTGAGGCCTGAGTATATAAAACTAAAAGGCCTGTACCATTACCAAGAGGGTAGGATTGCATTTGCGGCCAATCAAACAGATATGGCCTGCGAAGCCTTCTTAAAGGCAAGACAGTTTGGAACCGAACCCGAAGCGAGATTTTTACAAGGATGCCTTACAGGTCAAAACAGGCGATTTTAAATTTATGAAGTAACAAATCAATATAATCATAAGCCTTGTATTTTTGAAAATCAGAAAATAATAAAGCATTTGGCTTAAATTTTCAATTTTTTACTTATCTAAGCCAGTAATATTCTAACTTTGAGGGTGTTCGTTTCAGGATTTTTAAGCTGAAGCGAACACCTTTTTAGTAGATTTGTTTAGTCTTTAACAAGTAATAATTTGTTCATGCCCTTTGGCATTTTTTAGCTTTCATTCTTAGGATACCTCCTTCGGTTTATATAGGTAGAAGACTTGGTAAAAGAGCGGATTATTATAAGATTAGGGTTATTTTTAGACTACTGTAGGCAGCGGTGAAATTTAGTAGAGATCAATGGATACTCAGGAAATACTGGCAATAAAACAAAGATTCGGAATCATAGGGAACTCTCCCAAGCTCAATCGTGCAATTGAGATAGCGGCAACCGTGGCAGGTACCGACTCAAGTGTATTGATCGTGGGCGAAAGCGGTAGTGGTAAAGAAACATTTTCGAAGATCATCCATCAGTTAAGTGCTAGAAAGCATGGTGAGTTTATAGCCATTAACTGTGGGGCCATTCCAGAAGGTACCATTAATTCAGAGCTTTTTGGTCATGAAAAAGGAGCCTTTACCGGTGCCACCGAAGCCCGAAAAGGCTATTTTGAAGTAACCAACGATGGCACCATCTTTTTAGATGAAGTCGCCGAAATGCCGCTTGAAACCCAAGCCATGCTTTTGCGGGTATTGGAGTATGGCGAGTTTTTACGTGTGGGTTCCAATAAAGTAAAAAAAACCAATGTTAGAGTAGTTGCCGCCACCAACGTTGATCTTCAAGAAAGGGTAGCGCAAGGCAAATTTAGAGAAGATCTGTATTACCGCTTCTCCATTACAATAGAAGTACCCCCTTTAAGAGAGCGCGGAGAAGATGTAGAACTGCTCTTTAGAAAATTTGCTATTGATTTTGCCGAAAGAAATCGCACAAAACCAGTAATTTTAGACGACACCGCAAAACAACTTTTGCTTAATTTTCGCTTTCCGGGTAACATTAGGCAGCTAAAAAACATTGTAGACCAAGTATCTGTTTTGGCACAAGACAGAATAATCGATGCCAAAAAGCTTGCAGAGTTTCTCCCTCCTGATCAAAGCAGCAGATTGCCAGTGTTGGCCAAAGACAACGATAAGGGAAAATATTCGTCAGGCTCTACCAATGATTTCTCAGAAAGAGACATTTTATATAAAGTGCTTTTTGACCTAAGAAATGGTATGGTAGACCTAGGCAAAGAAGTTACCGACTTAAAAAAGATGATACTCAATATACTTGATAGCGATGTGCCTAACAGTGAAGTATATCAAGACAACAAACATCTTTTTCATGACTTGCAGGATCAACCATTTAAAGACCGTATAGAGAATGCCTCTTATTTACTAGATGAACACCAAAATGAAAAGGAGTCTATTCGTAATAAAAACAATACTGAAGAAAAAGAAAGCGAACAGCAGAAATACCACATAGACGATACCATAGAAGACATTACCCATAAAATGGAAGACGAAACGCTTTTGCTCGAAAAAATTGAGTTAGAGGCAATCAAAAAAGCTTTGGCAAAAAACAACAATAAACGTAAATACGCTGCCAGAGATTTAGGTATTTCTGAAAGGACACTTTACAGAAAAATCAAACAATACGGAATTGACGAATAGTTAATTTGGTTTTAATTCGTCTTTTGCATGATAAACAGACTAATTTCCAACACTTTTTAATTTTTACCTAGCATTTATATGAAATATTTGCTTTTGATACTTCCAGTAATTTTACTAACAACTTGCGCAAAGGCGCCTAGACTAACCTTTACAGGAGCTACCGTTCCGCCCGGTGCTGAGTCTTTTTCCGTAGAGAACTTTATAAACGATGCAGCCGATGGCCCTGCCGATTTAGGGATTAGATTTACAGAAGAACTCAGAGAATATTTCCAGAGAAATACACCGCTAAACACAGTCGTGGGCGCTGGCGATCTGCAATTTTCAGGTGTTATTAGCCGATACGAATTAAGACCGGTTTCTGCAGGAGCTACAGCTACACAAGGCGCTCAGTTACAACGACTTACCATTGCTGTAAAATACGATTACATAGTGGTGCCCAACGATGATTTGAGCATAGAAAACGGCTCGGCCTCTCAGTTTGCAGATTTTCCAGCTACTCAAAACCTAGCCGATGTAGAAGACGAACTTATCGATGAAATCTTTGAGCAAATCATTTTCGATATTTTTAATAGAACCTTGGCCGATTGGTAGTAGCAAACCAACACTTTTTTTGTATTAGGTAAAAATAAAAATATTAAATTGCATCGAACGTTTCACACTGGTATGCCAAATTTCGAAATTATCTAGAAATCAATAAGTTATTTTGAAATTGTGCTATATTTATGTATATTTTTTAATCTTTAGGATTCAATTTTTTAAATATTTGAGTTGTGGACCCCAATAGGCTAAAAGAACTTCTAGAAAATCCAGAATCAGTTACTTCTGAAGACGTACCAGAACTTGAGAGTTTAGTCAGTACATACCCATATTTTCAGGCAGCAAAAGTATTATTAGCTAAAGTTACAGGCACTTCAGAAGCCATAAAAAGCGCTGCTGCCATTACTGCTGATAGGACTTTGCTCATGCGTGTAATCAGCGGCACATTCGATAAAGATATCAATTTGCCCAATCTCAATGACTTAGACATCGGAGACGAGGTTAATGCTTTTGACCATCTCAATGAGGAAGAACAAGAAGAAGCAGTCGAAGAGAACCAATACGATTTTTCAAACGAAGATGAATCCTTTGGCGAAAATGCTTCTGATGAGGAATCTTCGAAAGAAGACTCATACGATGAAAATATAGATGCGCTATTAAAAAGCTTTGAAGACGAAGCAGACGAAGAGGAAGGCAGCAGCGAAGCATCTACCCAAGAAGAAACAACGCAGGAAGCAACAGAAAACGAAAAAGAAAGTGATGCAGAAAATGCCTTTTTCAGAGATAGGGCACTTTCAGATTTTTCTACCGACGATTATAAGCTTCCAGATTATAATTATAATTTTGAATCAGATAAAAGAGATTCTGAAGAGGTAGATAGCGATGTAACCGAAGAAACCTCAGAATTGGGTTGGGAAAAAGAAACCGAAAGCAATCCACAAGAAAATACCTTTGAGGATTTTGACTTAAAAGACATAAGTGAAGATAGTGATGAACAGCAAAAGTCTGAGGAAGCCGTAACTAGTGATGAAGAAGATATTTTTAGAAATGAGTTGATGGAAAGCCTAGCAGATTTGGAGCGCATCAGAAAAGAAAACGCTTCTCATGACGAAAAGATAGAAGAAAGTAAAGTGCCTTCTCCTGATGATGAATTGATTGTGAAAGAGGTAAATGATACCGAAAGCATTTCGGAAACAGAAGCAACTGAGGAACCTCAGCTTTATGCAGATGTTGAAACGCAAAAGAATGAAGAGGAGGATACACAGAAGCACGTAATTGAAAATATAAAGAAAACTGAAACTACAAGCGATAATAATCCCATGTTCGACGATAATTTATTTGAACTCAATCATCTTATAGACGGCGGAAAGCAAGATGCCGGCAGAAAACAGCAAGAAGCAGGTACAAACGGGCAAAAAGATATGATCGATCGCTTTATCAACACCATACCTGAATTAACCGCCCAAGATCACGAAGGTAGAGAATACTCGCACCTTGCCAGGGATCTCTATGACAAAAGTATCCATGCAGATACTTCAAAAATGACAGAGACCATGGCTAAATTGATGATCACTCAAGGAAAACTACCTAGGGCTATTGAGATTTATGAACACTTGATGTTGAAATATCCAGAGAAAAAGGCTTACTTTGCATCTTTAATTGAAAAAATAAGAAAAGACATTTAGATATGACAACTTTCATTATTGTTCTTATAGTTATTGTCTGTGTGCTTTTGGTATTATTGGTATTGGCACAAGATTCTAAGGGTTCCGGCTTAACAGGCAATATTGGTACCGCTAGCCAAATCATGGGTACACGTAGAACTACCGACTGGATCGAAAAAGCAACTTGGGGATTTGTGGTTGCTTTGTTTGTTTTTTCATTGGGTGTAAACGCAACCATTGAGCAGAATGTAGGAGAAAATTTTACCTCGCCAAATATAGAGAAAGCCAGAAGCGAAGGAACGCCTTCAACAGGTTTAAATTTACCTGAAGTATCTGAAGACGAAAATGCAGACGATGCCATTGAAAGCACAGAAACCGACGATTTATTGCCCGCAGTAGAAGAAACAGACTCGGCACAATAAAGAAAATATTTTTGATATAGAAAAGAGACCTACAGTACGTGGGTCTCTTTTTTTTGACCACTTGGCGGAGTTATACTCGATGCAAAGTGGTTTGGGAAAAAGTAAAAAAAACATAATCGCCGTTTGTGGTGTCTACACTACAAACTTTTTATGATGGGGACTCCTAAACTACTTTCACTTTAGTAAACAAATCCTTAACAACAACATCTACTAAAAAAAATTAGGGCTGTACAAATCATTTTAAAATTAAAAAAAATTTGAATTTATGAGCTGTTTTTTCTCTTTTGAAGAAAAATAGATTCTATCTAACGGGAAAACCTTTCAATTTACGCTTATTTAACGACTTTGGTAATTACTCAGGTAGGCATAAAAAACCTCGAAGAAGTGCTATTATAATAGCATCGGTCATAAATATGTAAACAAAACCCTGAAAGGGTGATATTACATCGAG
>Ga0207419_1003050_pt1 | contig 10318 bp, 5 predicted proteins | sample ElkSloMetagenome_4_FD_184723 | JGI IMG/M metagenome (GOLD analysis project Ga0207419, IMG submission 184723) | Hot spring microbial communities from Elkhorn Slough, Monterey Bay, USA - MD2A (version 2) | ecosystem: Environmental > Aquatic > Marine > Intertidal zone > Estuary: Microbial mat ... | reverse complement strand
TGATCCAGATATTTTTGAATAAAACCGGATGCCCTTCTGCCTGCAATTTGATCCCTCCTGGTGTGTCGGTGATTCCCATGCCATTGTCATTGCCGCCATCAAGACCTGAATTGGCGCCTCCCCAAACTTTAGTGATCGTTTGATTTTCGTGCACTTTTACGCCGTTGAAGTAAAGCGTAACCATTGCCTTTTCAGTTTTTTCTCCATTTTCAAACCGAGCTGCACGGAAAACCAGATCATAGGCATTCCATTTCCCTGTTCCGTTATACGCGTAGTAAGGAGATGGCGTCTCATTAATTACCGCAGCCATGCCATGCTTAGAAGTATCGCCATCTAAAATCTGAATTTCGTACCGATTTTGTAAATAAACACCGCTGTTTCCGCCTTCCTTCGGCACCAAAAATTCTACATGCAGGCGAAAATCCTCGTATTTTTTCTTAGTGACAATATCCGCTGCTCCATATTTTCCACCTGCAGCGGCGGGGTCACCACTACTTATTACCATTCCTTCATCTACCGGATCAGGTAATATTTCCCATTTAATGGGCAGTTCAGCCGATAGCCTAGGACCTTCCCAATAAGTCCATTTTTCATGCAGTATTTCATTGCTTCCATCCCATAAAACTTCTGCTTCATCTGGAGGTAGCACTCCCAGGCCAACTTGAGCTTGAGAGATGCTACTAAGTGTATAAATCAATGTTATAGTTTATAGAATTTTTTCTATTGTCATAATTTCGTTATTTTACCTCCACCACTTCATACACTTCTATTTCCACCGGCCCCAGCAGTCCTGATGGCTGCAGGCTCATTTGCTCACTGGGTAAAGTTTCCAATGGTGCGTTCCAGGCGGTGGGTAGTGTGACAATGCTTGATTTTACCTTGCGTTCTGCCACCGGCAGCTTGTAATCTCCGATCATGCGATTAGGCCAGCGATTGGCCACTTCAATACGCAACGTATTATTGGCAGAATTTACCTTGTTGGTAATTTCGATTTGGGCCGGTGTGGTCCATACCAAGCCAGCTGATTCACCATTGACAAATACTTCGGCCACTTCCTCTACTTTCCCGAGGTCCAGGATTATCTGGCGCTTCGAATCTATTACCTTGGCCGGCATATCAAAGGTATTTTCATAGGCTGCTATACCGGAAAAATACTTGATTTGATGTTCTTCAAATTCAGTCCATGATTTTAATTCATCGGTAGTGGCAGTAAAAGTTTCCTCCCAGGGGTCAGTAAAGGTAATTTGCCACTCCGTTTGCTCCACATCCATGTAGGCAGGTACTTCGGCGTCTTTTTCAAAATCGGTATCGTTAACAGTTACCGTATAATTTCCGGCCTGTAATAGCCGGATTTTGCCCCCGCCCTCATCGGAAAAAGTCCAAGTTTGCGGCGGTGTGGCTACCGGAAACAAGGTTTCTCCATCGCGGCTAATGGCTGCATTCTGTTTTTCATTTTTGGCAAAAACAATGAAGACAGAACCATGCGGCTCCAGGCTTAGGGGTATCCTGGTGTTTTCTTTTCCCGTCTGGTAAATGCTCAATGGTTTCATGTGTCCGGTCACCGGGTCCCAGGCTTCTGGTCGTTTGCCGCTTACTCGTAAATTAACCAGTGAAGCTACCGGTTTATCGTAAGGATTGCGTATGAAGTAAAAGTCTACATCTTCTGCTTTACGGTGAATAAAGTCGAGCGTATCCTGCTGACTGGCAGTAGTAAAAGTAATGTCGGGCATGATGCCCTGCGCTTGCAAAACTTCACGAGGTGTTTTACCCCACACCAGGGTACCTTCACCTACATTTATTTCGGTATTTTGCTGTCCATCCAATTCTCCCCAAATTTCGTTAGCCAGTTCCTGCACTTTCTCATCCTGAGCGTCCCCCAGTCCATTACTTCTAACTGGTTTGGGGCCAATGATGGTAGCCCCGTCATTCAGTAATTGCTGAATTTTTTCTAACACCCGCAAGGTCATCCATTCTTTGTCCGGCAATACCAGGACCGAATACTGTTGTCCATGTGGTAGCACCAATTTGCCATCCTGTACCGAAATTTTGTTGAGTAAAATATCGGCATTGGTCACGTCATAGTCGTAACCCATACCCAACTCCGGTTTGATGTGTTTGGGTTTGGCAAAAAACGGCGCTTCATCACCATGATAATACAAGGCATCTGCCACAAAATTTCCCTGCTGCAGCATGTAACTGCTCCTGCCCAGGTAATTCATAAATCCTTCAGCTTTGGGCCACCAAATCAAATTTTCAGAAATGATGGTAGCAAAGCTGTAAATCCAGCCTGGCTTGCCGGCCACTTCGGGAGTATGTGAAAAAGTATGAAAATCGATGCGGTTCAGCCCTTCGGCAAATGCACGGTCACTGAACTGCTTTAAATCTCCGGGGCCATCCGCCCAAAGGGGTACTCCTGTAAAAGATTCAGCTGTTACATAAGGCTGATCGTAAAGATGGGCGGCACTGGCAATTCCTTTAATGATTTGTAAATTCTCACGTTTCTTACCATCCTTTGAAATCCAAAATTCCCCCCTGGGCCAGGAAAGTGCTCCGGAAGACTTAATTGATTCCATGGGTACATCCATATGTACTGGTGGCCCGGGACCGGCAGCTTCGGAGGTAAAGCCAATGCCGTAGCGGTTGCACACTTCTTTGGCTTTGGCATAGTGATTGGCAATTACCAGATCGCTGCGCAAATTATTGAAATCAAAAACAAAACGATCTGTGGTTTCCTGGTCGTTTACTGTATAGCCTTTCAGGGCCGGTAAATATTTTATCAAGTTGTAACCCAGGCTGTCTTCAAATATTTGTGGCAGCTTGGGCGTCCACAGTCCCTTAAATTCATAGCTGTCGGCAACAAAATATTTCATGGGTGAATCCTCCAGCGGGCCCGTATGTTTCACCATCAGGTCAAGCAGGTAACTGAGATGAATTTCTGTGGCTTCCGGGTTGAGGAAATCAAGGGCGGGTTTGAGCGTAGCCGGTGTAGGGGTTAAGCCATTGGCGGTAGTTCTAGACCATACAAACCTAAGAATTCTCCACTGTCCCTCTGGTACATTCCAGTTAAGCTGGTCTCCAGAAGTTTGCGCGGTGAGGTTTACGATTTCGTCCATGTTCCCTATACTGGTATCTCCATCGTGCACCGGGTAAGCCAGTATGGCCACGTTGCCCCAGTATTTGGGCCTGCCATTATCATCCAGCTGAAGGGTTTTGTAATCGTGCCTTTTATTTGGTTTTATGTAAGGAAAGGGCAAATCGAAGGACTGCTCCCCCTGGTCATCAGTATCCACGGTTGTGAGGTACATGGCCATATGGGAATGTTCCGGGTCGAGGTAGCTCACCGACTGGTTCCAGATGTAGCCCAGCTCAAAATCATTTTCGCGTGCGGCATTCATAGCAATGGCCACTCCACGTTGAAATTTATCGCTTACCTGGTCGGGACCAATGGGTACCACACCTTTTGGGTCCTGCACGGTGGGGGCATCCCATATATCGAAGCCACCCATGCCTTTGGCTTTGGCCGCTTCTATTTCACGCCAGATTTCCAGCGAGTCATAGTTGCCATTGACCCATGTCCACAATCCACGGGGACGGGCATCTACCGGAGGATTTTGGAAGCCCTCAGCTAGTTGATCAGCCATACCTGATTCGGTTTCCGGCGGGTCTGCTTCGCAGGCGAACAGGGAAATAACAATTAAAAAAATGACGAATTTGTTAATCGTGTAATTCATAATTTTCGGTTTATGTATTTAGCTTTTTTCTCTATTTATGATTTTTTTCCTGTATTATATATTTTTATCAAAAAACTTAACCTTACACCAGAATATCTTTCACCACATGACCATGCACATCGGTAAGGCGGAAGTCTCTACCCTGAAAGCGATAAGTTAACTTTTCATGGTTCATACCAAGTAAATGTAAAATAGTAGCTTGTAAGTCATGAACATGCGTTTTTCCATTAACACCAAAATAGCCAATTTCATCAGTTTCACCATAACTAAATCCTTTTTTTATGCCGGCTCCCGCCATCCACATAGTAAAAGCATCCACATGGTGATCTCTGCCTTTGAATATCATTTTGCTGGCGCTACCATTTTCACGCATTGGCGTACGACCAAATTCCCCACCCCAAACTACCAGCGTATCTTCAAGCAGGCCCCGCTGTTCCAAATCTATCAGCAGGGCAGCTGTAGCCTGGTCGGTCTCCTGGCACTTTTTCAGCAGGCCCTTGTCTACCGAGCGTTTTTCCGAATCGCCATGGGTATCCCATCCCCAGTGGTAAAGCTGGATAAAGCGAGTACCTTTTTCAGCCAGTTTGCGAGCCAGTAAACAGTTATTGGCAAAAGAGGATTCACCGGGTTTAACCCCATACATTTTTTTAATATATTCCGGCTCATCATCGATATTCAAGGTTTCAGGTACAGAAACCTGCATTTTAAAAGCCATTTCATATTGAGAAATCCTACTTAAAATTTCCTCGTCACCGATATCATTGTATTCTGCATGATTAATTTTATTCAAATAATCCAGAGAAACCCGACGGGCATTACGACTCAAACCCTCCGGATTGGAGACATAGAGGATAGGGTCGCCTGAATTACGACATTGAACTCCCTGGTATTCACTGGGAATAAATCCACTTCCCCATACATTTTTGCCAGCACTGGGATTACTGCCTCCTGAAATTAAAACCATATACCCGGGCAGGTCCTGATTTTCCGAACCCAGTCCATAAGTTACCCAGGCACCCATACTGGGCCTGCCCACCCTGGGGCTGCCCGTTTGCAGTAGTAATTGAGCCGGTGCATGATTGAACTCGTCGGTGTGCATTGCCTTAAGAAAAGAAACTTTGTCCACTACCTGCGAAAAATAAGGCAAGGCATCTGAAACATATTGGCCGGAATGGCCATGCTGGCGAAAACTGTGCTGCGGTCCAAGCATTTGCGGCGTACCTTCAATGAATGCAAATCTTTTACCTTCAAGCAGCGAAGGCGGGCAATCCTGGCCATCCAGTTTGTGTAATTCCGGTTTGTAATCAAATAGCTCCAGCTGCGAAGGAGCACCAGCCATGTGTAAATAAATCACCCTTTTGGCCTTGGGATAAAAATGTGGCAATCCTGATCCTTCATTTTTAATGGACTGGGCTACAACCTTATCCATACCCAGCAACGAACCAAAAGCCAATGCTCCCAATCCGGTACTGCATTTTTTCAAAAAATGACGACGGGTTGTAAATTCCAAATATTTTTTGCGGGCTTCATTAAAATGATCCATAATCGATTAACTTTTTACTAAAAATTCATCTATGTTCAACAAGGTATTGGCCACCACCACCATGGCCGCCAGTTGAGCATCAGGCTTACCTATCAGGGATTCCGTTTCGTGAGGATTTTCCTGATAATGGGATTTCATTTTGTCATACAATTCTATTATTAAGGCCAACTGATTCTCTTCTGCCGGCTGTCTCATTACTCGCTGATAACCGCTGGCTAATTTATTTACTTCATCGGTATCGAGATTATTTAAATGAAGCGCCAACTGACGAGCTGCTTCAAAAAAAACCGGATCATTGAGTGTATTCAAAGCCTGTAGTGGAGTATTCGTATTAATTCTCCTTGATTGACACACCTGCCGATTGGAAGCATCGAAATTGATAAATGACGGGTAAGGATTGGAGCGGCGAATCAAGGTATAAATGCCCCTTCGATAAGCATCCTTTCCCTGGCTGGTCTCCCATTCCCAGCTGCTGTAAGGGATGTTCCAAATGCCCTCCGGCTGAGGCGGCATTACCGGTGGACCAAACATTTTATCGCTAAGCAAACCGGTAACGGCCAAGGCCTGGTCGCGCACTTGTTCTGCAGAAAGCCTGGTTCTAGTACTAAAAGAAAGCCATCTGTTGTTAGCATCCACTTCTTTGGCCCCTGGCGAAATTTTGCTATCCTGCTGATAAGTGGCCGACATCACCATGGTCTTGATTAGCTTTTTTATACTCCATTGATACTCTTTACTGAATTGAAGCGCCAGCCAATCAAGCAATTTAGGATGGGTAGGTTTATCACCCATGGTGCCAAAGTCCTCTTCCGTGACAACAATTCCTTTTCCAAATAATCTTGCCCAAAATCTATTGACGGTAACCCTGGCGGTAAGTGGATTTTCTTCACTTACCAACCAACGGGCAAAATCGAGTCGATTTTTAAGATCCATGGAATCGATTTGCAATACTGCCGGGATATCCGGTTGCACTTCCTGTCTTTGGTCAAGATAGCTACCCCGGTTAAAGAAATGTGTGTTGCGCGCAAATTTTCGCGGCTTTTCCTGTATGATTAAGGTGGTATGTTCAGGCTCCGCGGTAAATAATTGTTGCACTTGCGCTGTCACATTTTCAAATCCGGGAGCATCTTCACCCGGCAATTTTTCTACCAATGTAAATCCATCCAGTTCAGCTTTGAAATCCTTTGACCCGCTTTCAAATCGCAGGGTAAGTTTGATGGGCTGTTTTGTCGCAGATAATTCAATGAAAAGTGGTTGAAATTGCTTTGTCTTCGGCAAAGTGGCTTCTGCAATTTTTGCATCATCTGTCCAAATTATCACCTTGCCATTAGCGGGTTTTCTTTGCCGGCTGTACAATACCAGCCATTTTTCACCGGTAAGGTCCAGTGCATCAACTTCCAGCATTGAACCATCTGAAACCACCACGTAATCCTGCAAAGCCCTGTTGTGATGTACAATGTTTTCTTTGCGAGTATATTCATCGTGACTAATTCGCGGTGTCCCAGTCAAAATTTGTTTTTGCAGCTGATTAAAATCTTTTTCTTTCCCATACTTTTCTACCCAGTTTTTTATTTCCTCTAGCTTTTGCTGGTCTTCTTCATTGAGCTCTTTCAATACCGGAAATTCGGATTTAATATCCCAATCGGCGGTATTGTTGAAAAAAGCCATGGACTCATAAAAATCCTGGGCATCGATGGGGTCGTAAGGATGGCCATGGCATTGCACACAACTCATAGTGGTGGCTTGCCAGGTTTCCCAGGTGGTATTGATTCGGTCAATGACTGCATAAATGCGGTATTCTTCGTTGAAGGTGCCTCCTTCGTCGTTGTTCATGGTATTGCGGTGAAAGCCAGTAGCCACCAGCTGGTCAAGTGTAGGCGAAGGCAACATATCGCCCGCCAGTTGCTCGATGGTAAATTGGTCAAAGGGCATGTCCTGGTTAAAGGCATCTATTACCCAATCGCGATACTTCCAGATGTATCGTTGCCCGTCCGATTCATAGCCCTTGGAATCGGCATATCGGGCCAGGTCAAGCCACATGGAGGCCCAATGCTCGCCGAAACGTGGACTGGCCAACAATTCATCAACCACTTTTTCGTAAGCACCAGGACTTGCATCATTTATAAATTTTTCTACCCGTGGCAAAGACGGTGGCAAACCGGTTAAGTCCAGACTTACCCTTCTGATGAGGTCATACTTGCTGGCCGGTGATGATGGTTCAAGGCCATTTTCAAGCATCTTTTGCAAAGTGAATTTGTCAATGGGATTATTTCCCCAGGCCAATTCCGGTTGCGGTATTTCAGGTTCTTCAGGCTTTTTGTAGGACCAGTGGGTTTCCCACTCAGCCCCTTGTTCAATCCAGCGGGTAAGTAATTCAATTTCCTCATCTGAAAGGGGCTCTCCATCCAACGGCATCCTGAACTCCGGGTCGTGATTGGTGATGCGCTTAATAAGTTCGCTTTTTTTCGGGTTGCCAGGTACAATGCCGTAAACATCACTTGCAGTCTTGGCCAGGGCATTTTCACGAAAAACCAATCCAAAACCTCCGGATTGTTTCACCCCGCCATGGCAATTGATGCATTTCTTATTGAGAATGGGCCTTATATCAGCATTGAAATCGACTTTTTCCTGTTGAGCACAGTCTGTCATCAGCATCAGTAGTACTGGTATTGACCAGATGAGTCTATGTGGTTTGTTTCCCATTGATTATCTGCTAATTACATTGATTTCGACCCTTCGGGCCTTTCGTCTATTTTTTATCAATAGCACAGGGCTTATCCCTGTGCTATTGATTACGACCCTTCAGGCCTTTTAATTTTTTGGTCCTAAATCCACTTCAGGAGCTGATTTTGGAAATTTTAATAAAGTGACTCATTCAATAATTTACGAAGTCTTCTTCCGCGTAACTTTTGAAAGGTCCCAGGTGCGGCTTTGCAGCTTCTAAGTCCATCACAAAAAACCCGTGCCCCACACCGGCTTCGTCGCCGCTTTTGCCCATCTGGAAGCAAAGATACCTGCCATCGTTAGATACTACTCCTTGCGAACCTTTGTAGCCTTCATATTCTGTAAAGAAAGTCAGCCGCTGCATTTGTCCGGAGCCATCCAGCTTTAATTTATAAATGTCAATTAACGGCCAAGCTCTATCTTTGCTAGAGCCATGTTCCACGCAAGTAAATTTCCCGTTTGGAAAAACACCCTCAGGTTCATCATAAAAGCCAGGTGAACGAGTCAGGTTCTGAAATTCGCCGGTTTTGATATCCACCATGTAGGTATCGGTATTATTGCCTTCGTTAATTAGATAGACCGTGTAGATGACTTTATCATCATCCGGTGGCACGATGTCCTGAATTTCCAGGCTGGCACCACCCAGGGGGAAATCGAGTTGCTTCGAATCGAAAACCATCTTTTTATTGACTGTTTTGGGTACACCATTGTCATATTCAATATCAGCCACGAATATCTGCGCCCGGTTTTTGCCCAGCTCAGGCTTTTGTTTGTCCCTTTCTGTCCAGCCTATCATTGGTTTGTGGAGCGAGACTGCCGGCCCCTCGGCGCAAATGATGTTCAGCGGTGTAGGTTTGGCATTACCTTCTTTGGGTAAAATGGAAAGCCAGCAATGGTCCCGTGCGTATTTTCTTTCTTCCTTATCGGTAGGATCAAATGGTTCAATAGGACCAGCCAATAATATATCGCCATTGGAAAGATACCGGGCCCGTGTAAAACCGTAGTGGTTAAAATGGCGGGTTTTTGGGTAAACCAGGCCGGTCTCAAGTTCCACTTCATACACTTCTCCCATAGGTTTGGAAACGAACAGGATTTTCTTGCCATCGTGCGACCACTCCGGTCGCTCACCGAAAGCGCTAACCCGTTTGATGTAGGGAGGCAGGTTTTCTGCCGGATTGCCTTGTCTTTTCTGAGCCATGGCCATTTCGGCATTGGTGGCCACGATTAAAAATAAAATAAGTTTGACTAGAAAAATCTTTTTCATAATTTATTTTAGGTTTGTTTGTAATTAACTGTATCTATTTCTATAATGAAATTAGGCACATGGATTTCGCCCCCTTGGGGCTTATGAGACATGCTTTGTGCATCACAGGCCTGCAGCCTGTGTTGATGATCACGCTCCTTTGGAGCTTTTTCCACGCATTTTAAATTATCAACTTCAAGTATGTACATAGATATCAAATTTTTATTAATACCACTTCTGTAACGGTTTACAATTTTTTGGATTTGCTATCCCACTTATAGCAGCTAATGCTAATTGAGGATAATTCCAATATTCTTACTTTGTTTAAATCTCCATATTCCAACCTTATCAGCCCCAACGGGGCGAAAGCATCAACATAGGGTGAAGCCCTATAACCATAACCGCTACATCAACAAGCCCCAACGGGGCGCAATCCCACACGAATATCGTCCCTTTTTAAAAATGCTCTTTCAGCAGAAATTTCGGTAACCGTTTCGGTGTGTCGCAGCCCACCTGGTCAAGTACCTGAGTCAATTGCTTGTTGAGCATTTCCACTACGTGGTCGCCACCGCTATTGCCCAGAGCAGCTACCCCATACATAAAGGTACGCCCCAGAAAAGTAAATTCAGCACCCTCTGCCATCACCGTAGCAATGTCAGGGCCGGTACGAATGCCACTGTCCATCATAATTGTAATTTTGTTTTTATATTTGCCAACCGAATGCTTTAGCACTTTAATAGAAGACGGACCTGCATCCAATTGACGGCCGCCATGATTGGATACAATTACCCCATCCAATCCATATTCGATGGCCTTTCCCACATCTTCGGCAGCACCAATACCTTTCAGCACTAACTTTCCTTTCCACTTATCCCGAAGCCTGGCAATACGTTCTTTGTTTAACCTGCCGGAAAAAGTATCGTCCATAAACTTTCCAAGCTGAGATAAATTTAGATTATCGGACATATAGGGTTTAAGGGTTTTAAAAGAAGGTTGCCCGTGACGGAGAGTATTAAGCGCCCAGCCTGGATTGGCCACGATTTGCAGCATATTGCGCAGGCTCATTTTGGGAGGCATGGA
>Ga0207419_1003049_pt1 | contig 10322 bp, 10 predicted proteins | sample ElkSloMetagenome_4_FD_184723 | JGI IMG/M metagenome (GOLD analysis project Ga0207419, IMG submission 184723) | Hot spring microbial communities from Elkhorn Slough, Monterey Bay, USA - MD2A (version 2) | ecosystem: Environmental > Aquatic > Marine > Intertidal zone > Estuary: Microbial mat ... | reverse complement strand
CGGCGGGATATTCAACAGCTCCGACTCGACGCGAGCCGGTGCGCCAAATACCGGATCCGTACGTTTCACTACGTCGGATCGGAACTGATAGGCCAGGAACACGCCGCCCGGATTGAGAATGGAATGAATCGCCGACACAATGGCCAGCCCCGTAGTCTCGGGAATCGTCGAAAAAGGAATCCCGGAGATCACGGCATCGACGCCATCCATATGATGCGTTTGCACGGCTGAAGTGATGTCTTCGGCACTGCCGGTATGGCTGATCAGACGATCGTCATTGAACTGCCGAATGATTTCTGAAAACGCCGGATCCAGATCGACCGCCATCAGCCGTGCGTCAGACGCCAGCGCCTTGAGCAAGGCGCAAGTTGTGCCACCGGTGCCAGGGCCCAGTTCAATCACGTGCCGGGCGTGGTCCAATTCCGACAGGGCCACAATCCGACGCATCAGGAATCTCGAGCTCGGAATGACCGAACCAACCTGTGCCGGATTGCGCAAAAATCCTCGGAGAAATGCCAGGGGACGGGGCTTGACGGGCTTGGTTGAGGGCTCGCCGCTTGGGCTGTATCGAATACGATCGTTGGACACGTTGCTGCCACTCGAAATGGTCAGCCGGTGAGTCTAGCAGTCCCTTGAGTCCAACACCCGGCCCGATTCAGTCCCTGACGGGCTCAAGCAGTGCATTCTGGAGCTGCCGTGGGTGCTCAGGGCTCAGCAGCAGCGCGCCGTTTCTATGCTTGAGCGGAATCAGCAAAACGCTGGGATTGGTGACCAGACAGAACAGTTTCTGCCACTGCTTGCTGCGAAAGTGACCGGCATGAAAGCCGGGCAGTGAATAGCCATTGGTCTTGATCATGGGCCGAAGATGGGTGTGTTCATCCAGGCTCAGCACTCTGGAATGCTCCAGATCCAAATCAGCGATGGCATGCTTCCAGGTATAAAAGGTTGCAGCCACGCGCAGCTGACCACCGTCAATCTGAATCCTGCGCCGACGAGTAAACAAGGCGATGCCGACTGTAGTCAGGACCAGCGTTAGCCCAAGCGGTATCGACAACCGCAGGTCCGACCTGAATTCAGGAACCATCAACAAGCCGACCAGGATGACGGGAGGAATGGCCAGAATCAATAGCTGCCAGATCAAGGTTGATTTGCTGACCGGTGCGAGCGTAAACGATTGCATCCTGTTTCTCCTGGATTAGTTAAAAGACGCGTGGATCCATTTGGCCATGTCCGAAATAACCTCAGGATCCACATGACCCACATCATTGATATATTCAGCCGGGGTGGCCATACCCTTTCCGGAAATGAACACGTGATTCAGTCTGTCATAGCGTTTCAGCGTCACGCGACCAACCTCCGCGAACGCCCGTTGCCACATCGCAAAATCATCTTCAACGGTGACCTGATAATCCCGCCCCCCTTGCAGTATCAGCATCGGCAGGTCCAGCGACCTGGCTGTTGCGATCGGATCGTAGTTCCTCAAGTCCAACAGGTAACTTTCCGGCACACCCAGTAATCCGGGGGCTGCAGACTGCGGATCGGACAGTTCGGCAACGGCCGCAGCCTGAGCATCAATTTGAGCCAGTTGCGCTGCCTCAGCCTGGTCAATCTGGCCGTCCAGGCTGAAGATATAGCGTAATTGCTGTGGCACCATGGCTTCCAACCCACGAGCCGGAGCAGCCATCAGAATCAATCCGGCCAATTCCGGGTTGGCCAGACCGATTCTCGGCGCCAGCAACCCCCCGAGGCTCAGCCCCGCAACAACCACCCGCTGTGGATTGATCTCGTTGACCTCCTGCACTTGCTCAACTGCGGCGCGCACATCGGACAGGACCTCCTGCTCAACCGTGTAGGCCCCGGTCAAATCAGCCGGCTTCACCAGGCTGCGCTTGTCGTAACGCAGACTGGCGATGCCCTGCTCGGCAAGCCCATGGGCCAGATCACGAAACGGCGTATTCGGCCCGATGGTCTGGTCGCGATCGCCCGGCCCCGAACCATGGACGAGAACCACAGCCGGAAACGGTCCGGTACCTTCGGGAAGCGTCAGAATTCCGGGCAATTCGTCAGCAACTACAAATTCGCTTTCAACCCAGCGATCGCTGCTGGCCAATGCTTTTTCAGCTGGAGCCCCGGGTGCAGCCGGCACCAGAAAAAAGCCGTCCACCTGCCCGTTCTGGTTCACGTTGATGCGTGCATCCAGGGCCGCATTGGCGAAATTCAGTCGAAATACAAACAGATCGCCGGTTTCGCTACTGCTGATCTGCGGTGCCTCGTGCCCCTGGTACGCTCCGACCTGCCCGGGCAGGCTGAGCCAGATCTGCTCGAGCTGTGCCCTGCTGATCTGATCACTGACCTCGCTCGAAAGCATGGCATGGGCCTGGTCGAAGCGAGCCTCTTCAAGTGATTCCAGAAACTGCTGCGCAATGCCTGCTGTTTGTGCCTGGATCACGTTGATCAACAGACAGGCAGACAGGGCCAGGAGCACTGGCGCCGACCGAACAGTACTTTGCTTTATCCATGTCATTTTGCTGCAACTCCTTGAATCAACAAGGCACCGGATGTTTGATCAAGCCGGTGCGTCTTGATCGTTATTCGTCTTCATCGCTGACCGTCTTCATCGCTTTTCAAGGCGGGATCATCATCTTCAACCGGCTCGGCCTGAGTGCGCTTCAACCGGCCCGCTTTGCGCAGGCCTTCGCGCAACACCCATTCGATCTGGGCATTCAACGAGCGAATGTCGTCATCGGCCCAGCGCTGCATAGCGGTCATGACCTGGGGGCTGATGCGAAGTGCGAACGGTTTTTTGTTGGCCACTGGAATCCGGTGTATTGGCTGTGATCCGTTCTATAGTTTATTGATGAATGCTGCCGGTATTGACCACTGGCTGAGTGGCGCGATCCGAACACAACACCACCAGCAGGTTGGACACCATCTGCGCCTGTCGTTCCTCATCGAGCTCGACAATACCCTGGCTTTTCAAATCCGATAGGGCCATGTCGACCATGCCCACAGCACCGTCGACGATCCGCCGTCGCGCGGCCACTACCGCGTTGGCCTGCTGGCGCTGGAGCATGGCATGGGCAATTTCGGGCGCATAGGCCAGGTGACTGATGCGGGTTTCGATGACATGCACGCCAGCCGTTTGCAAGCGATCATCGAGCTGGGATTTCAGATCATCGCTGATCTCAAGCGCGTGGCTGCGAAGAGAAATCTGGCCTTCTTCCTGCTGGTCATACGGATACTGCGTGGCCATCGAACGCAGCGCGGCCTCCGATTGAATCTGGACAAAGCTTTCATAATCGTCCACGTTGAATACGGCTTCGGCGGAATCGACCACCTTCCAGACCACAACGGCGGCAATTTCAATCGGGCTGCCGTCCAATTCATTGACCTTGAGCCGACCGGATTCGAAGTTCCGGACCCGCAAGCTGACTTTTCGGTTTGAGTAGAACGGATTGCTGAACCGAAGCCCCTGCTCCCGCACCGTGCCGACATACTTCCCGAACAGCGTCAATACCGCAGCCTGGTTGGGTTCGACCATGTAATAGCCGAACATCAACACGGTGGCAACGATGAATAACAAGATCGCGCCGATCAGCCCGATCATCTGGGTAGGATTGATTGAATCGAAGAACCACCAGGCCGCACCGGCCACGAGCACGATGTTCAAGGCCAGCACCGGAATACCATTGGTTGAACGCACTTGTATTTCCTGCATGGGGGGATACTCCTGTTCGTTCGAGTTATGCAAAATAATATCACGATGATATCACTTTGTAAAGTGCGCTGATTCCCCTCATGCCGGACTGCTGAATCACGCAGCGCTTCAACTACCCTGCAGACCACTCAGGGGATATAGCAATCTGTATTGACCTGTCAGGCCAAAGTCGGTAGAATTCCCGCTCTTTAGTCACGCGTAGTGCTCGAGGAAATTTCTATGTACGCGGTATTCAAAACCGGAGGCAAGCAGTACAAGGCCTCAACCGGCGATGTCTTGCGGGTCGAAAAATTACCTGCCGGCAGCGGCGATTCTATTGAACTGAACGAAGTGTTGATGGTAGCTGACGGCGAAGATATTCGCGTTGGCGCTCCCACGCTGGATGGCGGCAAAGTCACGGCCGAGGTCGTCAGCCACGGCCGCGGCGAAAAAGTTCGCATCATCAAATTCAAGCGGCGCAAGCACCACATGAAGCAGATGGGGCATCGTCAGCACTACACCGAAATCAAAATAACCGGCATCGAGGGCTGAATCATGGCTCATAAGAAAGCAGGCGGCTCTACACGTAACGGCCGCGATTCAAATCCAAAATATCTGGGCGTAAAACGCTACGGTGGAGAACAGGTCGACGCAGGCAATATCCTGGTCCGCCAGCGTGGCACGCGTTTTCATGCTGGCGACAACGTCGGCGTTGGTCGCGACCACACGTTGTTTGCCCTTGTTGATGGCAAGGTTGTGTTCAACAGCCGTGGCAAACCGCTGCGCAAGTTCGTGTCTGTTGAACCTGCTGAATAAGCCTTCAGCAGATTCACATAACTCCTGAAAGCCGGCCCAGTGCCGGCTTTTTTGATTGCCAACCAGTGATTGGCTCCGCTCAAACTGCTGATGATGGTCATGATTCGCTATGAAATTTGTTGATGAAGCCCAGATCGAAGTCCGCGCTGGACGCGGCGGGCATGGCGTGGTCAGTTTTCGGCGCGAAAAATACATTCCGCGGGGTGGCCCGGATGGCGGTGATGGCGGTCGCGGCGGCAGTGTTTTTCTTGAGGGTGATTCCGGCCTGAATACGCTCGTCGATTTTCGCCATGCGCGCCTGTTTCAGGCCAGAAACGGTCAGCCCGGCGCCGGGCGTCAGAAAAGCGGCAAAGCAGCAGACGACGTCATTATCCGCGTGCCGCTCGGCACACAGGTCCGCAATGTCAGTACCGATGAATTGATCGGCGACGTGACCGAACACGGTGAACGGCTTCTGGTCGCCCGAGGCGGTACCGGAGGCAAAGGCAATATCCACTTCAAGTCTTCGGTCAATCGTACGCCTCGACAATTCACCGAAGGCACACCCGGCGACGAACGCGGGCTGCATCTCGAGTTGAAAGTGCTGGCGGATGTTGGCCTGCTTGGCTTTCCGAATGCGGGCAAGTCAACGCTGATCAGCGCTATTTCCGCGGCGCGGCCGAAAGTTGCGGATTATCCGTTCACTACGTTGCACCCCAACCTTGGCGTCGTCAGTCTTGAGCCCGGTCGCAGCGTTGTGGTTGCCGATATTCCGGGTTTGATTGAAGGCGCAGCCGAAGGTGCCGGGCTTGGCCATCAGTTTCTGAAGCACCTGCAACGTACCGGCCTGCTGCTGCATCTGGTTGAAATCCAGAGCTTTGAGGCACTCGACCCGGTCGAACAAGTGCAGACACTCGAGCGTGAACTGCAGGCTTATGACGCCGGGCTTCTGCAGAAACCACGCTGGCTGGTGGTGACCAAAACCGACCTCCTGCCCTCGGAGGAACGCGATGCTGCGGTTCGGGAACTGATTGACCGACTCGACTGGCAGCAACCCTGGTTTGCCGTTTCAGCCGTGACCGGTCATGGGTTGAAACGGCTGACTGGTACGGTTGCAGATTACCTGCTGGACGGCGTGGCGCCTGAGGTCGCAGCCAGCGACGTGTAATTCACTCGGGTTTGAACTGAACCGCAGCTCGATTCCAACGTCCAAGCACACAGTCTTTTGTTGTCCTGGAGTTTGCCAATGCGTTATTTCCAATGGGTTTGTGCACTGGGTGTTGTTTGCTGGGCCTTGCTGGTGCCCGTGCCTGCAGTCGCAGAACTGCAGTCGGTGGTCGTCTATCCTGACCGGGCCAGCATCACGCGGGTCATCTCAATCGAGTTCGAGCCCGGACCAGGGCAGATTGAAATCGAGGATCTGCCGGCCGGGATCCTGCGCGACAGCCTGCGCATTTCAGCCGGCCCGAATCAGGGCCTGCAGTTGGGTTCATTCGAGTTTTCCACGCGACGGGGCATTGACCGGGTCAATCCGCAGGCACGCAGACTCAGCGAACAGATTCAGCAACTCGAGGACGATCAGGCCGCAGTTGATGATCGAATGCGCGCACGCGACATGCAGCTCGCGGTATTGAATTCGTTATCGAACCAGTCCGATCGCGATGGATCACTCAGTATCGAACAACTGGAGCAGGCGCTTCGAGTCGTTGGTGACAGTGCCGATCAGATTCTGTCAGAACGGCGCCAACTGGACCAGCAGAAACGTGAGCTCTCCAGCCGGATTCAGCGGCTCGAACGTGAGCTGGCCGATCTTGGCCAACAGCAGCGGGATACCACCGGCCTGACGATCCAGTACGCTGCGAATACATCGGGCGATGCCGAATTGCAGTTGGACTATATTGTCATGCAGGCATCCTGGCGCCCGACGTATGAATGGCGGCTCGATACAGACACACGCCAGCTGGAGATGATTCAATCGGCCATCATCCGGCAGAATACTGGCGAGGACTGGTCCGACGTGAGCCTCTCGGTCTCGTTGGCCCAACCCAGCACAGGCGGCCGATTACCCGAACTTCGGACCTGGTGGATCGGAGTTGCAGAACCGCCAACCTCCAAGGCATCCCGTGCGATGGAGCAAGCCGAAATGGCTGCTGACTTCAGCGCCGTCCAGGTCACCGGATCAGGCGTGAACCCGGCCGGCCAGTTTGCGGCGGAACTGGCCGGTACTGAATACACGCGCGAATACACCATCAACGGTCGCTCATCGGTTGCCGCGAATAATCAGGAACAACGTTTCCGGCTGGCCCAACAAGTCATGCAGGTTGATCTGAGTGCGCGCGCAGTGCCGAAACAGCAGCCCAGGGCCTGGTTGTACGTCGAAGGCGAATTCTGCGGCGAAGCGCCAATGCCACCCGGTCAATTGACCCTGTTCCAGGACAATCGCATCGTTGGGCAACGGTTTTTTGAAGGCATTCGCCCGGGTGCATCGCTGGCCGCCAGCTTTGGTGTCGATCAGCTGATCGAGATCGATGTTCAACTGATCGAAGAGCAGCGCGCCAGTGCTGGCGTGATTCGTCGTTCGACCGAGGAACTGCTGAAACATCAGATTCGCATCCACAATCGACATACACAACCGCTATTGTTGACGGTGCTCGACCGTATGCCGGTATCAACCGACGAACGCATCCAGGTCGAATTAACGCGCGACACGACGCGCCCTGACCAGCGCGATGTGGATGATCAGCCGGGTGTACTGGCCTGGTCGATGGAGCTGAACGCGGACCAGCAGGAAACCCTGATCGTGGGCTACAGCGTCAGTTATCCGGAGGATATCCAGGGCTTGAGCGGCTGGTAGCTCAGCATCTGAAGCGTTTTGCGCGGCGTTGCTATACTGCGGCGTGATTGACTACGCGCAGGACGTGGAATGGATGACGCCAAGACAAGCCGACTGACCCCGGCGCGCAGGACGTTGCTGGATCGCCTGCTGGACCAGGTGCTGGATCTGGAGTCAGATCAGCGACAGGAGGCATTGACAGCCATGGCCCGGACGCACCCGCGCGTGCATGCCCACCTGGCCCGTCTGGTTGATGCGTCAACTGAACCGACCCAGTATCTCGAAACGCTGTTCAATCGCGTTGGCAGCGCTGCACTCGAAGCTGTTGAACCGGAAACCCCGAAATTACCGGCCGGCACACGAATCGGCGACTGGCGAATTGTTGACGCCGTAGGTGCCGGCGGGATGGGTCAGGTCTATCGCGCTGAACGAGCCGATGGCTCGTTCGAGATGACCGCAGCCATCAAGTTCATCCGCACGCCGAATCATGCCCAGTTAAACGATCGCCTGGCGCTGGAACGCCAGCTGCTTGCCCGGCTCGATCATCCGAATATTGCGCGCATCATGGATGGCGGCACGCTCGACGACGGCCAAACCTATCTGGTCATGGAATGGGTCGATGGTCAGGACTGGAGTGATTGCCATGACCGCCTGAGAACCGCTCAGCACGGTGGGCTGCAGCATTTGATCGAAGTCGCCTCGGCAGTTCAGCATGCGCACCAGCGTCGAGTCGTCCACGGCGATATCAAACCGGCCAACATCCGCATCATGGATAACGATCGGGTCCGCCTGCTGGACTTCGGTGTTGCACGCCTGCTCAGCAACGACGGCGACGCACACGACCGCAAAGCCCTTGCACTCACACCGGCCTATGCGGCGCCAGAGCAGCTGGCAGGTGAACCGGCGTCAACACAAAGCGATATTTTTTCGCTCGGCAAGCTGATGACCTGGTTGTTGACCGGCACGACTGAGCCCGATCAGCGCACGGTCGAATCTGCAATCAATCGCCGGCCCCGTACAAAAGCCATCAAAGCGATTATTCAAAAAGCAACCGCAGCTGACCCTGGTCAGCGTTATGGCGCAGTGTCGGAATTGATCAATGATCTTCAGGCGCTGATTGAACAACGCCCGGTCTCGGTACAGCGCAACTCGACCATCCAGCGGCTGTTTTTGTGGGCGCGCCGCCATCGCCTGGCGGCCGCGACCGCCAGTTTGGCTGCACTGAGTATTGTTGTTGGCACGGCGGGACTGGCCTGGCAGGAGCGCATTGTTCGGGCTGAACGCGACCTCGCCCGATTCGAGGCAGAACGTGCAACGCTGATTCGAGAGCAGCTGACGCTACTGTTTCGCGAAGCCGGTGAGGAAATTCAGCAGGAGAATGTCACCGCTCGCGACCTGCTGGCCGAAAGTGTACGCGTCGCCGAGCAACTGCACGCAGACGATCCGGAAGTCCTGGCTGCGGTTCGCGCATTTCTGGGTGAACTGTACATTGCAATGGATGACTTTGCCGCAGCCGACCCGCTGTTGACCGCATTTGTCAACGATGCCGACGCCCGGGGTTCGCCTGATTTACTGCGTGCGGTGGTGTTGGCAGATCTGTCCCAGATTCGTCTGCGCCAGGGCGAATCTGAAGCCGCACTTGCATTGGTCGACGAGTCGCTGTCGATCCTGGCGGACCATCCGGCCGATAACCGGGCGCGGCTTGGCGATATTCTGACCATTCGCGGGCAGGCGTTGCGGGGGCTTGGTCGATGGGACGAGGCCATTAACAGCGCCGAACGTGGCCTGGCCATGGCACAACAGGTGGTGTCTGCACCGTCCCGTCTGCTGGCCACGATCGAGAACAATCTGGCGACCACCATGATTTACTCCGGACGAACCATGGAAGCTTTGCCACATTTGCGCAAAGCCCTGGACAACTGGCGCGGCCTGGGGCTGGAAGACAGCTCGTCGGCCCTGACCGTGATGACCAATCTGGCCAGCCTGTTACATCAGCAGGGCAATCTGGAGCAGGCTGAGCAGTTGTATCGTGAATCCATCGAGCGTCGCCGTCAGCGGTTTGGCGAGTCAGGCGCACTGGGTGCAGCCTACTTGAACCTGGGTACGCTGCTTACCCAGCGCTACGAATTGGAGCTGGCCGGTCAGCACGTGCAACAGGGTATCGAGCTGATCGAGCGTTTCGAAGGGGAGCAGACCATCAATCAGGCCCGCGGCTTACTGGTTCGCAGCCGTTGGCGCCTGGCTGTAGGTGATTTTATCGATGCCCACGACGATGTCAGCGAAGCCTTGCGATTGTTCGATCAGACGCTGGGCAGCGATCATCTGTTCAGTCGCGTAGCGCAGGCCCAGCAGGCCATGATTGTTGCGCAGGCGGCGCGCGATGAATTCGCCAACTTGAATCAGTTGACCAGCGCACCGGTACGCAACCAGATCGAAGACGTCATCGGGAATCTTGAGAACCTGAAACCCCAATCCAATCGGTTTCTGGCGCAGGCTCTGTGCGAACTCGCGCGCTATGACCTGGCAGAACGTTCGCCAGAACGTGCACTGGAGGCTGCCAGTCAATGTCTTGACCTGCGGCTGGAATTGACCAGCGAGCGCAATTGGGAAGTTGCCGAAGCGCAGACGATTGTGGCTGCGGCAGAACTGGTTATGGGATCACAACAGGCTGAAAATGAACTGCAACAAGCACGCAGTCATCTGGTCCAGGTGCTGGGCGATCAGCATCCACAAGAGCCAGGTGGCGTCGATGACTGAGCCTGATTGTCAGGGCATGTCGCTCGATCGCGTGGAGGTGTCCTTGGCGAGGGCCTTCGAGTGCGGACAGGCGTACGTGGCGTTGTCGAGAGCGAGATCGCTCAAAGGCCTGCGCGTGCTCGACATCGATTGCCTGACGATCAGGGCGAACGCTGACGTGCTGCGTTTCTACAAGGACTTTGAATGATTGCGCGATCTGATTTGTATGTACAAAGTTCATGTAGGTAAATGTAAGGGTCA
>Ga0207419_1003048_pt1 | contig 10324 bp, 5 predicted proteins | sample ElkSloMetagenome_4_FD_184723 | JGI IMG/M metagenome (GOLD analysis project Ga0207419, IMG submission 184723) | Hot spring microbial communities from Elkhorn Slough, Monterey Bay, USA - MD2A (version 2) | ecosystem: Environmental > Aquatic > Marine > Intertidal zone > Estuary: Microbial mat ... | reverse complement strand
GAATTTGAAGTTGTGATGTCAGTTAAGTGAGTTGTTTCAGTTTTTAGTTTGTGTTGGACCACTCGGTCACGGCAGGCATAATGCACAAAGCATGCCAGGCATCCCGAGAAGGACGGCAAGCATCTGAATAATCGAAGGTTTTCAGGTCGGAAATAAATCAGGCCGCGGTCTGGCCCAGGTGGTTCTGACGCGACTGCGCAATTTGGTCACCGCAATGTGACGCTTTTCACATCTTTCTGGCCAGATTCAATTCATGAAAGCGGGGGTGTCGCCGCCGCGGGATCGCCATCGGCGATTACGGTGGTGAGAACGAACGCTCAGAGGCCCAGGGCGAAGAGGCCCAGGCAAAGTAGCAGGCCGACCAGCGGCACAACGACCGTCAAGGCTCCCATGGGTGCATAGGCTGCCGCATGGGTCTCTTTGCAGATTGCGCGGATCGTGGTGACAACGTACCCATTGTGGGGCAGGGAGTCGAGGGCGCCGGAGGAGATCGCCACGACGCGATGCAGCTGATCCGGGTCGACGCCCTGGTCCATGTAGTGCGGCCCCAGAATCGGCAGGGCGATCGCCTGGCCGCCCGAGGCTGATCCGGTCATCGCGGCGATGGCCGACACGGCAACAGCGGCCGAGGCGAGGCCGGATCCCGGCATGGAGGTAACCCAGTCAACGGCGCTGTCGAAGGCCGGCGAGACTTTGGCGACGGTGCCGAAGCCAACGACGGCCGCGGTATTACCGATCGCGACCAATGCGCCGGTGCCCCCCTCGCTCAGGGCGGTCCCGGGCTGATGGAGATGGCGCACGTTGATCAGGACCGCGCCAATGCAGCCGGCCAGCAGGGCGACGATCAGGGCCGAGGTGCCCAGCTGCTCGTGGGTGGTGAAGGAGATTCCGAGAACCAGCAGCAGGGGGATCATGGACACCCAGTGATTGGGAAGATCGCCGCGGCCACCTTCCGGGTCGTCCGGACGGGCCTGAAACAATTCACCACGCGCCACAGCGCGATTCAGCATCCAGCGGAGCCAGAGATAACCGCTGGTTGCCATGAAGATGGCCACCACCAGGCTGGCCTGCCAAGCGGCCAGCGGTGAGGTGCCGAGGAATTCGACGGGTATCCAGTTCTGAATTTCCGGGGAACCGGCCGAGGTCATGGTGAAGGTCACCGACCCGAAGGCCATCGTCGCCGGGATGAAGCGGCGCGGTAGATTCGCCTCTCGGAACAGAGCCAGCGCCATGGGATAGACGGAAAACGCTACGACGAACAGGGAGACGCCGCCGTAGGTCAGGATGGCGCAGGCGATGACCACGGCCAGCGCCGCCTGATGGGTTCCCAACCGCGTGATGATCCAGTGGGAGACGCTATCGGCACCGCCGGATGATTCCATCAGCTTGCCGAAGAGCGAGCCGAACAGAAAGATGAAAAACCACGAGGCAATGAAGCCGGTAAAACCGTCCATGTACTGCGTGACTAGATCGATGCCGTCCTCACCGGCCAGCGGCGGGAGCAGCGGGACACCGGCGGTGAGCGCGACGATCAGAGCGCAGAGCGGGGTCGCCACGAAAAGGCTCATACCGCGCATGGTCAGCAAGATCAGCAGGGCAAGGCCGATGACAAGGCCGAAGACACTCAGCATGAAGACTCCTCAAGGTAGCGCCAGGGTGATCGGTCGCCTCAGCGATCGGATCCCTCGAATGGCGTCGATATTCCGTCCGCAGCCGGTCTTTTGATAACTGTACCAAGGTCCAGTGTCGGCAGCGGGTGGCGCTGGGATAGTCTGCCGTCATCAACAAGATCAATGCTTTCGATATCCCATCCTGGAGGGCGATGTCCCATGAAACACGCAGTATTGAAACTGTCCACTTTGACGCTGGCCATGGCCGTGGCGCTTGGTGCCGCGGCGCAGCAAAATGATGACGATCGCAGCGACGAAGATCGCAACGAGGATGTCACCGACACCATTACCGTCACGGCCCGTCGGCGCGAGGAGAGCCAACAGGATGTGCCGATTGCAATGACCGCCGTGTCCGGTCAGGCGCTTCAGGATGCCGGTGCTCAGGACATCACCTTCCTCCAGCAGGTCTCACCGAACACCACGCTTGAACTCTCGCGGGGTACGAACAACACGCTGACGGCGTTCATTCGAGGCATTGGCCAGCAGGATCCTGTAGCCGGTTTCGAGGCCGGGGTGGGGATCTACATCGACGATGTCTACCTCAATCGGCCCCAGGCCGCCGTGCTCGATATCTATGACGTCGAGCGCATCGAGGTGCTTCGTGGTCCGCAGGGCACGCTCTATGGCCGCAATACGATCGGCGGCGCCGTCAAATACGTGACTAAGCGCATCGAGAATGAGGCCGAGGCCCAGATTCGGGGCTCGCTCGGCAGCTTCTCTCAGCGCGACATCGTGGTCAGCGGCTCGACGCCTGTGTCCGACAGCTTTCGCGTCGGCGCCGCCTTGGCCAGCTTCAACCGCGACGGGTTCGGTACCAATCTGACGACAGGAGCGGACAACTACAACAAGGAAGTCATGGCCTATCGGGTCAATGCCGAGTGGGATCCCACCGACAGCTGGTTTTTCCGCCTCTCCATCGACGGCTATGAGGATGACTCGAATCCCCTGGGCGGCCATCGACTGATCCCCGGTCTGTTCAGCGGTGCGCCGGTGCTCGACGATGTCTACGATTCGCGCGGTGGCATGACGGGCAAGAACGAGACCAGCGCTTTCGGCGCCTCGCTCCTGGCCGAGTACTACATCTCGCCGAACTGGACCTTCAAATCCATCACGGCCTTTCGCGAGGACGAAACCACCACCCAGATCGATTTCGATGCCCTGCCGCCGGTGGATCTTGACGTCGCCGCGATCTACGACAACGAACAGTTCAGCCAGGAGTTCCAGCTCAATTTCACCACCGATCGCATGGCGGGTATCGTTGGTTTCTACTACCTCGATGCCAATGCCTTCGGACCCTTTGACGTTCGCCTGTTCACGACCGGCGATCTGATCGGCCTGCCGGGCCTGAATGCCTTTACTTCCGGCGACGTGGATACGGAGACCTGGTCGCTATTTGCCGATGTCAGCTTCGATCTTGGCGCGAACTTCGAGCTTTCCCTTGGCGGTCGCTACACCAGCGACGAGCGCAGCTCGCGGGTGCTGCGTCAGAACATGTTGGGGGCCTCGAGCTTCTTCGGAGGTGATCCGCTGGTTCTTGCGACGACGTCGGACTTCGACGGCTCGGAGAAATTCACCGAGTTCACCCCGCGCGCCAGCGTATCCTTCCAGCCGAACGACGATCACAATATCTACCTCTCCTACAGCCAGGGCTTCAAGGGCGGCAGCTTCGATCCGCGAGGCCTGACCACGGCGGCACCCGATCTCAATGGTGACGGTGTGGTGGATGAAGACGAGGTCTTCGACTTCATGCGCTTCGAGCCGGAAACCGTCGACAGCTATGAGATCGGCATCAAGTCGCGCTTTGCCGGCGGCCGCATCAACACCTCGCTGGCGGCTTTTTACTCGGACTACACGGATATCCAAGTGCCGGGATCGATCGGCGTCGACACCGATGGCGATGGCATCTTCGATACCTTCGCCGGTGTGACAACCAACGCGGGCAAGGCAACGGTTCAGGGTGTCGAGTTCGAGTTGAACGGGATGATCGCCTACGACCTGGCAACGGACGGCGACGCCCTGTTTGCCAACGTGGCGCTCGGCTACATCGATGCCGGCTACGATGAATTCGTCACCGCGGTCAGCGATCCGGCGACCGGTTCCACGGCCCTGGAAGACGTTGCCGACGAGCGTGTGATTCAGAATACGCCGGAGCGGACGGCGCATGTCAGCCTGAACTACGACGTGCCGGTCACGCTGTTCGGTGCCGAGGGCTCGCTGCTGTTTTCTGGCGCCTGGTCCTATCGCTCCAAGACCAACCAGTTCGAGATTCCCTCTCAGTTCCTGGATCAGTCCGCCTACTCGCTCTATGACGCGAACATCGTCTGGAAGCCGGACAGCGGTCGCTACGAAATCGGCCTGCACGGCAGGAACCTGTCCGACAAGCAGTACAAGACGGCAGGCTATGTCTTTGCCACGCCGGACGGCAGTGCATCGACCCTGGGCCTGGAAGGCGTCATGAACGCGTTCTATGGCCCTCCAAGAACCGTTACGCTCACGGCTACGGTCAACTTCTAGCGTCTCTCCAGTACGATCAAATCGCTTTGAGATGATCGACTCCCCACCCGGCCTTGGGTGGGGATTTTTTTATCAGACTCTCTATACTGCCGGCATGCTCGCGAGCAGCCCACATCAGTGACCGGCCTGACCACGACCACCCTGGCCATCACCGGTCTGGCCTGGCTGGGCCTTCTTTTCCTCGTCGCGGTCCTCGGTGAGCGCTACCGCTCGCGGCTCACGTCATTCTGGCCTGTCGTCTATGCGCTCTCGCTGGCCGTCTACTGCACCGCCTGGACCTTCTATGGGGTCACCACCCAGACCATCCAGTACGGATGGCCGATACCTCCCACCTTTGTCGGAACGATCCTTATCTTCGTCTTCGGCTTTGGCTTTCTCGAGCGTCTGGCCGAACTGAGCAAGGCGGAAAACTCCACCAGCATCGCTGACTTCGTCGCCTCGCGCTTCGGTAAGTCGTCGAGTCTGGCGGCGGTGATTACCGGGGTCGCCGTGATCGGCATCGTTCCCTACATCTCGCTGCAGCTCAAGGCCGTCGCCATGAGCGTCGAGACCTTGACCGCGCGTACGAGCGTGACGGAAACGGCGTCAGCCTTGACCGATTCCGTGTTCTATGTCGCCATCTTCATGGCCATCTTCGCCGTGTTATTCGGCACCCGCAGTGCGTCGGTGAAGGACCACAACCCCGGACTGGTCGCTGCGATGGGCTTTGAGTCGCTGCTCAAGCTTGGCGCGATGCTGGCCTTGGGCGCTTTCGTTCTCTGGGGCCTCTACGACCATCCGCAGGCGCTCTTCAGGGAAACAGAGGCCCTGGAGTTTTCCGGAGTGGACAGCTTCACGGTGCTGATGTTGCTCGGTGTCCTGGCCATGTTTACCCTGCCGCATCAGTTCCACATCACGCTGATCGAATGTCGCGAGCGTCGCCAGCTGAACGTGGCGCGCTGGCTCTTTCCGCTCTTCCTCCTGCTGATCGCCCTGCCGATCGTGCCGCTAGCGCGGGCCGGTCGTGACCTGTTCGCCGGTCAGGAAATCTCAACGGATCTCTACGTGTTGATGCTGCCGATGGCCGATGGCCAGACCGGGCTGGCGCTGTTCGCCTTTCTCGGCGGATTGAGCGCGGCGACCGGCATGGTCATCCTGGCCAGCCTGACGCTGTCGATCATGATGGGCAACCACTGGCTGACCCCGGCGGCGCTCCAGCTCAGTCGGATGGAGGGTCGGCCGCTCGGCTGGGTGCGTCTCCAGCGCCGGGTCGGTATCGTCGTCGTCATGGCCTTGGCCTATATCTACCACCGGCAGGTCGGCTCGTCGGAGGCGCTGGCCGACCTCGGCGCTCTGTCCTTTTCCGGTCTGGCTCAGCTCGGTCCCGCGGTGGTCTTGGCAGTCTATCGTCCGGGCCTGCGCCCCGCGGCCGTGATGGCAGGACTGCTCGCTGGCGTTGCCGTCTGGGCTTATGTGCTTGTTCTGCCGCTGGTCGATGTCGAAGCGCTGCCTGTCTGGCTGAACCAGGGTCCCTGGGGCTGGTCGTGGCTGTCGCCGGATGGACTGCTCGGATTGGAGAACTGGGAGCCTCTGGCCCGAGGCGTCTGGATCTCGCTGGCAGTGAACATCCTCGTGACCTTATCTGTCGGTGCCCGCCAGCCCGGTCGAGGCGCCGGGCCGGCGAGCACCGACCCGGGCGGGCCACTCGAGCGCGCCGTGCTTGCGCGGATTGCCAATCGTTTCCTGCCGGCGGACAGGGCGAGTCAGCTGCTCGCCGGTCAGGGCGATTCCTTGACCCTGGAACAGACGCTTGAAGAGGAACTGGCCGCGGTCGTGGGCTCAGCCTCGGCCCGGCTGCTGCTCGAAGCCGCGCGCCGTCGCACCCCAGCGCCGTTAGAGGAAGTGGCCGACATGGTCGGCGCGGCGACGCGCCAGGCGCGCTTTTCCAGCGGCGTCCTCTCCGGCGCCCTCGAGAACATGAGTCAGGGCGTTTGCGTGGTCGATGAGGACATGCGGCTGGTCGCCTGGAACTCGGCCTATCTCGATCTGTTCGACTATCCGCCGGCGCTGATTCGCGTCGGTCGGCCGGTCGCCGAGCTTCTACGGCATAACGCCGAACAGGGTCTGATGGGATCGAACAAGGATCTGGACCGGGAAATCGAGCGCCGATTGCGCTTCAAGCGACAGGGTTCGAGACACCTGGTCGAGCGGCGCTGGCCCGACGGTCGAATCATCGAGATCCGCGGCAATCCAATGCCGGGCGGCGGATTCGTGGCGACCTTTACCGACGTGACCGAATTCCGGACCACCGCCGAGGAGCTACGCCGCATCAATGAAACCCTCGAGCAGCGCGTGGTCGATCGAACCCAGGAGCTCGAAAACGCCAAACTCGATGCGGAAACGGCCTCCGAGGCCAAGACCCGTTTTCTTGCTGCAGTCAGCCACGACCTCGTGCAACCGCTCAACGCCGCGCAGCTATTGACCCATTCGGTCAGCACGCGGCTCGGCGACCATCCGAGCCGGCAGGCCCTGACCCAGATTTCTGGCGCCCTGAGCGCGACCGAGGGCCTGATCGAGAGCCTCCTGGACATCTCCAGGCTCGACGCCGGTGGACTGCAGCCGCGGATCACGCGCTTCCCCCTCTCCGAGATCTTCGATCAGCTTGACGGTGAATTCCGCCTGCTGGCGGCTGAACGCAAGCTGACACTCCGCACGATCCCGACGTCGGTCTGGGCCGAGACCGACCCGCAGCTGCTCCGGCGGATCCTCCAGAACTTCCTTTCCAACGCCGTTCGCTATACGGAGGCAGGACGGATCGTCATGGGCGTGCGGCGCAAGGGCGACCAGGTGTTGATCGGCGTCTGGGATACGGGGCCGGGGATCACGGTCGAGGATCGAGCGGTGATTTTCGAGGAGTTCCGGCGTCTTGAATCCGACGATGGTCCGCCGGGTCTAGGCCTGGGGCTCGCCATCGCCGAGCGGATGGCCCGGCTTCTTGACCACCCCCTGAGGCTGGAGTCGAAAGCCGGGGGTCCGACCCTGTTCGGCGTCACCGTGCCGCGCGTCGCGTCGAGCCGGCGCGCCGTGACCGAATCGGATGGGGACGATCTCATCCAGCGCGGGCATATCCTCGTGGTCGACAACGATGCCAGCATGCGAGAGTCCCTCGCCGCCCTGGTCACGGGCTGGGGCTTCGAAGTCAGTCTGGCCGGTGATCTGGAGGGCGCGCGGTCCTTAGTGAATTCGAAGGACATCGATCTGCTGATACTTGATTATCACTTGAACCAGGGCCGGACCGGACTGGATCTCTATAACTCGCTCTTCGACGGTGGACATGTGCTGCCCGCGATCATGATCAGCGCGGATCATGCCTCGGAAGTTCGCCGAGCTGCTCAGGCAGCCAGCTGCCAATTTCTGCACAAGCCGATCCGGCCGCTGGCGCTGCGCTCGGTCATCAACGGCATCCTGCGCTAAAGGCCGCCGGGATGTCGTGCCTGCCGAAGTGGCTTATCGGCGCCCGGCGTTTTCTTCCAGGGCTGACCAGGCCCGATCCAAAGCGGCCCAGCCCTCGGGCAGGATCGGGACCCAGGCGTGCTCACCCGGCAGGACGTTGAGGAAGGCATCGAAATGCTGAGCCCCGCTGATTTCCCGATAGTCGACGGACATGCCGTTGGCGCGCGCCTGTGCCACGTAGGGGCGAGATGAAAATGCCGCGGGAATCAGCGCGTCGTGCTGTCCGTGCACGATGAAGACGGGAATGTCGTGGGGCCAGCTGGCCTTTGCTCGAGTTGCTGCCGTTGCCGCCTGCAGGCGTCTGTCGTCTGTCAGCTCAGCCAGGCATCGCAGGCCGGGAAAATAGCGGTCCGTCGGGTGGCCAGCCATCATGGTGTCGACCAGAACCACGCCATTGCCGGGCGGAGAGCCCGAGGTGCTGGCCCACCAGTTCTGTTTCTCCGTGAGAGACGCTTCGGGTGCCTCGAAGCGGAAGCCGCAGGGCATGCCATCGGCAGGAGCGGCAAGATAGGCCGCCGAGTAATTGACCAGGACCGCACGCCAGACATCAAGGGCCACGATGGCGGCAGAAAAAGACAGGCTGCTCGGGTCGAAACCGAGATCGCTGAGGACTCGCCGGGCTTCCTGTGGGCTCGCCTCATCGAGAAGGCCGGCCTCGGCCAGGCTCTGGCAACGGTTGCGACCGGCACCGATCAGCAATGGGTTGGCAAAAGGCAGGTCGGCGGCAAAGTCGGCATCACCCAGCAGGCAGGGCTGATAGAGGGCCGCCGTGGCGGCGTATTCGTACAGGTGCGGAGCCTGCGGCGGCGTGATGTTGGGCATGACCGAAACCACCGCATCGATGATGCCGGCCTCGTCGGCCTCAAGCGCCCGCAGCACGGCCTGACCGCCGTTCGACAGGCCGGCTGCGATCACGATCACTTGATCAGGGTTCAGGCCGTTGCCACGCGCCGCGAGTTGGCCCAGCGCCCAGCGCGCCGCATCGAGGGTGATTTCGCCCCAGAGGGCTTCGACGTTGATCTGGCTGTGCGCATGCGCGGTTGCGACGAGCGGCCCGGAGACGGCCGTGTCGCTTGGCACGAAGACTGGATCGGTCTCCTCCAAGGCGCCTCGCTGGCCGTTCAGCTCCACGCCGGTCTGCGTGGCGAAGTCGAAGTAGTCCGTGCCGGCGGCCTTGTCGGAATAGACAATGGCACAGCCCTTTGGCAAAGCCCAGGGCGCTGCCAGGGGAACGGCACCGTAGACCCCGCGGGACCCCGATGCGGGCGCAACGACGAGGCAGGGCGCCTCCTCATCGAAGCTGTCTGGAATCTGGAGCAGGGCACGCGCGAAGTGGTCCTGGCCAGGCACATCCTGGCCAAGCACGCGGCGCAGCGTCATGATCTCGACGCCAGCGACTCTGGGCAATCCAGCCTCCGTCATCGTGCCCAGGCCGTCGGCGGTTCTGAGTGCCGACAAGCTGTTGAACTGGGTATGAAAAGCCATTGCCCGGAGCTCGTCGGCGCTCGGTGCCTCGGGATCACTGGGGGCCGGGCTTGCGCCCCGCAGCTCATCCAGCGACAGGCCGGCGCTGACCAGATCGTCGTGGGTCGTGACCAACACGTCCGAGTCCCCCGCAGCCGGTTTCGGGCGCACGTCGAGCGCAGCCAGCGCACGATCCGCGCTGTCGTCAGTGGTCTGCGGGCTGCAGGCAAGGAGTAGCAGCGATGCGGCCGACCCAACAAGGAGGCAGATTCTGCGTGAGAAGCTGAAGCAAGCCATGGCGTGTTCCTGATCGAATACCGGGCGAGATTAGCAGAGTCTTCAGCGGCCTTGAATGGACTTTGGTACAGGCTTTTCGGCCTGATCGAGCTGCTAGACTTCAGTCCATGACGACTCGGGTCCTGATCGCCGACGACCACCCACTTTTTCGGGCCGCCCTGGTTCAGACCCTGTCGGACTGCATCGAGGATGTCGAGGTCTCCCAGGCGCGTGATCTGCCCGAGGTCTTCGAGCAGCTCAATCGCGCGGAGGGCGTCGATCTGGTCCTGCTGGATCTGCACATGCCGGGCAACAAGGGACTGGCCGGCCTGGCTCGAATTCGCAGTCAGTTTCCCGCCGTGGCCGTCGTCATGGTCTCGGCAAACGAAGATCCCGTCGTCATCCGACGCGCACTTGATCAGGGCGCGGCGGGTTTTATTCCCAAGAGCGTCGATTTGTCCGAACTGTCGCAGGCCCTCGAGGCGGTGTTCGACTGCCGGGAGTGGGTTCCGGCCCGGCTGAAGCGGGCCGTCTCCGAGGCGACGGCAAGCGATGCCGAGGGCGACATGGCGCAACGAATCACGCGACTGACCCCGCAGCAGCTGCGCGTTCTGGAAATGGTGGCCCAGGGACGGCTGAACAAACAGATCGCCGACGCGCTCGGGATCCAGCTGCGAACGGTGAAGGCCCATATGAGCGAGATTTTCCACAAGCTCGGCGTCCGGAATCGGACGCAGGCAGGCATTGCCTTCAGAGCCCTTGACGTCAAACCCGAGGCTCGGCTCGACGCCCACTCCTGACCGCATTTCTCTAGGGAACCTCTGAACAATTATGCTCGGAGCGCGTTTCAGTCGGAAAAGCCGCAGCCTCCCGCAAAGGCCTGTCTCGCCCGAGCATAATTATTCAGA
>Ga0207419_1003047_pt1 | contig 10328 bp, 7 predicted proteins | sample ElkSloMetagenome_4_FD_184723 | JGI IMG/M metagenome (GOLD analysis project Ga0207419, IMG submission 184723) | Hot spring microbial communities from Elkhorn Slough, Monterey Bay, USA - MD2A (version 2) | ecosystem: Environmental > Aquatic > Marine > Intertidal zone > Estuary: Microbial mat ... | reverse complement strand
TTTGAACAAGAACTGAGGGCACAAGTAATGGAAAAGGAAATCTACGATTATCAAAAAGCAACTCTTGGCTCCTTCAGGGATCATGTTCCGAACCATTATCAATTGGGTTACCCTATGGTTACTTATGGACGTAAAAAATTTGGCAAGGATTTATGGGACAAAACCCTTGACCATGTTGCCAAAAATCCGTATCAGTTGTTTCCATTTTATTTTGGCCTTAAAAAATTCACTGGCTTCTCTAAAAGAGAATTGTACAGGGAAACCTATCAATACCTGGATAGTTTATGGCTTGAACAAGATAATAAAATAGAGAAATCTATTCATGAAAAAATAAACGATCAGCCTGAAAACAATTATACTTCGTATAAGTTTCCCCGTCATTTACCTGATGGAAGGATACTTGCCGAAAAATCAGGTATTTCTATAATTAAAACATTTGTTGCTATTGATTCTAACGGAAAAGAAGAAGTATTGCTCCAGCCTGGGTTTTATTCATCCGTGAAACTTTCAGAGACAAACAATAATTTTATCTGGACTGAAAATATTCCTGACCCCAGGTGGGCAAACAGAGATTATTCAGTAATCAAGAAACATGATATAGAAAAGGGACAATCTATACAACTTTCAAATAAGAGCAGGTATTTTGCCCCGGATCTCAGTAAAGATGGTGAAAAGATTGTAGCGGTAAATATAAATGAAGTAAATGATTATTCCCTGGTGGTGCTAGATGCTGCCAATGGCCATCTATTGGAATCCATACCCTCGTACGGTAATGCTTTTCCGCAGTACCCTGTATGGAATGAAACTGCTGAAATTATATATGTCACCCTTTTGGAGAATAAAGGCAAGAGTATTTTCAAGTATACTGTAAAAGAAGATAAATGGGAACGTTTATATGGGCCGCGGTATGAAAATATTGCTTACTTGTCACCATGGAATAATTACCTGTTTTACACATCCCCTGTTTCAGGTATTGAAAATATTTATGCCCTAAATCTATCTGCTAAAAATAGCTACAGAATGACCAATGCTAAATTTGGTGCTTTTTTCCCCGAACCGGCGAATGATAGCACATTATATTATAGTAACTACACTTCGCATGGCTATGAAATCGTTTCAACTCCAATTAAATTTGATGGTTCAGGAGAAAAAGAGGATGCAATCAATTTTAGTCCTAAATTATACACTTCACTGGTTGAACAAGAAGATACAGGAATACTGCACCAGGATATTCCCAATAAAGAATATCCGGTAAAAAAATTTAGTAGGATTGGCAATCTTTTTAATTTTCATAGTTGGTCTCCGGTTTATTATGATTATGAGGATATTAGTTTTGCTGATCCGAAAGTTTACCCTGGAATAAGTTTATTATCGCAGAACAAGCTGAGTACAGCTTTTACCACCTTGGGATATGCTTTCAAGGATGGGGATAATCATTTCTTTTCAACATTTGAATACAGGGGCCTGTATCCTGTTTTCCGTATCGGGGCCGATTATGGGGGGATCCCTGACATTTTCCAGCTTGAAGAATCCAATGGTCGCCCGGTTGTAGCCTCGGATAAACTGAATTTCAGAACACGTGTTTCATTGCCCCTGAATTTTACACGTAACAAATATATTGAGGGAATATCCCCCTCAATCGAATGGAGATATAACAACGCGTATTATTTTCGTCCATCGGTAAATGGCTATTCCAGGGGAATGCATTATTTAAATTATCGTTTTATCGCTTATCGCTACCTTAAAACAGCTCACAGGGATATAGCCCCTCGCTGGGGTCAGGTCTTTACCCTTAGATATTCGCATACCCCGTTTGAGGATGAATTGATTGGGAATATTTTTTCTACCAAAACCACCCTGTATTTTCCGGGTTTACTTCGGCACAACAGCTTGCAATTAACAGTGGGATTTCAGAAGCAGAATCCAACCATTTGGTTGTATAGCTCGTATCTTAATTTCCCCAGGGGATATACCAATTCGAGAACGGAAAAATTTTACCTCTTACAAACTGATTATGCCCTGCCTTTGTGGTATCCCGATTGGAGTATTAGTTCATGGCTCTATTTTAAAAGATTGAGGACAAATATGTTCTACGATTTTGCCCGCAACGAATACATGTCAGTAAAGGAGAGACAAATTTACAGGAAAATTGATTACCTAACCACATATGGAGTAGAACTTTGGCTGGATTATCACGTGGCCCAAATTTTTGTTCCTTTTACAAGTGGAATCAGGTTAAGTTATTTACCTGCTGAAAAAAAATACATGATTGATTTTCTTTTTAGCGTAGATATAACAGATTTTTAACTATGTTTTCTTACACATTTCCTCCTGAAAACAACATATTCCCAGATCCTGAATTGGCTGATGAAGAAGGATTTCTCGCCACTGGGGGAGATCTGGAAATCACTACTCTTCTAATGGCTTATTCTCGCGGTATTTTCCCATGGTATTCAGAGGATACACCCATCTTGTGGTGGAGTCCGCACCCCCGGATGGTGCTGTTTCCAAAGCACCTGAAAGTTTCCAAAAGCCTGCGCCAGACAATCAATAGGAATCTATATACTGTTTCCTTTGACATGGATTTTCCATCTGTTATACAATACTGTGCCAGGGTTCCACGAAAAGATCAACCAGGTACCTGGCTAACAACAGAAATGCAGAGCGCCTATATAGATTTTCATGAGGCAGGTTTTGCCCACTCTGTTGAAACATATAAGGATGGTAAATTAGCTGGAGGATTATATGGTGTATCCCTGGGAAAAGCTTTTTTTGGGGAATCGATGTTTCACCTCGAGAGGGATGCGTCCAAATTGGCGCTTTATTTCCTGGTTCAAAAACTTTTGGAATGGGAATTTGATTTTATCGATGTACAAATCAGCTCATCCCACATGTACAGTCTGGGAGCAAGGGAGATTTCCCGTCCGGATTTTCTAAGAATGCTTGCAGGTAGTATTTTGAAAAATGGACATTATGGATCATGGAGGGATGTGGGAGGAGGCGTTGTTTGATATTTAAATTAAAGGGCGAAACTATTTTTTGGTTTTCTTTCTTCTTTTTTCCAGATCAATTAGAAGCAAAAAAAGTTGCCCCGTCAGGGCTCGAACCTGAACTCTTCTGAACCAAAATCAGACGTGTTGCCAGTTACACCACGGGGCAATCCTATAAAGTCGTGCAAAGTTAAAAAAATTTAATAACCTTCAAACGAAATCATAAAAAAAAGCTTGAAATTGTCGAAATCACGAATGGATTCACTATTCGAGTTTTATCAACTTATTGTTTCTCATTTGCCAAAAGTTATGTTCAAGTTCCCATTCAAAATTTCTATCCTCATGACTCATGTTACGTAATATGTCTTTTAACCCCGGACCAATATAGATTACGGTATATTCTGGTACCAGTAATGTAATATCCAAATCACCGTATCTGAAAGGCTCATCTTCCGGAACATGGTAATATTGATCCAATAGCAAAAGGGAATCTTTTAGAACCCATTCATAAACAAGTTGTTCAGCATTTCTCTCGGCTTCATAATAGGTTCTTCCAGTTGATTCCTTTTCTAAGGTTATTTCCCACTTGTTGTCCCTACTTTCTTTAATTCTCATATCCGGCTTGTAAAGGATAAATGGTGCATTTTTCCCGTTTGTAAGGATAAAATCGTCAAATTCAACCCAGGACTGCAGGTTGCCGGGGCTCATCTCACCTTTGTTATTCAATTGAATGAACAAGGTATCTTCAGGGGTCGGGCTCAATTCAATTTTTTCTCGATGATTTGCCTCAGAGGTATAGTTTAAACCCTCTATAAATACCATGGCACTTAAAGCCATTACTGCTAGTATCCACAAAACGAAAGCAACAACACCGAAGGTTTTGTCTCTTGTCTTGAACCGGAAAATTATTTTTAGCCCACCATAAATCAAGAAAAAGAGTGGTACCCCGATGACAATCAGCAAGGCAATAAGCAGGAGGGTAGGATCAGTAGATGTGGTAAGATTTTCTATCAGTTTATGGAGTCCGAAAAACTCAGTTCCGGTAAATCCGGGAAGGATAGAATCCTTGAAGAACCAGGCGCTTAAAATAAATACGATAATCGCGACCCCCCCCATAACAAGCGCGATACCAATAATTATTAACAGTGCCTTAGCAAGGCCTATTATTAAAACCCCCAGTATCCTAAAAAATTCATTCAGAAATTTTTTAAAGTTGCTCATCTCTCGTGAGGAGGCCATCTTGTTTAGATTGGTTCGTACCTTATGGTACTCGTCTTTTATAGAGCGTTCAATATTCGATATATTTACCTCTTCTCCCCTCATTTCAAGCCGTTGTGAGGCTGTTTTTGCCGGGGGAACCACTATCCATAAAATAAGGTATATAATAGCTGTAAACCCATAGGCAATCAGGAATACAATAAACAATACCCTGAATAACACGGGATCAATTCTAAAGTATGCCCCCAACCCGCTGGAAACACCACCTAAAATGGCGTTTTCGGGATCCCTGTACAAACGTTTGCCACGGGCACGGTTATACCCGGGTTCACCGGTAGGTTGTTTAAATGAACTATCTGGTTGTTCTTCATCCGCTATTTCTTCAGGTTCACCAAGCTGGTTAATTACATCATTTACATCATCAATGGTGATGGCTTGGTTTTCTGGTGTTTTCTTATCTGAAAAGACTTCCGCGATACGGTTTTCAATATCTTCTATTATTTCAGCACCCTCGTCCTCATTCCTGAATCTGGCATGAATGGTGTCCAGGTAGTTTTTTAATACCTTGTAGGCATCCTCATCCAGGTGGAACACCAAACCACCAATGTTTACTTTTACCGTGATTTTCATCTGGTTATGTTTAGATTTTAATTAGGGTTAAGGGTTTTATTTTTAATGGAATTCACAGCAGAAACCAATTCTAACCAGGATTTATCAAGTTCCTCAAGAAATTTTTTGCCTTCCTCTGTTATGGTATAGTATTTTCTTGGGGGTCCTTGTGTGGATTCCTCCCAGCGATAGCTTAGCAAACCAGCATTTTTCTGCCTGGTAAGTATGGGATATAAAGTTCCTTCCACAACGATGAGGTCGGCTTTTTTTAATTGATTGATGATATCAGTTGCATAAGCATCATCCCTTGCCAATATGGAAATAATACAATATTCTAGTATGCCCTTTCGCATCTGGGCTTTTGCATTTTCTACATTCATGTTTTCTTCCTGCTAAAATTCATGTTGTTTTTTACATTGTTAAACTCGTCCCGGATGGTTTTACCAATGTTGTCAATGGTAACCGGCTCCCCCCGCATTTCTAGCTTTTGAGCTGTAGTGTTTGCTTCAGGTAATACTATCCAGAGAATTATATATACTATAATTCCAACGCCAAAACCAAAAAATGCAATTAAAAAAAGAATTCTTAAAATTAAGGGATCCATATGAAAATATGCCCCTATACCACTGCACACTCCACCAATCAAGCGATTGTCCGGATCCCTGTACATGCGTCGGTAAGTGTAACTATTACCTTGTGAGGTATTTTCTTGTTGACCTGCTTCAACATCCCCAAAATCCTCGGGCCTGCCCAAAATTTGTATAATATCATTTACATCGGTAATGGTTATTACCGATTTTGAGGGAGTAATTCTTTCAGCAAATAATTCAGCTATCCTCGCCTCAATATCGGATATAATTTCCTTCCGCTCTGTTTCCTTCCTAAAATGACTTTCGATTGCCAGTAAATAGTTTTTCAATTTGCCATATGCATCTTCATCCATGTTGTAGACTTGACCGGCCAGGTTGATGGTAACTGTTTTTTTCATTTTCTTTTACTTGTTATTATAATTCTAGTCTAATTTTTTTTGTCGTCGCTTAAATATTGTAAAGTCACGGTAAACATGTAAATAATACCTGGGAGTGAAAAGATAAAAAAATAAATAATCACCAAAACCCGGCAACTCTCCTTGCACTATAGTATCCCTTCCTTCCTTAGAGGTTTCTTGAAGCTCAGCGTCAATGATTTTCAATGGTGTGTATTGGGCGGAATCTTTGTCATGCCCCGCTATGCCCAAATGAATAATGTTTCTTTGACTGAACGTTAAAATGGGAAGACATAATAAAAGAAACAGCAGTACAGGAATCCTGTACAGGGGTATATTTACCGCGCTCTTTATTGTTTCATACTTTTTATCCATGCCCTTCATGATAATTTAAAGATGCCTTGATAATACAAAGATATAAAAAAAATTTAGAACTATGCAATACATAGTACTAAAATAATAATTGTACCTGTATTTTTTCTTGGTTTAAATGAGCACATGAGCGCGTCTTACTGATATTTGCCCGGGTGAGATAAAAATTAAATTGGTAATCTCGAAAATTTTATTTAAATTTAATATCCCTTGTAATTAATTCAGAAAGGGTCAGAAAATCAATATCCTAAGAAAATGGATAACACGATACTTGAAGAAATAAATGAAAAGCTGCAATTGTCTCAGTGTAATGAAGCTTATCATTGTTTTCGATGTGAAATGGACAGTTTCATGTCTACGCCATTCGTCTACGAGGGAAAATTCTGCGAGTGCAGGCACCAGCATAAAGTAAACTGTAATTTTGCTGTTTCTTTCGCTACCCAGCGGGGTTGTTTTTGCCCTTTTCATAATTACGTGAAGAGCAATATGAAGAAAAAATTAATTCATCATGCCGATGAAATAATTTCCTACCTTCAGAGCTACGCGATTGATATGGTTTAATTTATGGATGAGTCATTTGGTTGTTGAGGCGTTTAGCCGTCCATACAAAGTATCCTGGTAACACCAGGATAAGATGAATGTTTTTGAGGAACATTTTAGGACTAAAGTCCAGGGGAGACGGGAAGGTTGATTTTTTAGATCGATTGGCTAAAGCCAAGCGGTAAGCAGGGCTAATAAAGCCAAGGGCAATCCACCAGGTTCACCCCTCATCCCCCTAATCTCTCGAAGACCTCATTCTTATCCCCTACCACGGTGAAAAATGAATCGAGGCCGGATTGTTGTAATACTTGAATAAAACTCTCACTGGCATTGTAAAGTACCAATTGACCCCGCATCATCGTTGCCCGTTGGATAAGGGTAAGCAATCCCCGGATGCCATCGTTGGTTACACCATTCACATTTTCCATGTTCATGGCTACTTTGTTGTTGGTGCCGGTAATATCCGGCATTAGCGTCTGTTCGAGCAGCACACCATTTTCACCATCTAGTTTCCCGATGGGGGATACCACCAATACACCACCTTCTTTTTCAACCTTTACTTCCATAATGATTGTAGATTACGTGTAGAAAAAGAACAATTATTATCTGAAAACCCACTTACAATAACCGGTTTTCTATTATATATTCCGCAATTTGTACAGCATTTAAGGCGGCACCTTTTTTTATCTGATCGCCCACGCACCAAAAGGCAATTCCGTTGGGATTGGCAATGTCCTTTCTAATCCTGCCAACATAAACCGGATCCTGTCCCGCTGCATCAATGGGCATGGGGTATTTAAACGAGGAGGGATCGTCTTCAAGGATCACGCCCGGGGCTTTAAGCATGGCTTCCTGTACCTCGCCCGCTGAAATGGGCTTTTCAGTCTCTGCCCATACAGCTTCTGAATGGGCGCGGTAAACCGGTACCCTTACCGTGGTAGCACTCACGGAAATATCCGCGTGCATGATCTTCCGGGTCTCGTGGTGCATCTTCATTTCTTCCTTGGTATAATCATTGTCCTGGAATACATCAATATGGGGAATGAGGTTAAATGCCAATTGGTACTTGAATTTATCGATAGTGGGCTGTTTGCTTTCCATGATTTCTTTTACCTGTGTTTCCAGTTCCTGCATGGCCGCTGCTCCCGCACCGCTGGCTGCCTGGTAAGTGGCACAATGCACTTTTTTCACTGGCGATAAATCGTGTATGGGTTTTAAAGCCACTACCATTATAATGGTGGAGCAGTTAGGATTGGCAATTATATTCCGGGGCCGATCTTTTGCATCATCAGCATTTATCTCTGGAACAATCAATGGTACATCATCCTCCATTCGAAAAGCACTTGAATTGTCAATCATAACTGCCCCATGCTTTGTTATAGTAGGTGCAAATTCTTTCGAAATCCCTCCACCAGCCGATGTAAGCGCTATATCAATCCCCTTGAAGTCATCGTTGTGCTTCAATTCCTTTACCTTTAATTCTTCGCCTTTGAAAGTATATGTTTTTCCCGCGCTACGTGCCGATCCAAAAAGATGAAGTTCAGTAAGGGAGATTTTTCTCTCTTCCAAAACCTTTAAGAATTCCTGTCCAACCGCACCGCTAACTCCTACAACAGCAATTTTCATAATTTTAGGTTTTTAACGATTTAAATGAAAGATAATTTGTATATTTAGCAAGCCTGAAGCTTTTTAACGATGCAAAAATGCAACATTTTTTGGCTATTTAAAAGACTTCTATCGGTTTTTTTCTTTTTTCCCTTGCTGCTTAAGGGACAGATTTCCTATGACTTTGAACGGAATGATTCATTACAATGGCAACAATCCCCGGGAGGATCCTGGGAGCTTACTGCCGATGGCGCTTTAGCCGCGAACAAATCCCTTCGCCATGCTCACGACAATCCGTCCGCGGGAAAAGACAAAGCTGGTTTTTTGGTTAATGGACTCGATTTAGAACCTGACACGGTGGTGTGGCAATTCCAGGTAAAACATGGTTATGATCCCTCGGGAGCGAATAACTGGGCATTTTACCTTACATCAGATAAACATGTATCATACATGGGACCTGAAAATGAGGCCAATGGTTACGTGGTTGGTGTAAATTTTAAAGGATATGATGACTTGTTGCAGCTATGGAAAATCAACCAAGGGGAAACCACGCTTATTTGCCAAACGAGCTTTAACTGGCAACAAGAAGTAGGCACAGAACGCCATGCTGGAATTCGCGTGCTCAGGTACCCGGGGGGAAGGTGGAAACTACTCGTGGACAAGAACGGGGGATTCGATACCTTGCAAGTGATTGGTGAAGCGATGGATGATCAATTATTTCCGTCTTATTACGCGGGGGTTTACTTTCAGTATACATCTTCGCGTGATCTTGAACTGTGGCTGGATGATGTTTTCATTAACGGGACATTTATCCCGGATACATTGCCACCTAAAATTTCTTCATCCTGGCCCGTTAACAAAAATACATTGGAACTAAGCTTTTCTGAACCCGTTGACCATAATTCCATTGGGACTGGTAACTTTTTTATACCGCCCGGTAAGGTACCCACAGGTATAACTTTTAATGGTGGGGATAAACTTACATTGCACTTTCTGGAAGATTTCACCGCTGATGAAAATAACTTGCTGGTGATCAACCGCGTCAAAGACATGTACGGGAATACCCTGGAACATGATACCATTCAATTTGTTCATCACTTGCCAAAACCCGGTGATATTGCTTTCACGGAGATAATGGCTGATCCTCTTCCTGTAGTTAACCTGCCTGATATGGAATACGTGGAGATTCAAAATATTTCTGCGTTTACCATCAACCTCGAGAATTGGACGATCAGTACCTCCTCGGTGCAAAAACATTTAACCAAAACATTTCTAATCCCGGGAGAGAGAGTAATTCTCTGCCACGCGGATGCCGTGAACGATTTTGAAGAACATGGCGAGGTAATGGGTATTTTTACCTCGGTTTACACGCTCCCAAACGGTGGAACCAAACTAACCTTGTTTTCACCAGACGGTTTGGCAATTGATTCTGTTAACTACTTTGTTTCATGGCATGGTGATGAAGGTAGCAGGGAAGGGGGCTACTCGCTCGAGAAAATTGATGTTAACAGGTTTTGTGCACCAGAGGATAACTGGACTTCCTCTGTTCACCCTAATGGTGGCACGCCTGGAACCCTGAATTCAGTCAACGCGTTCAACCCGGATACCCTGGCACCTCAAATACTTAAAGCTGAAATGGATGGGGATACAATTGCCAAGATTTTTTTTAATGAAACTTTGGATGAAATGTACCTGTCCAATGAAAATTTTGTACTTGGCGGTTTAGATAATCAGTTGGATTCCTTTCTTTATCTTCCTGGGGAATCCCTCGTTAAACTCTGCTATCGCGAAGCTTTTCCCGAGAGGAAACCTATTTCCATTCGTGTTCAGGCCATTGCTGATAAATGCGGGAATTATATGAATGATACTTTACTAAGTTTTACTTTGAATACAGCTCGTAGCGGTGATATTGTTATAAATGAGATCATGGCTGATCCAAATCCTGTAGTAGGCCTACCCGAATATGAATACCTTGAATTGTACAACAACAGCAATTACCCTGTTAACCT
>Ga0207419_1003046_pt1 | contig 10330 bp, 11 predicted proteins | sample ElkSloMetagenome_4_FD_184723 | JGI IMG/M metagenome (GOLD analysis project Ga0207419, IMG submission 184723) | Hot spring microbial communities from Elkhorn Slough, Monterey Bay, USA - MD2A (version 2) | ecosystem: Environmental > Aquatic > Marine > Intertidal zone > Estuary: Microbial mat ... | reverse complement strand
AAACGAATCACATAATTGTATTTTGCTACATAATGAGCTAAAGTGAATAAAATTCAAGTATAATGGAGGTAGCAAAATGCCCACAGCAGTAAGAATATCAGAATCATTATTAAAAGATGCCCGTAAATACAGCAAAATTGATCATCGATCGCTGACAGGCCAGATAGAACATTGGGCAAAAATTGGAAAATGCGCCGAAGAAAATCCTGACCTCACTTACGACCTTATCAAACAAATACTCATAGGCATTGAAGAGTTAAATCAAGGCGAAAAAGAAGAGTACCAATTCGGTTGAAACAAAATGAAAATCTACCAATCAAGTTCTTTCGCCCAAAAAGTTAAGAAATTAAAACCTAAACAAAAACAGCATTTAGATGTTGCCGTTAAAAAAATAATTTCTAACCCTCAAGTTGGTCTAGAGAAAAAAGGAGATTTAAGAGGAGTTTTTGTTCACAAGTTCAAAATCCAAGGAATGCTATATCTCTTATCCTACCGCTTTTTAGGTGAAGATCTCGAACTTATCATGTTTGGTCCACATGAAAATTACTACCGAGATCTTAAATCATATTTAAAGAAAAAATAATGGTTAACCAGCCGTTTCACAACACTCCGCTACGTTACGTTCGGACTCGCTGAAGCTCGCGTGTGCCACGAAGGAAAGAAGCAATAACTTTCCATAACTTTATGAAAGATGAAGGAGGGTCCTTCGTATAATAGGGGACAGACCACGATATTTTTCTTGCATTGCTTATTACTTATTACGGGGTCGAGCCACACTAACCAGTTGATTTGATATAAATAATAGCGATCTCTTGGCTGGGTTAGTTGCTGGTATTACTAGACCAGTATATGGATTTTGGGGCAAAAATGGCGACTTTTAAAGAATTCGGGCGCTCCAAAGACAATTCCAACCAGAACATTCTACGGACAAGCCGCAGATGTTCGCGTTGTGTGTAAAAACGGATTTGACCTCCCACCCACAATGTATTACAATATGTAATACGGAGGTGCTGGTATGATTACGCTAAGACTCGACCCAAATTTAGACCAAATTGTAAGTAATGCAGCAAAAAATTTAGGGCTTTCAAAATCTGAACTTGTTCGCAAAAGCCTGGTTGAATACATCGGTAAAATTAACAACCAAAATGCTTGGGAGGTAGGTAAAGATCTATTTGGTAAGTATGAAAGTGGCAAAACCAATCTATCTTCAAACAGAAAAGCACTAGTAAAAGAGAAGATTAGGGCAAAAGGAAAATGAAGAAAATTCTTGTTGATTCCGGGCCACTAATTGCACTATTTGATTCGTCTGACAAATATCATTTAAAAGTTATAGAATTTATAAAAAACAATAAATTACCACTTATTACTACCATTGCCTCGGTAACAGAAACCCTTCACTTGCTCGATTTCAATAGAAATGCTCAAATTGATTTTCTTGAATGGGTAAGCAGGGGTGGTGTAGAAATTCAAAATATTGAAAATCAGGACTTCCAACGGTTAAAAGATCTTACTGAGAAGTACCGTGATTTACCAATGGACTTTGCTGATTCATGTTTAGTGTTGCTTGCCGAAAAACTAGGTTTAAATACTGTAGCTACAGTTGACCGAGACTTTACCATTTATAGAATAAAGGGTAAAAAAAAGTTCAAAATTACTCTCTCATAAAAACACAAATAAAATCGGACACAACCAAACACTCCTCGAGCCGAGATAAATCCGAAACCTTGAATTAATAATAGGGGACAGACCTCGTTTTTCTTCTTGGATTGTCAGGTGCATGTGCTAAGTATTTAATTATGCGCTCATGTTATATCAAGTGTTTGCAGCAAACAAAACTATGATATTTGTGGCCCGATCCCGTCGACACACCCCGTCGAAATTACCAAGGAGTGACACCCCGAAGAGCCGTAGGCCGAGTACCGTAGACCGAGATGCCACTCCTTTCAAGTGGCGCGATTTTTTATTGCGCCAAAAAAAACACATTGTTGTGGCGCGGCTTCAAGAATTGCGCCATAATAATTTTACCATGCCAAAACAAATCTCTCAAAAAGACCTCGATAGTATCGTAGAGGCCGTGAGTTCCTTTCCGAATGGCGGTGGAATTGAAGAAATCAATTCGGCACTAGAGGGGAGAATACCTCGTCGAACCTTGCAGCGACGTCTGTCACTGCTTGTAGAACAGCAACGTCTCATAGCAGAAGGCAGAGGTAGAGCTAGTCGCTATCGATTGCCAAATACCATTGCTGCCGAAATCTCTGCGCCAATAGCGGCTCTATCTGCTGAAATAGAAACGTACATCCCTTTATCTCCCGAAGGTAGAAAGATACAAAAGGCTATTCGTGCACCAATCCAGAGCCGGAATCCAGTGGGGTACAATCGAGCCTTTCTAGATGCATACCAACCAAACCGGACATTCTATCTTGCTGAGGACATTCGGCATAGGCTTTACGAGCTGGGACGATCGTCGGAAGATCAGCAAGTAGCCGGAACTTATGCACAGCAGATATTCAATCGATTATTGATCGACCTTTCATGGAACTCAAGCCGATTGGAAGGAAATACCTATTCGCTATTAGAAACAGAACGACTTCTTGAGCAAGGTGAAGCAGCGGAAGGCAAAAATGCGTTGGAAACACAGATGCTCCTGAACCATAAGGATGCAATTGAACTTTTGGTTGAGCAGGCAGCTGAAGTAGGTTTCAATAGATATACTATCCTCAATCTGCATGCCTTGCTGTCCAACAACCTTTTGGCAGATCCACAGGCATGCGGTCGATTAAGAACCACTCCGGTAAAAATCGGAGGGAGTGTATGTCATCCCTTAGAAGTACCTCAACTGATTGATGAATGTTTCGGGAAAATCCTTACTCTTACATCAAAAATTGAGGACCCTTTCGAACAAGCCTTTTTTTCAATGGTACATCTGCCATATCTGCAGCCGTTTTTAGATGTTAACAAACGTGTTTCGCGCCTTGCCGCCAATATCCCCTTGATTCGTCTAAACCTCTGCCCCCTCTCCTTTCTCGATGTACCAATTCAGGCCTACATTGACGGCACTGTGGCCGTTTATGAGTTGAATAAGGTTGAACTCCTCCGTGATGTCTTTGTGTGGGCTTATGAACGATCCTGCAAGAGGTACTCTGCTATCCGGCAGTCCATTGGCGAGCCTGATCCTTTCAGGCTGCAGTACCGGCAGCAGATAAAAAAACTCGTGGCTGAGGTGGTCCGAGATTGCATGGACAAGCGAAGGGCCGCTAACTGGATAGCCAAGATGTCTGGAAAAGAGATCCCACCCAACGATAAGGCCCGCTTTGCAGAAGTGGTCGAGACAGAGCTTATCAATCTGCATGAGGGGAATTTTGCTCGCTACCAATTGCGCCCCTCAGAATTCTCGGATTGGAAAAAGGTATGGTCTTGAGGTGGGATGCTTCATAAGAGAAAAGCAAGAAAAGGGGGATAACGCCCATAGAGGTGAGGTATGGGGGGGCAATTCTTTTGTTGTTTATTGTTTTTTGTGTGCTACATACGAGGGTATGGCCAGACCGTTAAGAATAGAATATATACAGATTTTTTGCTGAGTATGTTCTCAGAAACTCCAGGCAAGGCAACCACGGAATAAAAAATTGTTCAGTGTGAAGAATCTGAAGAGATTAAGGATTTATTCAATAAGAAAAATTTACCATCCATTTTGGGATCCAGCAATTTTGTTGAATGGGTCAAAGAAAAATATTATCAGAGAAAGAAACATGACGAGGTGCCTCAACCTAAAGATCTTGCGCCAACAATAATTGAAATACAAAGAGTTGTCGGCCGTTGTTACAAAATTGATATTAAGGAATTAGAGGAGGTCACACGAGGTCAGGAGAAGGAACCTCGCAACGCGGCAATATACCTTTTAAAAAAGCATAGTGGCGTATCTTTAGCGGCAATCGGCAAGGAATTTGGATCTATCAAGTACAGTACTGTTAGCAATGTTGTTCGGAGAATAGAAAACAAACTGGCTGAGAGCAATCGACTTTCAAATATAATTACCTTGATTAGGGAAAAGCTCTGTTTAGAACAACGAAGGAACTGCTCCTTTTTTTGACCCCTTTTCCAAAGGGGAAACGCTTTATGGAGAAATGCGAGTGACACAAGATACAGTATGGAATATGCCACCCAACAAAGAACGATCGTTAATGTTGGCAAAACGTCAACTCTCTGAGCTGGTTTACGATGCGGTAAATCTTGAGGGCATACCTTTCACCCTGCCGGAAATTCAGACGCTGCTGAATGGTATTACCGTCGGAGGACATAAGGTTACCGATCAAGAAATAGCCTTGAATCAGGCAAATGGTTGGCGCACTCTTTTTCGATGGGTGGAGCAAGGGGATTTCTCCATATCTGCACAGATAGCTTGTGAATTGCACGCAATAGCCGGTAAAAACGAAGCACTTGCCTGGGGCAAGTTTCGTACCGGGGCTGTTACTATTGCCGGAACCGATTATATGCCGCCGAGTTCAAAGGATCTTCCTTTTTTGTTTGAGTCTCTTGTTGATGAACTACCTATAATTACTGAAATTTACGACCGTGCCATCCATGTTTTTCTGTCCATGGCGAAAAACCAATTCTTTTATGATGTTAACAAACGCATGGGAAGGTTTATGATGAATGGACTCTTGCTAAGCGAAGGATACCCAGCCATCAATCTTCCTGCGAAACGTCAGTTGGAATTTAATAACCTCATGTTGGAATTTTATCAGACAGGTCAACAGAAACCCATGAATCTTTTTTTACGCTCATGCCTCGATGAGAGAACAATCAAAATAATGAAGGAAGAGTAATTTTTAGAGGATAGTTTATAATGTTGAAATTTTTCCGACGAAACAATATCCAGGGAACGATATACTGGACTTTAACCAAAAAAATCTGCGGACAAGCCGCAGATGTTCCCGTTATGCATAAAAAAAAGGACTATCAACCAATATCACCTTGGGTATCGGAATGAAAATTCAATTGAAAATTGGAATAATTGGTGATTTTGATGAAAAGAAAATATCACAAGTAAAAACAAATCAATGTCTTGAAGATATTGCAGTAAAATTAGATATCGGCATTGATAAACAATGGATCTCTACAGATACAATTTATAAAGAAAGTATCCATAAAATTGGAATTTATGATGGCTTGTGGGCTGCTCCAGGAGATTACTCAAATCCATCAGGTGCCATTTTAGCCATACAAAAAGCTCGAGAAAATAATATACCTTTTATAGGTACGTGAGCTGGTTTTCAATATGCTCTGTTAGAGTATGCGCAAAATGTAATAGACTTAAAGCATGCAAGCCATGAGGAATATGGTTCTAACAATTCATTAAATATTATCAGTAAATTAAGCTGCTCACTCGTAGGGGCCAGTCAAAGATTGAAAATTTCAAAAAGTACTGTAGCTTTTGCAGCCTACCAATCATTACAGACAAAAGAGATATTTCAATGCAATTATGGTTTTAACCAAAGTTACATTGAAGATTTTAAAGGTGAAGGGGTAACCTTTAGCGGTTTTGATAATGAGGGGTATTTAAGAATTTTTGAAATTCCAAAATTTCATCATTATCTTGCAACTTTATTTCTTCCTCAATTATCTTCTACTATTGAACGACCTCACCCGATAATACTTAACTACATAAAAATATGTAAAAAATATAGCATAGCGAATAAGGTTAGATCTTGAGAGCGAAGCGAACCAAGATCTGAACCGTTTGTTGGACAAACCCGGCTATATATAGGAAATAGCTTTTTGAGAGAAGGGGTGAAAAAAGAAAATCTGGAGAGTGGCAGTTACCCCCTAATCCGACAAGTTTCTGATGATGGCTGACAATGCGCTCTATGCGGCCAAAGAGGGTGGCAGAAACAGGGTGGAAGTGTATTGCCCGGGATCTTGCCGGTAAACATCCAGCTGTTGCGCCCTATCTCTCATCAAGGTTCTGCAGAGCCAAGTCCAATAAATCTCATTTGAATACTTGCGTAAAATATTTTCTCGAATATTTTTCATATGATGAACTGATATTCAATATCTCGCCACCTTCTCAACACTGGATAGACATGACAATATTACAGTTTGATACCATTCGTTCCTTTGCTGATTCTGCAATCATTTTTAACAGAGGAGAATCCTTACATCGTAATGGGGCCTTTCGAAGAATAAACGGCAACAACGGCAATGGCCACTATATCTATGAGGTAGATGGGAATTTTGGAAATTACCACACGGAAATCAATGTAGACGATGGAATCAATGCCCAGTGCAATTGCCCATATCCGGGAAATGGCTGCAAACACATTATTGCCATTCTCCTTGAACTGTTTGACGAACAACAGAGCGCCAACCGAGGGTATATTGAGGACAAAAATCAAGACAGAGCAAATGAATATCTAACCTATGAAGAGATAAAAGCACAGGCTCTGGAGGATCGTTATAAAAGAGGTCGGAATGAAGAATTTACACTTAACGCAGGAGATATGCTCAAGGGAGATCACCTTGTAACCACAAAGAGAGGTAAACAATACCAAGTTACCTTGCATAATCCGGCCGACGGCCTCGGACACTGCTCCTGCCCTGATTTCCTCTCCAATAAACTGGGAACCTGTAAACATATAATTTTCGTCAGTGAATTCTTTCAGAAAAAAAGGGACTTTGCCAAAACGGTTGCACAAGAGCTCTTTCCATATATTGATATCTTTTGGGATAGTGCTCTCGGAAAACCACGCCTTTTTCATGAGCAGAAAACCGACAAGGTCAAGGATGAGCTTCTGGAGCTTCTTGCTGAGATCTTTGATGAGGATCATCTCTTTTCTCAAGACTCTCTCTCAGACTTTATTCCGTATCTTGAAAAGCTGGAGCAGTATAAACAGGTTCGTATTCAAGAGCCGGTAATCCAAAAACTCACGGCGAGTGCTTTGGACACTGAGTTGGAAAATGCTTCGATTCAAAGAACCGTTGAGCCAGAAGACCACCTCAAGGTGGCACCATATGCTTATCAGAAAGAGGGCATATTATTTGGCCTCTATAAAAAGGCGGTATTGATAGGCGACGAAATGGGTCTTGGCAAGACACTGCAGGCCATAGGGCTTGGTGTTCTCAAAAAGGAAATTTTTGGCTTCCAGAACATCGTGGTTGTAACGATGAGTTCTCTGAAACAACAGTGGCAGCGTGAGATAGAGCGTTTCAGCAATGAACAGGGATGTATAATCAGTGGATCCGCCAAGCAGCGTAAAGAACAGTATCGCAACGACACACGTCTCTTTAAAATTACCAATTATGAAGCAGTACTTCGTGATGTGACAATAATCTCGCGTCTAAAACCCGATCTGGTTATCCTCGATGAGGCCCAGCGCATTAAAAACTTTGAAACAAAAACAGCCGAAGCCGTAAAAAGTCTCCCTCGCCAGCATGCAATCATTTTGACCGGCACTCCGCTCGAAAATAAACTCGAGGATGTATATTCCCTGGTGCAGTTTCTTGACCCCACCCTATTAAGCCCTCTCTGGCAATTCGCCGCTGAACACTTTTTCTTAAATCGAAAAAAAAAGGGTGATATTCTTGGCTATACCAATCTCAACAAACTCCACGATAGACTACAACCGCTGGTAATCCGGCGCCGCAAAGAAGAAGTACTCGATGAACTTCCAGAACTGATAACTAACGACTATTTCATCGATCTATCCCAGGAGCAAGCAGAGATTCATGCCGGTTATTCTCAGACCCTTCTGCCCATAGTAAGTAAAAAATTTCTCACCCCGATGGATCTCCGACGCATCCAGGCGCTGCTTCTGAAGATGCGCCAGGTATGCAACTCCACATATCTCATAGACAGAGAGACAAACCTGTCTCCAAAACTTGACGAATTAGGTAACATCCTTGATGAGCTGGTACAACAAAATGGCCGGAAAGTTGTTATTTTCAGCGAATGGACCACAATGACCATGCTCATTGGCAAAGACCTTTCCCGCCGGTCGATTCCCTTCGTCGAATTATCCGGGAAGGTTCCGGTGAAAAAGCGCCAGTTTCTCATTGATGAATTTAACACCAATCCCGACTGCAAGGTATTCCTCTCCACCGATTCCGGAGGAACTGGGTTAAATCTGCAGGCCGCTGATTGTGTGATCAATTTTGAACTGCCATGGAATCCCGCAAAAATAAACCAGCGAATCGGCAGAATCAATAGGATCGGCCAAAAATCTCAATGTATCAATGTAATTAACCTTATTGCCAAATACAGCATCGAAGAACGTATTCTGGCTGGAATTAAGCTGAAAGGAGATCTCTTTAACGGTGTTTTTGACGGTGGCCAGGATGAAGTGATGCTTTCCCGCGAAAAACGACAGGAAATGGTCGACCAGTTGCGACAAATGATCGGAGAAGATGTTGATACTATGGCGGGCGAGGCTCTGCCTGCCGAAGAACTGGCTGAAGATACTCCGCACTTTCTTAACCCGGAAGTGCTTAGAGAAGAAGTTGATTATGTAGGGGAAGAAACCGAAGCAGAGCTGGAAGAAAACACTTCAGAGGAAAAATCTGAAGGCGGACAGGGCGTACAACCTCCAGAACAGATGGAAGAGGTTCTTAACCAGGGTATGGGTTTTATCAGCGGACTTTTAGAAATGGCCACGGGACAAAGACTTTCCACGGCAAAAAGCAGCGACAAGATGGTAACCCTCAATAAAGAAACAGGTGAGGTCACACTTACATTTACTTTACCTGGGTTTGCCAAGAATGGTTAATCAGGAGACAAATAAAATACCAGGAACTCCTGAGATTTAATCTTCCATAAACTCTTAAACACACGCTTAAAAGATGAAAATCGGCGATCAAGAATCAAACTCGGTGAATGGCCTCCGCCGATTGTTGATGATGACCCTGAAACCGGTTCGACCCTTGATTGCACAGATGGTACCCAAACTTCCAAAATCATCGCAACTCCTTCAAGCATCACCCTCACATCGAATGTCGCCGCCAAAATCTCACTTTTCAAATCGCTCCTCAATGGACGAGAGGACATCTGCTCCAGACGGTGGGAGAACTCTTCCTCAGGGAAAACAGGCTACACACCGGTTTACTTGAATGGGAAAAAACACGCCCTTTGCGGCAAGCTATGTTTCCCTTCTTGTTATCCCTTATCAATAGAAATTAAAGAGTTACCAGAAACAGAAATTTCGTTTTGCCCCACTTATTTCGTCTAATATGGATCTATTTCGATGAAAACGTCTAAAACTCGTCTAATGATTGGCTACGTGAATGAACCGGTCGCCCATTAGGGAAAAATAGATTTGTGGACTAGCTCGAAAAAGTTCTCGAAAGAAGATTACAGCCACAAAAACCAGGGCCAAAGAAACAGGAAAAAAGTTAGATACCGATCCTGGAACTGGCGTCCCCGGAACTGGCCGGAACTTGGGGACTGGTCGACCTGGACCCGCAAATAGCGCGGGTCTGTGAGCTCAACGCTGTGTGTTGAAGAAAATTACCATAGCATGATGTCCGTGTTATTGTGTATCTATGAAAAAGACATTCAGGGACAAAGGCACAGAAGATATATTTAATGGCAAAAATTCCAAAGATGCAAGGACCATATGCCCTCAAATATTATGGAAAACTGTTTCAAGAAAACTTGATCAGCTTGACTCGGCAAGCAGTTTAGATGACCTGAAAGTACCACCAGGCAACTTACTTGAAGCTCTCAGCAATCACGACTCCAATCAGAGAAAAATTACAAATACTACACACTACCAGGCCTTTAACCGGGCCCGCAAACAGCGCGGTCCGGTTAACTTCACGATAAACATTTGAGCATTCCTTGTGAGTCCACTATTGTAGAAGTATTTATAGTTTGAGCTCGTATACGTTCCAACAATAAAAATCACCGGATAACCCTGTGATTTTTATGTTAGGCGGTAGGAAGCCTATCTTTTTTGAGTAGTCCTTTTAACCATTTTTGTGCTTTGAAGGTGTGCTCTCCATGTTCGGCGGAAAAAGTTGTCTACACCACCACAATTCCGGCCATTCTTGAACAAATGTACCCTAATACAGCGTTTGGGATGACGAGACAAAGAGCGGCAAAGAACGCTCATGATTAACATCTTCTGCAAAGATTCTCGTTGGCAGACTGGAGAGACGTGCTGGTCCCAGGCCAGACTCGTTCGTTATAGCTTTTAGACAGAAAAAAATCGGGGGGCACAAATGGCATGGGGATGGACAGGTGACGGTGCGGTACAGGACCAGATAGATGCCAGCGTTGAGGATGCGGTTAAGCTGGCGAGAAGCCGCATGCCGTCGGGTACGAGTTTAACACATTGCG
>Ga0207419_1003045_pt1 | contig 10336 bp, 8 predicted proteins | sample ElkSloMetagenome_4_FD_184723 | JGI IMG/M metagenome (GOLD analysis project Ga0207419, IMG submission 184723) | Hot spring microbial communities from Elkhorn Slough, Monterey Bay, USA - MD2A (version 2) | ecosystem: Environmental > Aquatic > Marine > Intertidal zone > Estuary: Microbial mat ... | reverse complement strand
CCTTTGTTGTGGTTACTTATGATATCCGTTTTTTTAATTGTAGGCCTTTATATTTTCAGCTTTGATACATTTAAAAAAGCAAAAGAAAAATAATAAGAGTACTAATATTAGAATAAAACACCTGCTTCCGAAAACTATCGGAACCCCCAAAAGGTAAATTTAAACATACATATAAATCTTGAAATGAAAACGATACTGCATAAATCGGAAGACCGAGGTAAAGCCAAAATAGACTGGCTGGATTCTAATTTTAGTTTCAGTTTTGGACCGTATTTTAATCCCAGAAAAACCAACTTTGGACTCTTACGTGTGTTGAATGATGATATCATTGCTCCGGATTGTGGATTTGGAACACATCCACACGATAACATGGAAATTATTTCAATCCCGATTTACGGTCAATTGAAGCATGCAGATGATACCGGTCATGAAAGTGTGATTTCTATAAATGAAATCCAGGTGATGAGTGCCGGAACCGGCATTCAACACAGTGAATTCAACCCCAGTTCGACACAGGATGCTAACTTTCTTCAAATATGGATTTTCCCCAATAAGCGAAATGTTGAACCACGCTACGATCAACAAAAAATACCATCTGATATTAATAACGAATTTTATCAAATTCTTTCGCCAAATACAGATGATGAAGGGGTTTGGGTACATCAAAACGCCTGGATGCATTTATTGGATACAACTGAGGATACAAAACTGAATTACAGCGTTAAAGGAGAAGGTAACGGCGTTTATGTCTTTATGATCAAAGGTGAAGCTGATATTGATGGTCAACCATTAGGACTTCGGGATGCCTTAGGCGTTTGGGATACAGACAGTATTGACCTCGAAGTAAAGTCCGATAGCAGAATACTCACCATAGAAGTGCCAATGCATTGAAAAATCAGCCGATTTGCATATACTGGCTAAAACGTGATCTGCGCTTAGAAGATAATGAGGCGCTGTCTAAAGCCGTTCAGGATAAAAATCCCTGCCTTTGTGTTTATATTTTTGAGGATATTCTGTTGAACAATCCGCATTATTCAGAACGACACTTCAACTTTATAAAACAGTCCTTAGCAGAACTTAATCAACAGCTGGAGAAATATAACACTAGAATTTTGGTGGTTCACGCTGAAGCGGTTTTGTTTTTTAAAACCTTATCTGAAAAAGTCAATATCAGGCATGTCTATTCCCACCAGGAAACGGGATTGAATTGCACGTACGAAAGAGATATAGCCGTAGCTGAGTATCTAAAATCTAAATATATTCCTTGGACTGAAACCCAGAACAACGGTGTACAACGCGGACGAAAAAACCGGAAAGACTGGCGGAAAGACTGGGAAAATTATATGAATAAGGCTTGTATTGCGTTTCAGGCCAAACAAAATGACTTCTTAAGTCAAAGCAAAATCAACACATTAAGCTACAAAAAAGTTAGTTTAAAAACAGAAAACTCCAAAAATTTTCAGCCGGGTGGAAGACGCTATGGTTTAAAGTATGCCGATTCGTTTTTTAATGAACGTATCTTAAATTACAGTTCGCACATCAGTAAGCCTGAACTGTCCAGGGTGTCCTGCAGCCGCCTCTCGCCTTATATCGCCTGGGGAAACCTGAGTGTACGCGAAATAGCTCAGAGACTGGCCAACATTAGAGTAAATAATTCAAAAGTAAAAGGCAAATCCATAAAGCGTCAACTCAATGCAGTGGCTTCACGCTTCAGTTGGCAGAGCCATTTCATTCAAAAGTTTGAGCAGGAATGTCGCATGGAGTTTGAACCCATAAACAAAGCTTACGTAGATTTATTTCCTGTTAATGAAACTTACATCAAGGCCTGGGAAAATGCAGAAACCGGTTATCCACTAATTGACGCCAGCATGCGCTGTGTTATTGAGACCGGTTACCTTAACTTTAGGATGCGAGCCTGTTTAGCGTCATTCTTCTGTCATCATTTGTTTCAGGGTTTTTGGCACGGCAGTGCATTTTTGGCAGCCCAATTTTTAGATTTTGAACCAGGTATTCACTATCCGCAATTTAATATGCAAGCTGGTGTGACAGGTATCAACACAATTCGGGTTTACAATCCGGTTTTAAATGGTCAAAAACATGATGAAGATGCAAGGTTTGTCAAAAAATGGATTCCAGAACTAAAAGATTTACCAGCTCATATAGCACATCAACCTTGGGTCATGACAGAAATGGAACAACAATTTAACAATTTTGTCCTCGGCAAAGACTATCCAAAACCCATTGTGGATATCAAGAAAACAAGGCAGCACGCCTTGGATACTTTATACGGATTACGCAAACAAAAACGCTCAAAAACTGAAAGCCAGCGTATTTTAGAAACGCATACTAATCCGGGTAGAAAACCTCAAAATTAAATTTTTATCTGCAAAAAATCATATTGAATGAAATTTACAAAAAACAAATTTGTTGAATACTGATCGTTGAGAACAAATCAATGTTTATGATTTGTGTTTTTCTTCACATAATCTTTCATGGCTTGCACTCGAGCAGGATTCTTTTTAAACGCAAAACGCAGTAAGGCTTTGTTGGTCTCAAAGGTTTTTTCAACTCCTAAGTTTTCTTCCAAGTTTTTATACAAATCATCAAACAATACTTGCTTTCGGTTGTTTTGCTCATTTGAAATCAAAAATTGATAAAACAAGTAAGGATGATCAAACCCAAAAGACCTTGCTATGTTTTGAGTTTCTTCAACACTTTTCCATAAGTAAAAGCTTGTCCTTTCCCAAGGGGTTAAAATTCTATGGTACGCCAAATGTACTGCATATTCATTCTTTAGATTGTAGTCTAGTATCGTTCTGAGTGAATCTTTGTAATCAGAATTTTCTCTAAATTCTAGCTTTACATCCTTTTGGGCTAACTTATCATACTGAATTTCAAATTGAGAGTCTAAAAAATTGTAAGATTTATTGATATAATCAATGCTTAACAAACTATCCTTCTCTTGATTTGAAATACCCATATAGTTTTGCGAATTCGCAAAACCATAGCACAAAATTAAAATTGAAAACGTTCTAAAAAAAATACTCATAAAAATATTTAATTGTCTTAAAATTTGGATTCTTGAATACTATCTAATTGAACGCAACCGAAAAATCTTAATCGTTCATAGATTAAGATTTTTCGACTACTTTCAGAAATACATTATTAAGTCTTTAAAGCTATTAGCTTTTTTACTTAATGATTATTTTATGTTGACTTACTTTATCTCCTGAATTTAAATTTAATACATAAACTCCAGAGGATAAATTTGTTTTAATCTCGTTCGATTCTAAATTACCGCTCTGTACAGCTCTACCTTGTAAGTCAAAGATACTGTAATCACTGATTGATAAGTTTGATTCTATAAAAATGACGTTTTCTACTGGATTTGGGTATATGGAAACTTCATTCATGTCTTGATTTTCCACAGAAAGGGAATTTAAATCATAAACATAAAGTTCTTTACCAAAAATATCATCTCCGTTGGCGTCAATCTCTTCCCCCTGAAACAATACTAATTCTTGGCTAGCCCAGTAAAATATTTCCTGGACTTCAACATACTCTTCAGTTAATTGTGAAACTACACTGCCGTCGGTTGAAAAAAGCCTTGAATCGCTATCGGTCCCAGGCTCAGCTGAGTATGCAAGTATTTCAGCTGGCAAAAGTGGGCTGTCAACTATCACAAAATCCGATGGATCATGATTATCGTTTGATCCAGTAATATTGCTCAACTGTACAGCAGTATCTGTAGAGGGATTGTATTTCCAAAGTTCGTCTCCATCAGTTCCATTATCTCCTTCAAAATATAATTCATCATTCCAAACAAAGAAGTTTCTTACATTTCCAACACCTAAATTGTCTACTGCTGTAATTAAAACGGTTCCTGCATTTGTACCATCCGTTTTCCAAACCTGGCTTTCAGCTTCAAAATAAACTTCATTGCCTAATTGAACAAAATTACTAATTGAAGAGTTTCCTGAACCTTGATCTATATCTTTTATAAGTGAAAAAGTTTGAGCAGCAGGATCATACTCGTAAAGTTCAGTTCCCACAGCTGCATCATCGGTTGAATAGTTCATGTAAAGCAAAATTTTACCATTATAAGCAATAGTATTTCCTCCTAGAACATTGGCTTCACCGGAATCATTATCAACAACTTCGCCACCTGTTGTACCGTCAAATTCTATTAGCTTATTCGACTGAAAACTAGCGTTAAAGCCTGTATAATATAATTTCCCGTTTAATTCGATAGGATTAATTAGACCTGAAAATGAACTACCGTATAAGGATTCACTTGAAACCGAAGTTCCATCGTAGGAGAATAAATCTAAACCACCGACATTATCATCAAATGCCGTAAAATAGAGTTTGTTATTAAATTCAATAAAAAAGTTGGGAGAACTATTATCTGGCCCTGGTCTAACATCTGAAATCAATGTAGGCATCATACTGGAATCTAGTTTCCAAAGCTCGATGCCATTCACGCCATCATTGGCCCTGAAAACAATTTCTCCATTGTATTCAATAAAGTTGGACGGCGTGCCATTTTCATCACCAGGATTGATGTTGGCTAATAAGCTGACAAAATTGTCAATATTTTGTGCTGTAGAAATTTGAAACACAAATAATAATAAAGCAATAGAGTAAATTTTTTTCATAATTCTAATTTTTAAATTTGTACAAATATATTTATCTAAATTCATTCTAAATAAAAAATAAACTTAAAATCAACCAAAAAATAGGTAAGCTCTCCACCCAAAAAGATGCAAAATAGAGTCTTTGATTTTCATTACTCATTACAATTACTAAGATAAGACTACTGTATATCAGTAAATCAACCCAAATATTATTTAAGCCTGTCATCAAAATTCTTGATAGCAAGGAAATAACTATTACAAAGAGTGCTATTTTCTTAGTTTTATCTAAACCTAAAGAACTTATTATGGTGACTATACGGTTTCTATCGTAAGGATAATCTCTTACTTCAAACGGAACCATGAGTAAAACTACCAAAAAAAAGCGTTCAATTAATTCAAATACCCATAAATTGTTAAAGCTGATTGAATCTCCAACGTATATAAAAGGAAAACATACTGTGGTTGTCGCCCAGATAACGGCTATCACAAAAATCTTTAATAACGGAATTTCTCGTAAACTAGATTTTGGAGCTGGAATGGCATAGAACATATTGAGTAGTCCTAATATGATACTTAAATAAATGACTTCCTTTTTTATATAAAAACAGGATACAAATAATAGGATACCACATAAAAAAGAAAAAAATTGAATGACTTTTAATCGCTTGGTAAGACTTCTGTGGTAAAGTTTCGCAACTGGTGCATACTTCACAAAATTATAGCCGGATATTGTTGCTAAAAATATGAAAGTTAGTAAGTGTAAATCAATTTTTACATCAAATCTGATAAAGGTTATTATTGTTAAAGAAACCACTGAAAGCGCAACATGAATACTACTATTGATATAAAACTTAAAAAGTGATTTCAAAATTTGCATGAACAAATGTAAATGAAAAAAATCAGTTGAAAACCTCGTTGAAATCTTAACTAATAGAGCATTTTATTTAACAGGTGTTTTCTACTAAATCGATTACTTTTGCAAAAAACCAATATTTTTCAGTGATGAATACACATGTTTTTTCCAATAGACACATAGGGCCAAGAGACGAAAAAATTACTCAAATGCTCGACTTTGTAGGTGTAGATTCTATCGAACAACTCATTAAAGAGACTGTGCCGAATAACATTAGGCTTGAGGCGCCGTTATCTTTACCGGAACCAATTGGTGAATATCAGTATAGTAAGCATATCAGTAAAATTGCTGAGAAAAATAAGGTTTTTAAGTCTTACATTGGATTAGGGTATCATCAAGCCATTATGCCGGCGGTAATTCAACGAAATATTCTTGAAAATCCAGGTTGGTACACAGCTTACACGCCATATCAGGCAGAAATCGCTCAAGGAAGACTTGAAGCACTTCTGAATTTCCAAACTATGGTTTGCGATCTTACTCAAATGGATATTGCAAATGCATCATTACTTGATGAAGCAACAGCTTCAGCTGAAGCAATGACCATGCTCTACGCTGTGAGATCCAGAGAAAAGAAAAAAAACAACGCCAACAAATTTTTTGTGTCAGAAAATGTCCTCCCACAGACACTAGCGTTATTAGAAACACGTTCGGAGCCTTTAAGTATTGAATTAGTTGTTGATAATCCTGACAATTTTGATTTTAGTGATGACTATTTTGGAGTATTTATTCAACATACAGGGAAAAAAGGAGAAATTAGAAATCATCAGGAATTTGTATCTTCATGTAAAGCTATAGATATAAAAGTAGCTGTCGCAGCAGATATCATGAGCCTTGTGCTTATAGAAGGACCAGGCGCATGGGGCGTAGATGTTGTTGTAGGAACGACTCAAAGATTTGGAATACCTCTTGGTTATGGTGGTCCACACGCTGCATTTTTTGCCACAAAACAAGATTATAAAAGGAATATACCGGGAAGAATCATTGGAGTTTCAAAAGATATTGATGGCAACCGAAGCCTAAGAATGGCACTTCAAACCAGAGAACAACACATCAAAAGAGACCGTGCTACATCAAATATTTGTACTGCTCAAGTTTTACTTGCCGTAATGGCTGGGATGTATTCTGTTTTTCATGGTCCAAATGGATTAAAATTCATTGCGGAAAAAATCCACAACAGAGCCGTTTTACTTCAAAACCAACTTGAGAAGTTAGGATTTTCTCAAAAGAATGAATTGTTTTTTGACACAATTCAGATTGAAGCCAAAGCTGAAAAAATAAAAGCCATTGCTGAGAAAAGAAAAATCAATTTCTACTATCCAGACAAAGACATTGTTTGTATTTCTATTAATGAAATTACAAGAATAAAAGACTTAAATGCGATTGTTAAAGTATTTGCTGATGCTTACGATAAAAAAACTATAAAAATTGAAGAAGATGCGACTGCTTCTATCATTGAAAATGATAAGTTAGAAAGAGTCACGCCAATTTTACAGCATGAGGTTTTCAATTCATTTCATTCAGAAACTGAATTGATGCGATATATAAAATCTCTGGAGCGTAAAGATTTATCGCTTAATCATTCCATGATTTCGTTAGGGTCTTGCACAATGAAGCTAAATGCAGCTGCAGAAATGTTGCCTCTCAGTGACCATAGATGGGGCAACATTCACCCCTTTGCTCCGGTAGAACAGGCCAAAGGGTATCACAGAATTTTAATAGATCTTGAAAAATACCTTACTGAGATTACTGGTTTTGCCGCAACATCTCTTCAACCTAACTCTGGTGCTCAAGGCGAATATGCTGGTTTAATGGTAATCAGAGCGTATCACGAATCAAGAGGTGATTCTCATAGAAATATTTGCTTAGTACCGTCATCTGCACACGGCACAAATCCTGCCAGCGCCGTTATGGCTGGTATGAAAGTGGTCGTAGTGAAAGCAAATGACCAAGGAAATGTTGATGTTGAAGATTTAAAATCTAAAGCTGAAAAATATAAAAATGAATTAGCAGCCTTAATGGTTACTTATCCTTCCACGCATGGCGTTTACGAATCCAGCATAAAAGAGATTACTCAATGCATTCATGACAATGGAGGACAAGTTTACATGGACGGCGCCAATATGAATGCACAAGTTGGTGTTACTAGTCCTGGTGCGATTGGCGCTGATGTTTGTCATTTAAATTTACATAAAACATTCGCAATCCCTCACGGTGGCGGTGGACCAGGCGTTGGACCAATATGTGTTGCAAAACAATTAGCTCCGTTTTTACCTGGAAATCCAGTGATTAAAACAGGCGGCAAAGAAGCTATAAATAGTATTTCTGCAGCACCTTGGGGCTCGTCATTAGCTTGTTTGATTTCTTACGCTTACATCAGAATGCTGGGAGAAGAAGGCTTGAGAAAATCTACCGAAATTGCTATTCTTAATGCTAATTATATTAAAGAACGTTTAAGAGATCATTACCCTACGTTATATACTGGTGAACGCGGCAGGGCAGCCCATGAATTTATCATAGACTGCAGACCTTTCAAAAAACACGGAATTGAAGTCGTTGATATCGCCAAACGATTAATAGACTATGGTTTTCATGCGCCAACAGTTTCATTCCCAGTAGCCGGCACCATGATGATTGAACCTACGGAAAGTGAAAGCAAAGCCGAATTAGATCGATTTTGTGAGGCGATGATTAGCATTAAAAATGAAATTGATGGGTGCACTGCGGAGGAAAAAAATAATCCTTTAAAAAATGCTCCTCATACATTGAAAATGCTAACAGCTGATGAATGGAGTTTGCCTTACAGCAGAAATATCGCAGCTTTTCCTATTTCTCATACATTAGATAATAAGTTTTGGCCCACAACCAGAAGAGTTGATGAAGGCTTTGGCGATCGAAATTTAGTTTGTACTTGTAATCCTATTGAAGATTATCTTGAGCCGGAAGAGGCCTAAGTTCTGAAAGTCTGAATATGAGGTGGATTATTCAAATTGCCATATTATTATTCATAGAATTCTATGCATTACAGGCATTTAGGGTAGTTTTTCCAAAAAAAACGGTGACAATAATTTACATTATCGCCACTTGTTTGACCTATGGTTTACTTATAGGCAGTTTTTTTATGCAGGTAAAAGGCGGAACTTTTGCGCAACCCCGAGGTTACTTCATAGGTTTGGTATTGAGCATTATCGTAGCTAAAATGGTAATCATTCCATTTGTGTTTTTTGAAGATATTTTTAGAGTATTTCAATTCCTTTTTCAAAAAATATTTTCCTCGGAACCGCAGCACTACCCGTCAAGGCGAAAGTTTGTGAGTACTGTGGCGTTAGGTCTGGCTGCTATTCCTTTTGGAAGCTTGCTTTATGGTATGTTCAAAGGTAGATACAACTTTAAGGTATTGAATTATAAGCTCACCTTTAATGATCTACCAGAAGCATTTCAGGGATTAAAGGTATTGCAGATCAGCGATATACATTCAGGAAGTTTTGACAACAGGGAAAAGGTTGAATATGGCATTGATCTCATCAATAAGCAACAAGCAGATGTCATATTTTTTACGGGCGATTTAGTAAATAATCTGGCTTCAGAAATGGACAATTGGACTGAAAGCTTTAGTAAAATTAAGGCGAAGTACGGTGTGTTTTCTGTTTTAGGAAATCATGATTACGGAGATTATCATAATTGGGAAAGTCAAACAGCAAAACAAGAAAATTTTGAAAATCTATTGAAAGTTCATCAGAAATTAGGCTGGCAACTATTAAGAAATGAAAACACCTTTATTGAAATCAATAGCCAAAAGCTTCATATAGTTGGCGTAGAAAATTGGGGAAAAGGTGGTTTTAAACAAGCCGGAGATTTGGATAAGGCATCTCAAAATGTAACTGAAAAAGATTTTAAAATATTATTAAGCCACGATCCATCACATTGGGATGAAGTGGTCAAAACACATAATAAGCACTTTCAGCTGACCTTAAGTGGACATACCCATGGCATGCAATTTGGGATTGAAATTCCCGGCTGGCTTAAATGGAGTCCGGCACAATTTCGCTATACGCAGTGGGCAGGAATTTATGAGCATAATAAAAAACGATTAAATGTAAATCGTGGATTTGGTTATTTGGCTTATCCGGGTAGAGTTGGAATATGGCCTGAAATAACCGTGATGGAATTGAATAGCTCGAAAGACTCTTAAATACACCTGGAATCATATCATCCATTTTACATATATTCGTATCCTAATTAAACAGAAAACCATGAAATAGTATAGTTTATTAATCATTTGTTTTTTTGCTTTAACCTCAATGCACAAACGGACAATACAAACCTAAACACACAACTTAATAGCTTGAGAACTGCCTTCATTGATAAGGATTTTGATGTTGTTGCAGATTACACCTATCCAAAAGTCGTGGCATTAATGGGCGGCAAAGAAAAAATGGTTGAGGTAAGTGCTGCATCCATAGCTAAAATGGAATCCCAAAACTTTATTTTAAAATCTATTTCTTACGAAGATCCTTCTGAATTTATGAACATAATGGTGATACACAATGTTTGTTTACACAGACAATTGTCTTAGATACGCCAAGTGGCAAAGTTGAAAACAAAACTGCTGTAATTGCAATTTCTAAAGATGCTGGAAAAAACTGGGTGTTTTTTGACACCTCAGGAATGCCACGAGCTTCTGTTCAAAAATTTTACGAAAATCTACATCACGATCTAGAAATCAAACAAAGTGAAAAGAAAAACTATATAAAGAATTAGGATTTTTATTCATTAACAAAAACTTTTT
>Ga0207419_1003044_pt1 | contig 10337 bp, 2 predicted proteins | sample ElkSloMetagenome_4_FD_184723 | JGI IMG/M metagenome (GOLD analysis project Ga0207419, IMG submission 184723) | Hot spring microbial communities from Elkhorn Slough, Monterey Bay, USA - MD2A (version 2) | ecosystem: Environmental > Aquatic > Marine > Intertidal zone > Estuary: Microbial mat ... | reverse complement strand
TCCAAGCTGCAAGCTTCCCCGACAGTGGTCGGGATCTCCGCTACGCTCCGACAAGCTACCTGCTACCATTTTGGCACCTGGTACTAAGTACGCACTACTCACTACCACAAATCAATGCCCCTTCACAACCTTGTAAACCGCATTCGCTCCATTGCCTTCGAGTCTTACAAAGTACAAACCATTGGCGTAACCTGATAGATTGAATTCCAGCCTTTGAGATTGTACAGCTCTATTCTCAAGTACTCGGCCAGAAAGATCCATTAGAAGAGCTCGTTCAGCTTCAAACTCGCCTAATTCTACAAATAGAGAACCATTTGTAGGGTTTGGAAAAAGAACAACTTGATTTTTAGATGCTTCAGATGTTGAAGTGATATTATCGGCGTAGCAAATTCTCAATCCCCAATTTAAAAGCTCCCCTCCGTTTTCGTCCTGAGTGTCTTCAATTTCCAATGTCCAGGTCCCTTGTGCATTGAAGCCCTCAAAAGTTGAAAGAGCATTCAACGGCCTGTAGGTACCACCATCTGTTGGAGGGCAGGGAATATTTTCATCTGTAGCCTGATCGTCAAAACTCAGAGAAAAGTCTTCAGTTTCTCCTTCTATAACGGAAAGCAGAGTTTGGCCATCCTCGTATGAGATCATCACAGCAGGGATATCGGCAGGATCGGGATTGTTTACATCAAGATCTATAATTCCTTCTCCCGGAACATTATTAATGATAATCGCAGCAATGGCACCTGCATCCTGGGCAAAAGTTACTTGTTGATCAAAATCGCAACCGCCTTCTTCCGGGCTTCTATTAATCAAAGCAATATTGCCTTCAAGCTGCTCTGCATTCAAGGCAAATTGACATAAATCATGGATATCGCCATCCGCGCCTGCATCAATGGGTTGCACAGCCTGAGCAGTCATTCCGGCAGATGTTATAATTCCACTCCAATCTGCAGGTGCTGAAGTTTCAAAAGTACCAGCTATATCAGCAGGAGAATTGACATCTAGTGTGCCATCTGGTTGGAGAGTCAGATTCAGTCCACAGAGATTAGAAGCCAAAGTAATCATAGCTCCATCCGGGCTTTCTAGCCTAAAAACTAATTCACTTACTCGTTCATGAGTTCCCTGTAAATTAACCACATCTATATCTGCTATTATCCCAGGCTGATTTACAATCAGTTCTGATGTATATAAATCCGGATCATTGTCATCTATTTCTAGTGGTAAACCATCTGCCGTATTGTCTATGCAGGTGAATGTTGTAAAAGAAAAGACTTCTGAAGCTTCAGATGATGCACATTCATTTTGACTAAATACTCTCCAGAAGTATTCTGTTTGCGAATCGAGTTCGGTAACTGAAAAAACATTGTCATCAAGGTTCGAGCCACTGGCTATGATCGTTGAAAAATCTTCGTCAGAAGCCAGCTCAACAGAGTAACCAATTCCTGGTTCATCATTCTGAGCTTGCCATTGTAATGTAGTAGATGTTGATACACCATCGGCACCATTTAATGGAGTTTCAGGGTTAGGGGGCGTAGGCGAGTCGCTTAAAACTATTATCGGAAAAGAAACTGCATTGTCAAACTCCCCACCTGATCCTGAAATCGTGATGATGTAATCTCCGGAAGGCGTATCTGAAAAATCGGAACCCGTGACGGTGATGCTTTCACCAATGGATGCTTGATCTGTACTGAGAGTAACACTGGAATTATCCGGGGCCAGTGTCACTACGAGATCTACCAGCTCGTTATACTCCCCTACTTCAACGAGCTGAATTTCAAAACTAAAATCTTCATTGGGGCAAAGCTGAGTCCCCTGAAAATCGGTTTCAAAGAAAAAACCATTCTCAAAACCTATAATATCAAAATTACTATTCGATACATCGAAGAATGTTCCTTCAGAGTTTTGTATCATGATTTTGGCTATCGTAGTGGGCAAATTCGGTACTTGAAGTGTATAAGCTCCATTATTTGGAATATCTTCTGCTAGTAGAATGGGAAAATCAAAGCCATTGTTGGTGGAAAGCCAAATGTTAACCGACTCAGCGTTAACGGGCGAAGCGTCTGTATTAGCCACGTCCCAGAGAATAGTCTCTTCTGTGAAGGGTTGCCAAACAATTCCCGGATCACTAGGGTAAATAACTTCAAAAGGGCCCGCGCTAGAAACTGTTTGGACGGTCAAATCATCGTATTGCGTACATCCGGCAACAGGGGCATTATCGCGAACGGTAACCCTAAAGTTCATTTGTCTTTCTACCGAGGGCAGCACTTCCCAGGTATAGGGGCCGTTACTCACTAGTGAAGCCAAGTCTGGAAAGTATCGAACTGAGTCTAAACTAGGCTGGCGACTCCTAAAACTAGGTCCTACGATTGAGGTTGCGAGTGGCGGTTGCTGTGAGACTTCATTATCAATTTGCTCCCAGCAGTAAGTCAGTGTATCGCCTTCTAAATCTGTTGCGTTAGCCGCCAATGAAAAAGGAGTGCTAATGGGAATAAAAATCAACCCTTCGGGAAGATCGTCCAGTATAGGAGAAGTATTTTCAATTTCGGTATATACCGGACAACCAGAAAGCTCTGCATTGGGCCCGATTTGCTCCATACTTCTCCCGTGAAAATAGTCGTCTGTAAAGAACTGAACATTGGGTGGGCATATGGCTGCATAACTCATCGGGGTAGACCCTGATCCGGGCTCTACAGAAGTGATATTAGAGCGATTGCAGTTATTATTTTGTGTGTGCGTTGCACTGAATTGGTGCCCCATTTCATGAGCCAAAACTCTAATATCAAATGGATCGCCCAAAGGTGGGAAGGAAGATGTAGCCGCTCTTGCTGCTGTGGAAACACAAACCGTATTTAACTGCGCCAATCCGCCGTTATTGGTACCATCAACCAGGTGACCAATATCGTAGTTTTCCAGGCCGATGGTGCCGTTGATTACATCTTGATTGGTATCAATATCATCGGGAAGATTTCCATTGTAAGGATCAGTATTCTGATCGGTAAAAATGATATCGTCATTATCTTCAATAATGGTGAAGTTCACACCGAAGTCTCTACCGTAAAGACCGTTTATCCTATTCATGGAAGTGGCCATGGCAGCCAGAGCACCGTCTACCCCGCCGTGATACGAGGTATATTCTCCTGTAGCTGCGATGGCGATGCGAAATGTTTTCAGGAGGCATTGATTATAAGGTTCACCTGCCTTTGCTTCATCAAAGCGAGCGTTCAATTCTTCCATCCCGACGTGGCAATGGAAGGATTTATCCGTAACGAATTTATCATGTTGATAGACAATATAGGTATCAGGTTCAGGATAAAACAAGGGGTCGATATACAGGGTTGATCTACCCGGACTAAAAACCATTGCGCGAAATCCATTTCCACTTACTTCAACTTTTCCCCAGGTATTTCCTTGGTCAAGAGGTAAAGCATCAAAAGTTCGAAGACCAGGGAATTCTTCCTTCAAGCCTTCGGCCATGGTTTGGTTTTCTACCAATCTGAGCTCAATGAAGGCTCCTTTCGCTGTAGGCAGATTAATGGAAGCTCCGTCTTCCAGCTGCAAAAGCTCCTGGTAGAATCCATCAAAATTCAATTCATAGAACAAGGCTTCAGATGCTCTGATCTGCGGCTCTGCAGCAGAGCCCGATAGTACTTCTGCTTCAGTTTTCAGAGTCCACGATTGACAATGCAGAAACGATAAAAACAAAAAGTATGCTACACCCGTCAGGATAAGTTTTTTCATAGGTGATATTTAAACTGAGAAATTTACAAGCTCCATCTGGGAGAATTGGTACACAAGGCTAACGACTATTACTCGCCTTTTACAACTTTATATACTGCATTGGCTCCGTTTCCTTCAAGGCGTACAAAATACAAACCATTGGCATATCGCGAAAGATTAAATTCCATCCTTTGTGATTGCACAACTCTATTCTCAAGCACTCTTCCCGAAAGATCTATCAGCGAGGCTCTTTCAGCTTTGAACTCGCCCAATTCTACATAGAGAGAACCACTTGTGGGGTTAGGGAAAAGAACTACGGCATTTTGAGACGTTTCGTCTGTAGACATGATGTCATCGGCGTAGCAAATTCTTAGCCCCCAGTTCAGAAGCTCTCCACCGTTGTTGTCCTGGGTATCTTCAATTTCCAATGTCCAATCGCCTTGTGCAGGGGTGTTGTGAAAAATTGATAGCGCGTCTTGCGGCTGGTAGGCTTGTCCATCTGTTGGAGGACACGGGGGCGTATCCAGCTCTGAACCGTCATCAAAACTCAGGTTGAAATCCTGAATACCCTCAGCTATTCCAGAAAGTATGGTTTGCCCATCTTCAAAGGAAATCATCACTGCAGGGATTTCTATATCATTTGAACTACCCGGCATTTCAAAGAAGCCACCTCCGGGGTTATTGTTTATAACAACAGCGGCGGCAGCTCCCGCATCCTGAGCGTTGAAAATCTGAGTCACAAACTCACAACCTTCATCTTGAGGACTTCGGTTTATCAATGCTATATTTCCTTCAAGCTGCTCTAGATTAAGGGCAAATTGGCAGAGATCGTGTATATCTCCGTCTGCACCGGCATCTTCTGGTTGCACTCCCTGGGCAGTTACACCAGCTGAGGGGATGGGTCCGCCCCAATTTACAGCTCCTGAAGATTGGTATATTCCAGCAATGCTATTTGGAGAGTTCACCACCAGGTCTCCATTAGGCTCCAGAGTAAGGTTTAATCCACATAAGTTAGAAGCCAGAGTAGCAACGGTACCATCTGGTGATTCTAGTCTAAAGATTAATTCGCTCACGCGTTCATGAGTTCCTTCCAAGTCAATAACATCAATATCTGCAATTAAACCTGCCTGATCAACGAAGATCTCAGATGAGTAGAAATCTTGAGAACCATCGTCAATTTCGACAGGTAAATCGTTTGGACCGTCATCAATACAGGTAAAAGTCGTAAAGGAAAACGGTTCAGAAAAACCTGATTCACCGCAATCGTTCTGCTGAGCTACGCGCCAGAAATATTCCGTTTCCGGTTCCAATCCATCTACTTCAAAAAAGGTGTCTTCAATATCGGAAGCACTCTGAATGATGTTTGAAAACCCTTCATCAGATGCAATCTCCGCGATGTAGGATGTACCTGGGTCTGAGTTCTCTTCCCATTCTAAAGATACATTCACTGAAACTGCTGCTTCTCCATCGTTGGGAAACTGAAGTGCAGGCGGATTTGGTGAATCGTTGACGATATTTACATCAAAGGAGATACTATTTTCAAACCCATTTCCAGAGCCTGAAATAGTTAGTGCGTAAGAACCTGAAGGCGTTGACGAAAAATCTGTTGCGCTAACAGTTACGGTCTCACCAGCGGAAGCCTGATCAACACTCAGTTCTATGTTGGCATCATCTGGCTGTGAGCTGATACTTAAGTCCACAGGCTCATTAAATTCACCAATTTCAATTAAGTCGAGGTCAAAGCTGAATGTTTCATCCGGACAAATCTCAGCTCCCTGAAAATCGGTAGAGAAGAAAAAGCCATTCTCGAAACCTATAATATCAAAGTTGGAGTTTGACACATCAAAAAACGTCCCATCCGAACTTTGCACCATAATCTTAGCTATGGTGGTTGGAATATTTGGAACTTCTAAAGTAAAAGAACCGGTATTCGGCACGTCTTCAGCGAGAAGTATGGGGTAGTCAAACCCATTGTTTGTAGATAGGTAGATGTTTACGGTTTCTGCATTGATCGGCGAAACATCGGTATTGGCAACATCCCATAAAACAGTTTCATTGGTAAATGACTGCCAAACAATACCAAAGTCGCTTGGGTATTCGACTACAAAAGGGCCGGCATCGGCTACGGTCTGTATTGTTATGTCATCGTATTGGGTACATCCTGCTTCTGGCGAGTTATCTCTTACTGTAACTCTAAAATTCATTTGCCTTTCAACGGAAGGAATTCTCTCCCAGGTAAAAGGACCATTTGTTACAATTGAAGCCAGAGAAGGGAAATATCTCACTGAGTCTTCTTCAGGAGGCAAACTCCTAAAATTAGGTCCACCTGTGGCATTTGCAACGGGTGGCTGCTGACTAATTTCGTTGTCTATTTGTTCCCAACAATAGGTCAATTCATCACCATCTAAATCTGTGGCAGTTGCCGAAAGAGCGAATGGAGTGCTTACTGGAATGAATACCAAATCAGGAAGTTCTTCTATGATTGGAGCTGTGTTTACAACATCAGTTGTACTCTGGCAAGTTACGAGTGCATTATCAATGTAGAGACCAATTTGCTCCATACTTACTCCATGAAAATGCTCGTCTGTGAAATTTTGAACGTTCGGTGGACAGATTGCTGCATAACTCATAGGTGTAGTTCCTGAACCGGGCTCGATAGCTGTAAAATCTGTCCGGTTTCCACCACATTCGTTATTGAAAGTATGGGTCGCGTCGAACTGATGGCCTAGTTCGTGAGAAAGTACACGTAAATCAAAAGGGTCATTAACCGGGGCAGAACCCGTTGTTACACCGCGGGCTTTTAAACCCTGTGCGCAAACCACACCTAAAGAGGCCAGGCCTCCGGCATTTGTTCCATCAAATACGTGACCTATGTCATAATTGGCATTTCCAATTTCTTCGTCTATATTATCCTGCACTTCCCCAATCATCGCACCCGTGTTACCACTTGTGTAGGGATCACTTCCGGAGTCGATATAAATAATTTCATCGTTGTTTTCAACAATGGTAAAGGTCACTCCGAAATCGCGTTCGTAAATTCCGTTGATACGGTTCATTGAAGTAACCATAGCTGCCAAAGCACCTTCCACAGTTCCACCGTGAAATTGGGTGTATGTTCCCGTTCCGGCAATGGCTATTTCGTAAGTTTTTAGCTCGCAAGTGTTGTAAGAGTCTCCGGCTTTAGCTTCCCCTTCTCTTCCATCAATATCTCCTTCGCTAAGGTGACATGTAAAAGTTTTATCAGTGACAAATTTGTTGTGATGGTATACGATGTATTCTACGGGCGATGATTTGAATACTGGGTCGATAAAAACTGTGGATTGACCGGGAGTAAAAATCATGGCTCTCAGGCCTTTTTGTGTGATTTCGACTTTACCATAGCTAGTTTCACCATTGAGCGGCAAGGCATTGAAGCTGAGAATTCCAGGAAACTTGGTTTTCAAACCTTCGGCCATCGTATTGTTTTCTTCCAATGAAAACTGCGAAAAACTCCCGTCTGGATTGGGCAATTGAATCGTTCCGGGGTTCTGACTTTCCAAAAACAAGCTGTAATAACCGTCAAATTCTAACTCAAAATATGCGGCTTCAGTAGCTCTGATTTGCGGTGATTCATTCGCGCTTGAAACAACGGCTGATGAATTGATTGATGTCCAGGTCTGGGCAATAAGAGCTATACCTGCAAATAGAATGGATATTCCAGTGAGTAAAATTCTTTTCATTTGTGCGGTTTATTTCGACAGCCCAAGATAGATGAATTGATGTCTGCCAAAAGTGTTAATTGTCTGTATTATTTTAAACTCAATTTTGCTTAATTACTTTAAAAACAGCTTGTTCATTCTCACCTTCGAGTCGAATAAAATATAGCCCGTCGGCATACCTGTTCATATCAAAATCCAAGCGAGAGCTCTGTACCACCTGGTTCTTCAGCACTCTTCCTGACAGGTCTATTAGCACAGCTCTTTCAGCGGAATAGTCAGCGAGATCAACTACTAAAAGACCTGAAGTTGGATTTGGAAAAATTCTAACCTGAGAAGCCTTTTCATCTTGAGTTGAAGAAATATCATCGTCAGTGAAGCAGATATCCAGACTCCAGTTCAATAGCTCACCTCCTGCTCCTTCCTGCATGTCTTCCACTTCCAGTTTCCAGACACCCTGAGCATTCATTCCTTCAAACACAGCAAGGGCATCTACAGGTTGGTATGTTCCACCATCTGTTGGGGGACAGGAAATATTTGATTCCGATGCATCATCATCAAAGCTGAAAAAGAAATCTTGTGCATCTCCATTGATTCCTGAAAGTAAAGTTTGTCCATCTTCAAATGAGATCATAACGGCAGGGATATCAATACCTGTTGTATTGCCACCCATGTCAAAAAAGCCATCTCCCGGTATATTGTTTATTATGATAACGGCCGCTGCCCCTGCTTCCTGGGCATTAAAAACCTTCTGAACAAAGGTGCAGTTACCCCTATTTATCAAGGCTATATTGCCTTCAATTTCTTCTACGTTAAATGCGGGCTCACACATGTCATTCTCATCGCCATCTACACCTGTATCTAAAGCCAAAACTGCTCGTGTAGAGATTCCATCTGATGGTATAGAAGCACTCCAGTCAGCAGCCCCCGAAGATTCGTAATTTCCGGCAATGTCATTCGGAGAATTTACGAGAACATTTCCGTTGTTCTCTAGAGTCAGGTTTAATCCACACAAGGCCGATGCAAGGATTGCTTGCGTACCATCGGGGCTCTCTAACCTGAAAATCAAATCACCAACTGCAGAATGTGTTCCTTGCACGCCTACTACATCAATATCAGCTATTAAGGCTGCCTGGTCTACAATTAATTCTGAAGTATAAGTATCAGGCGTGGTATCTGAGATGGGTATTGGTAAATCTTCTGTAGTTTGATTTGAACAAATAAAGGTGGTGAAAGAATAGACTTCAGAAAATTCAGATGACCCGCAGTCATTTTGATCTGAAACTCTCCAGAAGTATTCTGTTTCGGGTTCCAAACCAGAAATGGCCAAATTGTTTTCAGCTAAATCAGTAACACTTGAAATTATGGTAGAGAAATCTGCATCGGTGGCTAATTGAACAGAGTGCGAAATTCCCGGTTCTGCATTTTCTTCCCATTGCAAAAGAACATTGGTTGAAACGGCTTCTTCTCCGTCTTGCGGAATTTCAGGTTGAGAAGGCTGAGGAGAACTATTCAATACTGTTATTGGAAATTGAATGGTATTATCAAAGTCACCGCTGGCGCCGGATACTATGAGATTATAGGTTCCGGCGGGAGTGTTTGATAGATCATTCGCGGTAACAGTAAATGATTCTCCCGCAGTTGCCTGGTTCGGGCTAAGCGATATATCGGCATCAAGAGGTTGATCAGCCACAGAAAGTTCAATTGTTTCTGGAAAGCTGCCCACCTCAATTAAATCCAGTTCGAAACTAAAGGTTTCACTCTGGCAAATTTCGGCTCCCTGGAATTCAGTTTGAAAGTAAAATCCATTTTCTATTCCCACGATATCAAAATTATTATCTGATACATCAAAGAAAGTACCTTGAGAATTTTGCACCATTACTTTAGCAATTGTGGTTGGTATATTTGGAACCTGAATGGCGTAGGAGCCCGTGTTTGGGACGTTTTCTGCTAGCAAAATCGGAAAGTCAAATCCGTTGTTTGTAGAAAGCCAAATATTCACTGTTTCAGCATTGATGGGGCTGGCGGTTGTATTAGCCACATCCCACAGGACAGTTTCCTGACTAAAAGCTTGCCAAACTATTCCAAAATCGCTCGGATAGATCAATTCAAAAGGACCGGCATTGCCAACAGTTTGAACTTCTATATCGTCGTATTGCGTACATCCGGCACCTGGAGCATTATCTCTTACACTCACTCTGAAGGACATTTGCCTTTCCACACTGGGTAGAACTTCCCATGTAAAAGGACCATTGCTTACTAAAGAAACCAAACTTGGAAAGTACCTAACTGAGTCTTCAGATGGAGTAAGGCTTCTGAAATTAGGCCCTGCCGTAGAAGTGGGTAATGGTGGCTGTTGAGATGCTTGTGGGTCCATCTGCTCCCAGCAATAAGTCAACGTATCGCCGTCTGAATCAGTTGCAGCAGCAGCTAATGAAAAAGGAGTGCTTACAGGTATATAGATAATCTCGGAAAGATCTTCGATAATAGGAGCGATATTTGGAATTTCAGTGGTTACCTGACATCCATTGGATTCAATTTCCAAGCCAATCTCTTCCATATTGATGCCGTGAAAGTGGTCATCGCTGTTATTCTGGACATTCGGTGCGCAAATACCGGCATACCCCATAATCGTCGATGCTGACCCGGGCTCTACTGACACCCCGGGAACGCTATTGCAATCATTGTTTTGGGTGTGATTTGCGCCGAATTGATGCCCAAGCTCATGTGCAACGTAATCAATATCAAAGGGATCATTCACCGGGTTAGCTGAACCCGTTACACCTCTTGCCTTTTGCGAATCATTGCAAATTACACCGAGACCCGCTAAGCCCCCAGAATTTGTTCCGAAAATATGACCCACATCGTAATTATCAGCCCCAATTACCGAATTTACATTGGCCTGATTTTCGTTGATCATAGCAAAGGTTTGGC
>Ga0207419_1003043_pt1 | contig 10338 bp, 9 predicted proteins | sample ElkSloMetagenome_4_FD_184723 | JGI IMG/M metagenome (GOLD analysis project Ga0207419, IMG submission 184723) | Hot spring microbial communities from Elkhorn Slough, Monterey Bay, USA - MD2A (version 2) | ecosystem: Environmental > Aquatic > Marine > Intertidal zone > Estuary: Microbial mat ... | reverse complement strand
ATCGGCGTGTTCGCTCAACAGCAGTTCTGCTCCAGACCTAAGGCAGAGCTTTGTATAGTTAGAGTTTTGTTTTTTAATGGTCAATATGTATTTGAATGGAATGTAATATTCGGTATTGTTGTGGATACCGTCTAACACTTCTAGGCTTAGATATTCATCTAGGTCATAGACTATTCTACCCAAAAAAGTATTGCCATTTTTATCGGTTACGGTCCCTTGTAAATAATGGGTAATGAAAAAATCCCTATAGTACATAGGTTTTATAGTAGCCTCAAAAAAATCTACACTGATCAATTCCTCCCAATGTACTAAAATATGGCCCAGGCCTTCTTGTTTTACCAAAATACCCTCGTTCTTATTGTTTACGTCCCTATGGTCTCTTAGCAGTAGTACTTCTCCAGAATTGAGGGTCACTAATGAGCCATCACCTTCTACCTCTACCCTTTTTATCAAACGGAACGGAATGTCTTCCTTTTGGCCATCTTTATAACCGCCTAAGCGGTCAGAACCTACTCTTTCTTCTTTGTCCCAAGCTATAAATCCCTCAAAAATGCCATTGGTAGTTTCAACCCTGCCGTAAATAGGCACTCCTAAAACGCTAGCCCTCCCCTCGGGATAGGGCAAAAACTGAATGATATCTATACTGCCCCAAGATAATTTTTGCTCCATGCCTGTGTAAGAGTACACATGTATGTCAGAACCTACATCGTTTTCATAGCTTTTGCTTACCAAGATTCGCTGCCTGTTTTTGAAATAAACCCTCGCCTTGGTATCAGAAATTATCTTTATTTTATTGATATCTCCAAACTGGCACTTAAAATTATATCGGGTAAATTGGCCTCGATTCTCCCAAAGCTGCATAAAATCAAAGGTAAAATGACTGAATACCGAGTTTTGCTCATTTTCTTTTATGGGAATAGCTCGTTTAGAATTAAAGGGTGCGCCATCTTTAAATCCCATAAACATATCATCCCACATAAGTTCTTCATTGCCCCAACGTATTTGCCCTTTCACTTTTTCGCCATTTTTCAAAAGGATTTCTCCGTACAAAAAAGCCTCATTACTTTGCGCATATAATGGCTTTATTGTCCCAAAAGAGACAATAATTGCAAAGACGATATAGAGCTTTTGCGAATCCATTAATCAAAAGTAGCGAGGTTACTGTAAGCCTTTTAGTTTTTCCTGTGGGAATACTCTGCTGAAACCATACGAAGTATGACCTACAAAAATTACATTTAATTTTGAAGTGCTATAGGCCAAAATCTTTGGATCAACCCATTGTAAAATCATTGCTAATCTCTCCAAAATGTATTTTACAGCAGTTGCTCTGCAAAAGAGTTTTACTTTTGCCCTTGTTTCATTTTCTATGGTTTTGCTTACTACACAGCCACACTTTAGAGCATGTGCCAATAGGCAGCTACAAACCTGAAATATAAAAAGAGGTAAATATTTAGCATGCATAAAATTAGTACTATACCTATATTATGGTGGTTTTTACATAAAACATTTTAGATAGTAAAGACTGTGAAAACAAGGGTTTGTAACAATAGTACTTAGGCACATTAAAATAAAAAAGCGATAAGCGCCCGAAGATGGAAATGATGTGTTTGAGTCAATTGATTACATATCGGAATTATTCTTTGGATCTCTCCTGATATTTTCTATCCTAAATAAATAGAATTTTCTACTGGTTTTTCTAAAAATTGGTATGGGCCTATCGCCAAATAATATTAAATGAAAAGTCCTAAGTTTGACTTTTCCTTGAAAGGCGGCTTGCTATAGCTGAGTTTTGTCAATTGGAAGTATTTACTCGAAAACTAAAAATGAATCTGAATTAAAATGGAAGTAACTACTTAAATACTAAAAAATGTGTTTTAGCTTAGGTTAAGTCATATTTTGTGTTCAGGCAAGGACGCTTAAATGAGTATTGGAACCAAGTGGCTTTCCAAGTGGCTTTCCAAGTGGAAAATAATTTGATTGGCTATGTTTTCTTCCTAGAATAAATTACTATAAACCTTTACTGATTAAATATGCCTAAGCCTAAATATTATTATATTTAAATCAATTTGTATAGATTAAAACACGAACATATCTCACAATGAAACTGATTTACCACTTTTTTTTACTACTGCTATTTTCTTTTTCTTCGCTATATATCCGAGCACAAGAGACACCCAATATTTTGGTTTTTATTGCCGATGACGCCGGTTGGAAAGATTTCGGCTGCTATGGCAATGCTAGTATAAAGACACCCAATATAGACAGACTTGCCAGAGAGGGCTTAAAAATGAACCAAGCTTTCTTGACCAGCCCACAATGCAGCCCTTCTAGGACCAGCCTGCTCACAGGGCAATTTCCACACACCATTCGCACCGAAGATTTACACACACCACTTGCCGATAAATACAGCATTGTACCCAGCTACTTAAAATTGAACAATTACTACACTGGCCTCATACGCAAAGCGCATTTGGGTCCACACGCCATTAAGGACTTCGATTTTTTTAAACCTGCCTCAGATAAATCTCAAGAAAAAGAGTTTAAGCAATTTTTAGACGAGGCCGGAGATAGGCCCTTCTTTATGTGGTATGCCTTTATCGATCCTCATAGAGATTATGCAGAAGGCGCCATAAAGCAACCGCATAACCCCGATGAGGTAATTGTGCCACCTTACTTAGCTGACACTCCAGAAACGCGAAAAGACATTGCATTCTACTATGATGAAATTGCCCGCATGGACCAAAACATCGGCAAAGCCTTAAAAGAATTGGAAAAAAGAAAGCAACTCGATAATACCTTGATTGTATTTTTAACAGATAATGGAAGTCCATTTACCCGCGCTAAGGGTACGCTGTACGATGCGGGCATTAAAACTCCACTCATTTTTCGTTGGCCAGAAAAAATTGAGGTAAGCAAAGAAAGTGAGCACTTGGTATCTGTCATTAATTTGGCGCCAACTTTTCTGGATGTAGCAGGCATTACTGTACCTGAAAGCATGTTCGGTAGAAGCATGAAGCCCCTTTTGCTAGGAGAAGACTTTGAGGCAGACAAGTATGTCTACAGCGAAAGAAACTGGCACGACTGCGACGAGCATATGCGCTCTATAAGAAGCGGAGAATACAAACTGATTAAAAATGCTTATATAGAGTGGCCACATGGCACAGCGGCCGATTTAGCTTCAAGCGCTTCGCATCAAGAACTTTTGAGACTAAAAAAGGAAGACAAACTCAATGAAAACCAATTGCAGATTTTCCAATCGCCAAGGTCTGTAGTAGAGTTATACAATATTAAAGAAGACCCCGAAGAATTTAACAATTTAGCAGGCAACCGTGCTTACAGAGGAGTTTTGATAGAAATGCACAAGGCTTTAGACGAGTGGATGCATACAACAGATGATTTCCCCTCCAACAAAAGAAGGAGAATGGACGGAACAGACCGCGTAAATGGAGGATTCTTTTATCACGATAGACTTCCTCCTTTGTATGATGAGTGGTAGTTATTATTACTTGGATTAAGGGATGTAATTTTTTTTTAAAGAATTATTTAATATAAGGCGTACAGAAGTGCAATAATAGTATCGAGCAAGATTTTTGCTTAGCTCACAGTGTACTAAAAATACTTTATTCGCATTTTTTCAACAAATTTAAGTATTTTTATCAGCAAACATTACTTGTACTTTACTAGATTAAATAATGAGGCCATCTAAAATTACTAATTTCTTACAGAAGTTTTCTTTCACTTTAAGCGGTATACTCATATTTATGGCTGTTGTTGATACTGCAAATAAAGAAATCACAACAGCTATCGTTGCGTTTATTATCCTTGGCCTAGGTAGTACCATTTGGCTAGAGATACAAAAAATTAATCGAAATCAAATCTTAATACTAAAGTACTTAACGAAAAGAGACGGTAAGGCTACTCTAACTGAGTTGGTGCTGCATTTGGAGTTGTCCGTTTGGTATACTAAAAAGTTGCTGGATAGATTGCAAAACCAAGGAATCTTAACTCTAGATATTTCGGATAGTGGCGAAGCTTATTATCGCTGCAATGATATCATTGCCTTACAAAGTAGGTACATAAGAAAGGCCATCTAGTATATTAAGATGGCCTCATATCTTTTAATCCTTTTTTCACTCACTCATCATTCATCCTCCATAACATTATAAGTAAAATCTAGGGGATTAAAATAGTAAAGCAAATCTTTGATAAACTCTGGATTGTTCAAATAAAAGCTCATAAAGTTTTCAACTCGCTCTTGTGGTGCATCGTTAGGAAATAATTTCTCTTTTAAGTTTACCAGCTGTTTTACTTCCGTTTCTTGCTTGTTTTCTTCAGCTTTTTTTAAACGCTTTCTAATGTTCTCTATCTGTTTGATCATACGTTGGGTTTCGGCACCAATATATCCTTTTAGCGAAGGATCTATGGTAACTGCTTTGCCCAATATACCCTCAAAAACTTTTTCGAGTGCAGTAATCTCTTGGTCTAGTTCTAAATTGACCTCCGCATTGCTTTCTACAAAATTGGCCCTGAGCTCGTGTTCGTGTTTAAACAAATCTTGATGCGACAGACCCAGTTTATTAAATTTTTTACCATTGCTTTTGTTGAGCACCATGGCAAAATTTCTGGGTAGCAAAATAGGAAAAGGCACTTTGTAATGGTCAAAAACGCCTTTTAGCTGCAACCAATAAGCAACTTCTGCAGGCCCTCCTATATAGGCCAAATTAGGCAATATCATCTCTTGGTACACTGGCCTCAATGCTACATTGGGACTAAAACACTCGGGCGCCTGTTCTACTTTTTCTAAAATTGCTTGTTCTGTAAAAGTGATATCGGTATTGAGTACCTCATAAATTTTTTCATTTTTTTCGATCCTTTCTCTCAAGCCATCCACCAAGTAGAAAAAATTGATATCGCGAGGAAAAACCTGAGATTTGTAGCCTAATTTCTCAAGCGCATTTGTACCTTCATCAGCCAATTTTTTGGCAGTGTGTTGTGTTAAATCATCTTTAATAACATCAACAAACCCGGCCTTAAGAGCTTGGTTATCTGCATCAATAATTACCAAACCTTCTTTGCAAAACAGATAGTTGACCAACTGCCTTGTGGCATTGGCTAGGTTATCGTTTTGCTGGTAAGCCTCTTTAATAAATGTGGGCACCTCCCCAATTTGCTCCATCATTTCGGTCACACCTTGCAGCTCCATTCTGCCTACAGCACCTTTGGGCTCAGGGTGTTCCCATGTAAAATCTCTTCCAAAAAGTACGATCTTTCTTATTTCTTCAAAATCATGGTCTTCGGTAGCCATCCAATAAACGGGCACAAAGTTGTACTCAGGATAAGTCGCCTCTAGTTTTTTGGCAAGATTGATAACAGACACAATCTTATAAACAAAATACAAGGGACCTGTTAAAATATTAAGCTGATGTCCTGTAGTAACCGTAAAAGTATTCTTATTTTGGAGTTTTTGAATTTGATCTGTGGGTGGATGCGCAATGTCTTCGTACTGCTTATTTAAAACTTCTACCAAAACCTCTCTGCGGCTTTGTGGGAATTCTTGCTTTAAGGCCAACTGTTTGCTAAAAGAAGTAATTTCTGGAGGTAAATGGTAAAAATCCCGCAAGGTTTCTTTTTGTTGTATGTAGTCTAAAAACAACTCAGAAAATTGCTGGGTATCAGCAAATGATATTTTAGTATTGTTCATCATTACTTCGGTTTAAGTATCTATTTTAAAACCCGCTAAAGGGCATTTCGTTCCGATTTTTTTATTATATATGGCATCTACTATTGACTAGTTGCATAGAGTTGCCAGAGAGATTTCTTGGTAGAAGTACATAAAATTATCTAAACAACTCAATGAGGTTATCTGTAATTATTTTAATAGCCTGCTTAGCATTGTTTAATTTGGCCTACTTTGCTGTAAAAACCACGCAGGTTGTGGCCGAGCATAAGAGAAGAAATGCCGATATCGCATCTGAATTTGTTCAGCAATACATCCCTAGAGGAAGTAAGGTAATAGGAGACCCTCTCTACTATTATGCGGTTACCGAGAACGGTTCTTCTTATCATTACTATGATCTTTACAACACCCTAGAAAAGAGAGAAGCTGCCCTGAGGCAACAATATGATTATGACTATATGATTGTAAGCGGTGTAAGCTTGGCCAGAAACCCTTCCATCTCTGAATATTTTTTATCTAAGGCTAAACTAGACTCAGTGGCCAGTCTAAATATTCCGCAGAGCAAAATTGCCACAGTTCTTAACAAGCTAGGTATTATCTCTAGTATGGAAGCCAGCGGTTACAATTGCACACTTTACAAAAGAGTGAAATAAAAAAAACCGGCCTTTTAAAACCGGTCTTGTAATTATTTTAATTATTTCTAGCCATTAGAAAGTGCTTCGGCACCTCCTACAATTTCAAGTATCTCCTTGGTAATGGCCGCTTGCCTTGTTCTGTTGTAGGTAAGTTGCAGTTCCTTCAATAGTTCTTGTGCATTGTCAGTTGCCTTATCCATGGCAGTCATACGTGCTCCGTGCTCCGAGGCATTGGATTCCAGTATACTTTTATAAAAGGTAATCTTAAGACTCTTGGGAATCAACTCCATCACGATATCCACCTTGTTGGGTTCAAAGATGTAATCTAGCTGCACATCAGAAACAGCCTCACCATCTTCAAAATCAGATTTTATGGGTAAGAACTGCTCTGTTCTCACTATTTGTGTGGCCACATTCTTAAACTCATTGTAAACGATATCTACTGAGTCGAACTCTTTTTTAACAAAGCCATCCATGGCATACTCTGCCGCTTCTCTAACATGCTCAAAGTCAAGATTATTAAAGAGTTCACCAAAAGTATAATTTACCTTGTACCCTCTTCTTTTAAAGAAATCATGTCCTTTCTTGCCAATACAAAGTATCTCTACATTACCCTCCTCGTTTTGCTTGCTGTATTTTTGGTTGATCAAATTCAACGCTGCTTTTGAAACGTTTGAATTGAAAGCGCCACACAAACCTCTATCAGAGGTCACCACGATTACCAAGGCTTTTTTTACTTTCCTTTCAACAGCGTAAACATTTTCTATCTCATCGCCGAGTGTAGCAGATACGTTCTGTAAAATGGCGTTTAGTTTCTGAGAATAAGGCCTTATTTGTATAATCCTGTCCTGCGCTCTCCGCAATTTGGCCGCAGCCACCATTTTCATGGCCTTCGTGATCTGCTGTGTCGACTTTACGGAAACTATTCTGTTCTTTACTTCTTTAAGACTAGGCATTATTTTGTCAGTTTAATCAGGAGGGCCGAATTAGCGGCCCTCGGTAATGCTTATTTATAGTTTACTGCCACTTCTTTGGCTACTTTTTCCATGGCCTCTTTAGAGCTGTCCTCTAATTTACCAGAAGCTAAGCTGTCCATAACCACTTTGTGGTTTTTGTTAAGTGAGGCAATGTACTCCTCTTCAAAAGCCTTTACCTTATCTAGTGCTACATTGTCTAACAAACCATTGGTAGAGGCGTAAATGACAGCTATTTGCTCTTGTACCGAAGAGGGTGAGAACTGTGGCTGCTTCAAAATCTCTTGGTTTCTTCTACCACGCTCAATAGTCAGTTTGGTAGCTGGGTCTAGGTCAGAGCCAAACTTGGCAAAAGCTTCCAGTTCGCGGAACTGCGCCTGATCTAATTTGAGTGTACCCGCTACCTTTTTCATAGATTTAATTTGAGCAGAACCTCCTACCCTAGATACCGAAATACCCACGTTGATCGCTGGCCTAATACCTGAGTTAAAAAGGTTGGTCTCCAAGAAAATCTGACCATCAGTAATAGAAATTACATTGGTCGGGATGTATGCTGAAACGTCACCAGCTTGGGTCTCGATAATAGGTAGTGCAGTTAAAGAGCCACCACCTTTCACTTTATCTTTAATAGAATCCGGCAAATCGTTCATCTGCCTTGCAATCTTATCTGAAGGGATAATTTTCGCTGCCCTCTCCAATAGTCTAGAGTGCAAGTAGAAAACATCACCTGGATAAGCTTCACGTCCGGGAGGTCTTCTCAACAACAGAGACACTTCTCTATAAGAAACCGCTTGCTTAGAGAGGTCATCATAAACCACCAAAGCAGGACGACCCGTATCACGGAAGTACTCTCCAATAGCTGCACCTGTGTAAGGGGCAAAGAATTGCATCGGAGCGGGGTCAGAAGCATTAGCTGCCACTACGGTGGTATATGCCATAGCACCTGCTTTTTCAAGCTCGGCAACGACACCGGCTACTGTCGAGGCTTTTTGACCTATTGCCACGTAAATACAATAAACGGGCTCTCCCCTTTCGTAAAATTCTTTTTGGTTGATGATGGTATCGATAACAACCGCTGTCTTACCTGTCTGTCTGTCGCCAATCACCAACTCCCTTTGACCTCTACCAATTGGAATCATCGCATCAATCGCCTTGATACCGGTCTGTAGTGGCTCGTTTACCGGGCTTCTGTAAATTACACCGGGGGCTTTTCTCTCAAGCGGCATTTCAAACAATTCTCCTTCAATCTCTCCCTTACCATCGATTGGCTTACCTAAGGTATCGATCACTCTACCGCAAAGGCCTTCACCTACTTTTACCGAACCAATTGTTTTCGTTCTTTTTACTGAATCGCCTTCTCTCACAGAAGTGGGATTCCCTAAAATTACTGCACCTACATTATCCTCTTCAAGGTTCAGTACAAGGCCTGTAGCTCCTTTTTCAAACTCTATCAACTCACCCGACTGTGCATTAGAAAGGCCATAAATCCTGGCCACACCGTCACCAACTTGCAAGACAGTACCGACTTCTTCGAGTTCTGCCTCTGTTTTAAAATCCGAGAGTTGTTCTCTTAATATGTTAGAGACCTCGTCCGGTCTTACCTGCTGTGCCATTTTATTTTGTTTTTATTGTTATGCTAAATTTTATTTATCTCTTTTTTTCAGATATCCCGATCAATTCTCCATCAATTTGATCTTGAGCCTGTTCAGGCTACCCGCTATTGATTTATCTAGTTGTTTATCGCCCATAGTGAGCACAAAGCCTCCTATCAAATCTTTGTCCACTACTTCGTTGAGCAATACCTGCTTGCCCGAGGCCTTTTCCACGATTTGCTTTACCTCATCTCTCATGGCATCGGTCAGGGGCATAGAAGTAGCGATTGTAGCTTCTTGAAATCCCTTTAAATCGTTGTAAAGGTTCACTACCTCATCAGCAATGTAGGGCAATACACCAATCCTGTTCTTTCTCGATAGTATCTTAAAGAACTTGAGAATCAGTTCACTCACTTTGTCCCCAAATATTTTCTCGAGTATAATTCTTTTATTGGTAGTAAGTATCACAGGACTTTTGAGGATCAATCTCAGTTGCCTGTTTTCTTTGCAGACTTGGTCGACCAATAACATATCTTCCTTCACTTGCTCCAAGACTTTCATCTCTTCGGCCAAGTTTACCAAAGATTTGGCGTACCTTACTGCTATTCTTTTTTCTGACATTACTCAGTAATGATTAATTGTAAATGTTCAATTATTAACTACTTTAACCAAAGGCTTAATTATCAAAAGGAAGTCTCCTCGACTTCATTATCAATCAAATCCTTAATTCAATTTGGTGTCGTCAAGCAGTTCGTTTATCAATTTCTTTTGGTAGTCCTCATCGCTAAGTTCTTTTCTCAAAAGCTTTTCAGCGATCTCTACAGAAAACTTGGCCACTTGGTTCTTTACCTCTGCCAAGGCAGCATTTTTCTCGTTCTGTATATCTTCTTGTGCGGAGGCTACTATGCGATCGTATTCTTTTTTGGCGACCTCTTGCTTTTCGGATAACAATTTGTCAGCAGCCTCTTTGGCATCTTTAATGATGGTCTCTCTTTCGGCACGCGCCTCTTTTTTCATATCTTCGATCTCTTTCTTAAGCACTTCCACTTCGTCTTTTGCTTTAGAAGAAGAACTCAAAGCTTCTTTAATAGAGTCTTCTCTTGCTTTTACAGCTTCGAGAATCGGTTTGTAAGCAAATCGCCTCAATACAACCAAAACGAGTAAAAACAGAAGTGCTGTCCAAAAAATAAGGCCTACACCAGGAGTTACTATATCCATTTCTAAATTAATTTAAATGTCTTAAAATGAGGGTTGAAAATACCGGGTACTGGCAATCCCAGAATACCCGGCATTGTAATTCTTAACCAGCGATAAGGAAACAAACCGCAACGGCAAAAAGCGCAACACCTTCAATAAAGGCGGCAGAGATAAGCATAGCGGTCTGTAACCTACCAGCCATTTCTGGTTGGCGAGCCATAGACTCAACTGCACTACCTCCAATACGGCCAATGCCCATTCCA
>Ga0207419_1003040_pt1 | contig 10342 bp, 9 predicted proteins | sample ElkSloMetagenome_4_FD_184723 | JGI IMG/M metagenome (GOLD analysis project Ga0207419, IMG submission 184723) | Hot spring microbial communities from Elkhorn Slough, Monterey Bay, USA - MD2A (version 2) | ecosystem: Environmental > Aquatic > Marine > Intertidal zone > Estuary: Microbial mat ... | reverse complement strand
AGCTGTTCGGCATTTAAACCTTAATATCAATAATGGCGCAATCCTTGCCGTAGTGCGTTTAGCGAAGCCATGCCGCAGGCTTTGCATCTTGCTCGCTACTAATACCCAATTTAAATGCATGACAGCTTGCCGACATCATCCGTGGTTAAATCTTTACAATTATAAACATTTTTCAAGGGATTAAACCTTGGCTAAAAACCGTCCAAATTGTCCAACCATCTACGAGTAATAGCAACAGCGTTAATCCTAACAAAATTAGATACATCCAAGGTTGTGCCAAGGGACGGATATCAGTGGTATCGATACCTGTATACGTTTCCACCAACTTAACTAACCGAGCAAAACCCACCACACGCATAGGTAGTAAATACGCCTGCTCCGATGACTGGCTTACAAAATAGTAAACTAATCCCCCTTGTCCCGTCGTCCGCATTTTTAAATCTTTAACATCCGCCCAAGGTAACTCCCAACCCTTACGGAAAAAACGAGGAACCCATTTCGGATAAGTCACCTGAATTTTCTCATCATCCACAATAACTCGTTCACTCAACGCCCCATACAGCGCTAATAGCCCCAAACTAATTCCTCCCCACAGCAATGCTGGCGGTACGGGAGCATCAGAGACTTGGGCTAAAAAGGGTAAAGGTACAGTTAGCGCCACGTATAAACTCAAAAGAGTAATCCGAATTAAGGGAGAGAGGCGAAACGTAGAAGGGCTAGGTTGAACGTCTTGTTCTAATTTTGATAGATTTTCAATGTTTGATGACATAAGTAGTCGCACAAAATTAAAGTTAACGGTTGAGATTAGGGAACAGGGAACGGTAAAGAGTTGAGGCTTGTTAATATTTCTTAGTACAGCGGACAGAATTTATGTCCAGGTACTTAGATTGAAACGTGTCTAATTGTTGCCTTTTGCTCAACGCGACGCCCTCATAAAGCGGCGGCTGATGATCTGATGCTACCAGCTATTTTGGCAGTAAGGACACATTAGGTGACTATACTTTGGTAAATTTTGGGAACTCCATGTCAGTGAAGGGTTAGGTACTACCCTATTTCCTGCACCTCCCACCCTCCTCGAACAACTTGGGTAATCTAGAGGATGATTTCGTCTCGCCTCACGCCGAAACCCAAAAACCAAAAAAATGACACGATGTAAAGCTAAAATTGATCTGAGATTTCCCCTTCACGGAGTAATCATTAATGGTAAGGTTAACGGAACACTGTCACATTGTCAGAAATGACGAAATACTCAATAGCGAACCCATTATCAAAGGCACCCGCACACCAGTCAGGGCAATAGTAGAAATGTGGCGTATCGGAGTTTCGCCGGAGGAAATTCCTCAGCGGTTAACCCATCTTGGTCTATCACAAGTATTTGATGCACTCAGCTATTATCTGGATCATCAGTCAGAAATCAATGAATACATAGAACGCAACCGTATTCCAGACGAACTTATTGATCCACGAGTTCGTAACGTATGACTGATATTTTTATTCATGTTTATTTTGGAAACCAACTTCTTTACATCTTAACGATATAGACTTAAAAAAGCGAAAAGTGATCTGAATTAAGGGCAAGATGCAAAACGTATAGTGTTTACATTTGAGATTTAAACAAGCAATTCACACGCTAAATCAACTAGCATTTCTACCTCGTTATTGTATTGTGTTCTCTACTTAATAGAGAATAAAGAGCTATCCGCAAGAGCATTCTCTTGCTTCCCCAGCTTCCCCAGCTTCCCCAGCTCCCTCAGCTTCCTCAGCTCCCTCAGCTTCCTCATCTCCCTCATCTTCCTTCCGATGTCCAAACAACATCCTCCCCTTGTCCCCAAAAGCCATCATATTTCGTCACCCGCACGTCACCCAAAACCTTAGTCTGACAAGCTAAACGACGATTAGCTGTGGGAGAATGGGGCGGAAGAGAACGTCTTGCCTTATCCTTCCAGTTCGCTTCTGAAACCTCCCCTTCTACCTCAACCGCACAAGTGCCACAACTACCAATCCCCATGCAGTTGATAATTTTGGCATTGCCGTTGTAAAGCGCTACACCATGCTCCAGCAAAACTTTGCGTAAATTACTGCCTGGGTCACATGAAAACGTTTTCCCTTGAGCTGTTACTTTAGGCATTGATGATTTATCTATCGTAGTGACTACACCCTTACTTTTTCTAGTTTACATTTCTTGACAACTTACACAAGTATCCTTACTTATGACTTCTCAAACCCCCACCCCCATCTGGATTTACGACACAACACTGCGGGATGGTTCCCAGCGTGAAGGACTCTCCTTGTCCATCGAAGACAAACTCCGCATCGCCCGACAACTCGACCAATTAGGGATTCCCTTTATTGAAGGCGGTTGGCCCGGTGCGAATCCCAAAGACGTGCAATTTTTCTGGCGACTCAAAGAAGAACCCTTAACCCAAGCAGAAATTGTCGCCTTTTGCTCAACGCGACGCCCTCATAAAACGGCGGCTGATGATCCGATGCTACAAGCAATTTTGGCAGCAGGGACACATTGGGTGACTATCTTTGGTAAGTCTTGGGATCTCCATGTCACGGAAGGGTTAGGTACTACCCTTGACGAAAACCTGGCAATGATCCGAGACACTATAGAATACCTTCGCAGTCAAGGGCGGCGAGTGATTTATGATGCCGAACATTGGTTTGATGGGTATAAAAATAACCCAGATTACGCCCTGAAAACCCTGAAAACTGCCATGGATGCAGGGGCTGAATGGTTAGTCTTTTGCGACACCAATGGCGGAACTCTACCCCATGAAATTGGTCAAATCGTCCGAGATGTGATTGAACGTTTAGAACTCAACCCTGAAAACCAAGGTAGGGCGGGTTTTGAACCGACGTTATCACCAACAACAGAACCAGATGAGACGCGCCATGGCGCGTCTCTACATTCGCCTCGATTGGGCATTCACACCCACAATGACTCCGATACCGCCGTGGCGAATGCGTTGATGAGTGTGGTGGAAGGCGTCTGTATGGTTCAGGGAACGATGAACGGCTATGGTGAACGCTGTGGTAATGCAAATCTGTGTTCCTTGATTCCTAACTTACAGCTCAAGCTAGGGTATCACTGTATGCAAAAAGAACAATTAGCCACACTGACTCAAGTTAGTCGTTCCATTAGTGAAGTGGTAAACCTTGCCCCTGATGACCATGCAGCATTTGTAGGTCGGTCGGCATTTGCCCATAAAGGTGGGATTCACGTTTCCGCCGTTGAACGCAATCCACTCACCTACGAACATATTCCGCCCCAACAGGTGGGGAATCAGCGAAGGATTGTGATTTCTGACCAATCCGGACTCAGTAACGTTCTGGCAAAAGCCAAGAGTTTTGGACATGAACTCCACAAACAAGACGCCGCCTGTCGCCAAATCTTAGGACGCCTGAAAGAGTTGGAAAATGAGGGCTATCAATTTGAAGCCGCCGAAGCCAGTTTTGATTTACTGATGCGAGACGCCCTGGGGCAGAAGCAGCAGCATTTTGAACTGAAAGGGTTTCAAGTTCACAGTGACATGCTTCAAGGTATCGACACGCCTTACAGTAATGCGATGGCGACAATTAAGGTTACGGTTAATGGTGAGGATATTTTAGAAGTGGCTGAAGGTAATGGACCCGTGTCAGCACTGGATGCCGCGTTACGGAAAGCCCTGGTGCGATTTTATCCAGAGATAGGAACCTTTTACCTGACCGACTACAAAGTGCGGATTCTGGATGGTGCGGCTGGCACATCAGCAAAAACTCGTGTGCTGGTGGAATCGAGTAATGGCAAGCAGCGCTGGACGACAGTGGGTGTTTCTGCCAATATTCTAGAAGCGTCTTATCAAGCGGTGGTTGAGGGGATTGAATATGGTCTGTTGTTACAGTCTGCTGTGAAGACAGCGGTTGAACAGAAGGTGTGAACTATAGAAGAATCTAAGTCAGTTGGCTTAGATTCTCTTAACCCATAAAGAAATCCTAACCTTTTTAGCGACAGCTATAATTTTTTCTTCCCCAGCTCCCAGACGTAGCATGCTACGTCTCTACATGCTCCCCCTTCCCTTAACGGCAGCCATTCCAGGGGCAATGGTAGTGATTTCCGTACATTTTTCTAAAAAGGGTTGCGTAAATGTCCTCGGATGGGTTATAAGGGTAGGGTAATGCTTCCTTGCCGAGAGCCAACTCTACGAACCGGCAAAAATAAATAACAGGAAGCGTTTTTTTGATCCAAGCATTTGCAAAAGTTATTTCGAGAAAATTGAGAGTATGACTCAGCAAGTTACTCACCCCATGGTGAAGATGCAGCGTCAGGTGCGTTCACTCGTGGAATCCAAGATAATCAAACCCAGCGACAGTATATGGAAAATCGCCCTGCTATATGGCGACGACTGGTCGTTCTGGAAAAAGGAACTCATCGAATTTGGCTTCACCATGCAAGATCCAATTGGTGATTTACTCGCCGTGGAAGCATGGGATGAAGAATAGATGTTCTGACGTCTTTGAACCGTTAATAGCGAAGCGATCGCGCCAGCAGAAGCTCTAGCGACAAGCGTCTAAGGCGTTTGCAAGCTCCTTCGCCGTTTGGTAGCGATCGCACACTTTGAGTTGGCATACCCGGTCGATTACTTCCCGTAACGCGGGAGTAATCGTGGGGGCTTTGGACAAGTCAAATCCATAGCCCAAACTGCGGCGGCGATAAAATTTAAGGGGAGTCATCCCAGTTAACAGAAAAATCAGGGTCGGACCAATGGCATAGAGATCGGATTGAGTGACTGGAGTCCCTCGGTCTTGTTCGGGGGCGCTATATCCTTCAGCACCAATTCGAGTTCCTGGCATTGTCCCGATCTCCTTCACTGCGCCAAAGTCAAGGACAACTATGCTGTTGTCTCGATGACGCACAATCAGATTCGCAGGTTTAATATCCCGGTGAATTAAGGGCGGATCGCTCGAATGGATGTAATCTAGAACATCACAGGTTTGAATCATCCACTCAGCGGCTTGATCTGGAGTAACCGGTCCAGCCATCAAAATCCGTTGCTCCAAATCTTGTCCGTGGATGAGCGCCATTGCCAAATACTTTTTACCCCCTTCGACAAAAAAGTCATAATACTCAGGAATTCCGGGATGATGCAGGGCTTGTAAGGCACGCGCCTCTCGCTCAAACAGTTCTTGGGCTTTAGCAATTTGTGCCACATCCGCATTCATTTCTTTGAGGACGAGTAACGTCGGGCGTCCCTCGATTTTGCCTGTATTATCCCAGGCGAGATAGGTTGTCCCCATTCCTCCCTGTCCCAGGGTTCGCAGGACTTGATAGTGGCGGATAACTCGTTGTACAGGGACTAAAGGTTGACCACAGTGAATACAAAATAAATTACCGGGTGGATTGCCCAGGTGAGTGCAGGACTGTTTAGATTTAGGCGTTGGCGAGACTAAGCCAGAATTTGGCACAGAAACCGGGTTCAGTTCAAATTTGAGCATTGGTCCTTCTCGAGCCAGCCGAATCAAGCCCTGATTCGGGAGTACCTCTCGTGATACCAGCACTCCATTCAGAAACGTGCCGTTGGTTCCCTGATTAACCAACTGCCACTTATGTCCAGATTGGACGACGGTGACTCTCAATTCGAGGTGATACCGAGATACTAACGGATTGTTTAGAATCACGTCATTATCTGGCGATCGACCAATACGAATTGTAGACTGGTTGTGGAATTTCCACTTTTGTAATGGAGTGGATGCCTGCGGATGTAGAAGGGTCAGCGTGACCATAGTCCTCAGTTTTTTGTCCTTAACTCACAGGGCTTGTTTCAATGTCTTGGCGGGAGTCCCTTGATCCAAACTCTGGCTCTTGAAGCCCGGTTTGGTATCCGTGGTTTATTAGTTAGACGGATTACTGTTACTCGTGGCATAAAAAATAATCTAGTCCTTAATTAAAGTTAGTCGCTCCCGTCCTTTTTCGGGATTAGGATTCCTCTGAGTCCTTGATGAACCTACCGATGCACCTGCCATAGCAGAAGATAGAAGGTTCCAGGGCAGAAGGCAAAAGGTTTCTTACTGGTACGTAATCGTTTCAGCCATTTAATCTGTCCTAACCTTGATGGCGACAGCTATATATAAAACTAATACAATTCCCCCATAGCCGGACATTGAGGTTTACTTACAGCTTCGACTAGGGCTGTTGGTAGCCTGCCAATACTGCTCGCATAAGCCCTAATTTAATTTTTTCTGCCAGACGTTCCACCGGAACGCCTCTACATGCACCCCTGCTCCCCCTGCTCCCCTATCCCTTGCAATCTTGCCTCAATTCCTTGCTCCTGTTCCCCGTTTCCCAAAATGATGTACAAACAGGCATTTGACCAATCATCAATCACCAACTCCGTTGCTGAAAATTAGGTCGCACTTTTACTCGGATGAGTATGGCGGTGATGTTGTCGTGACCATTCTGCTCATTGGCTAGGTCAACTAACTGTAGGATACCCTGCTCAAGGTTAGCGCGAGAACTGAGCAAAGGAGCCAGGTGGGTCTGCCAGTTATTCTCGATAAGTTCATTATCGGACAACCCATCGGAACACAGAACGAATAAGGTATCCTCATTCAGTTCCAAAAAATTGATGTCAGGAGTAACAAACTGGTCGCTGCGTGGTCCTAAAGCTTGAGTGAGTTGATAAGCATCCGGGCGAGAATAGGCGATCGCTTCTTCCACGCCGCGTTTCATTTCCCGTTGACCGACTTCATGGTCTACGGTGAGTTGCTCTAAACCACCTTTGCGGGTTAACCGATAGAGACGACTATCGCCCACATGGGCGATCGCGACGTTGGTATTCTGAACCAACATCATTGCCAAGGTTGTCCCCATGCGACCACTGCCTGATCGCGCATTTTGTTGGTTGACATCATAAATGTTTTGGTTAGTTAGGCGTACCGCTTCGCCAATACTTTCTTCTGTGGGTAACTCATCTTGCCAATGGTCTTGAAAATACGCCTCCAGCTTCTCCACCGCCATAGAACTCGCCACTTCTCCGGCAGCATGTCCACCCATTCCATCACAGAGAATATAAAGACCGCGAGCGTCTAAGGTTCGACCTATGGGGGTTTCGTGCTTTTTCACCTGCGCCTGAATACCAAAGCAGTCTTCATTGTGATCCCGTTGACGACCAATATCCGTGCAGCCAACATCGTCAAGGCTGAGTAATTGCATGGGTAGAACAACCGTAGGACCGCCATCGTCGTAGCTCCCCACGACGTCTGCTGTGGGCATTTCCAGAAAACTGATTTCCTCGTCAGACAGGGGTTCCTCCCTCTCTAAGGTAACTGCCGTTGCCTGTTCTTCTTGTGCTTCTTCTTCAGCGTGAGCGATCGCTTCTAACTCGGATCGCAATTGGTCAATCGTGGTAATTTCCTCGGTACACATCTGCCGAAATACCGTCCCCAATGAGGTCAGTTGAGTCCGTTGCGACTGGTTAAATAGCAGCCGCCACATTTGCCCCAAATCCTCTAACAGGGGTGGATCATCTTCAGAATCATGATAGAGGCGCTCTAACCCCAGCACCTGGTCTTCATCAACTCGTAAATTGGTAATTTCTAATAGACTTTGGCAACAATTCCAAGGTTCAAGTGCCTGCCAAAGTCTTGCCATTTCATCGAGCCAATACAATAGCTGTAAGGTAGATAACGTTTCACTGCCCCACAAGTCACTGAGAAGCTGCCAGCTTGAGCGATCTTCGAGCAACATCACTGACTGATTATCCTGTTGCCACGCATCATGAACCTCTGGCACAGTCGGATAATGGTTTTGTTTCAACGCCAAATAGGGTTGTGCGATCGCCGGAATTCCCAGGATTGGTGAGGATTGGGACGGGGATTGCTCTGATTGTTGCTCCAGTAGGGCTTCCAGAAGTGATTTCTGAAAGGGCTGGCAGTCCAACACTTTGACAAACGTTTCCGATCCGGCGGGGGCATCCGCTAAGATGTCGGGATTTAGGGGTTCGATGAGTCGGTAACGTTGTTGAGCATCCAGATAGGCGATCGAGTGAACATTGTAAGCAGAACTTGCCTCAGACGTCGCTATCGATGAGGCTTGAGTCTCTGGATCGGGTTCAACCGTTGATTGTGCCATCAATGTCGGACTCTTTGCCGTGTCTGGCTGATCCGTTTCCTGAGAAAAAGCCTCAGAATCGGTTTTGGCATCATCGGGAATTTCGGCAGACGTTAATTCACTTTCCTTCGTTTGTGTCCCCTGGGCTGATGACTCTAGATCCGCAGGGCTAGCGATTGACTCAGAATTAGTTGAGACACCTTCTGGATCAGGGGTTGAGGTTACGCCATACTCTGGCTCTTTGGCAATCATTGCCCACCAAACCGTTCCCGTAAACGCACCGCAATTATGGCAGGTTTCAGCATTAACGGGAACTTGGGTATCGCATTCAGGACACAGTTTATGGATCAAGGAAGTTCCACATCGCTGACAAAACTTGTGAGTATTCGGGTTTTCAAAATGACACTGGGGACAAATTAACATAACGGAACTTCCTCAATTCCTATCGGGTTTCTAAGGCTGGGATTATAAGCTAGCTGCCATCTAGTTTGCCACGCCAGAATCAAAGGTTGCAGCTTTTAAGGGAGTGTAGAGATGCGCCATAGCGCGTCTCTACAAGGGTTTTCTCAAAACTTCACCAGTTTCTGGAGAGAGACAAGTTCCGGGGGCGTCAGATCACGCCACTGACCCGGTTGCAACCCATCCAGACGCAGATGAGCGATCGCGACCCGGATTAATCGTAAGGTGGGAAATCCCACCCCTGCTGTCATGCGCCGTACTTGACGGTTTCGCCCTTCGGTCAAGGTGATTTCTAACCAGCAAGTCGGTACAGTTTTGCGAAAGCGGATCGGGGGATCGCGGGGGGGTAGATCGGGTTCTTGTGGTAATCGCTGCACTTGAGCTTTTCTGGTCTGATAATCTTTAATCACTACACCCTGGCGTAATTGATTCAAGGCAGCTTCATCGGGGATACGTTCCACTTGCACCCAATAGGTACGGGGATGTCGAAAGCGCGGGTTAGAGAGACGGTGCTGCAAGCGCCCATGATTGGTCAACAAGAGCAATCCCTCGCTGTCTCGGTCAAGGCGTCCGACGGGGTAAACCTCCGACACCGGAATATAGTCTTTGAGCGTTCGACGGGGACTGTCCTCCCTATCCGTAAACTGACTTAAGACATCGTAGGGTTTGTAGAACAAAAGGTATCGATACACATATTCAATCTTAACCGTTGTCAGTTAGAAGCTTCATCTGGGGACGGGGGTAAATAATCATTGAACCGTTGCTGGTCATAGAAGTAAAGCGTGCGAATAGGATATGGAATATTAATGTCGGCGTGATCAAAGGCTTTTTTAATCGCCATAATCGATCGAGTTTGCACCTGACGGACTCGTTGCTGCTGGGGTAACGTCCAATAGCGGACAACGAAATCAATGGAACTGTCGCCAAAGCTGACTAAATCGATTTCTGGTGAAGGCTGGGACAAGACACCCTCCACCTGAGTAATGGTTTGCTCGAGCAGTTCAGCCGCTTCAGACAAGGGGGTATTATAGTCAACTCCAACACCTAAATCCGTTCGTCGCTGTCCGTAGGCGGTTCTGACTTGCACCGCACTGGTAAAGACTGTTGAATTCGGCAGGAGAATTCGTTCGCCTTGATAGGTACGAATTTGGGTGGTACGGATGTCAATCCTCTCCACCGTTCCTTCATAGTCCTCAATAATCACCTGATCATTGAGGCGAAACGGTTCTTGCACCAGTAATAGCACCCCAGCTAAGAAGTTTTTGAAGATATCTTGAAAGGCAAAACCAACGGCGACTGAACCCAACCCCAGCGCCGCGATAATGTCACCTAGCCGTAAGCCCGGAAAGGCAATCACACTAGCGGCTAAAATGCCAACGACCCATGTTGTCACATACGTCGTTTTTGCTAGCAGCATTTGCAGCGATGAGCTACGGATGGTACGCTCTCCTATCTTAGCGGTGACTTGCTGGGTACCCTCGGCAGTGTAGCGAGTTAACAGGAGAATGATCACTCCGCCGATAAGCCCGGGCAAAACCTCAATAGCAGAGCCAAGGAGATTGAGCAAGCTGGATTGGATTTGTTGAATAAGACGGTTCACAGGTTGATCATGGACATATTTCTCCTGTTAACTTAGCAGCTATAGGGAATCTGGTTTATGCCGATGGCAAAATTTTGCTAAAATTCCGCTAAAATGCTGAGATAATCGGGTTAAATCTAGCGTCTCGTTCTGGCATGAGCGAAGGATATTTCACTGGTGGTGGGAATTGTCCCTCTTTATCTGGTGTCTTG
>Ga0207419_1003038_pt1 | contig 10346 bp, 5 predicted proteins | sample ElkSloMetagenome_4_FD_184723 | JGI IMG/M metagenome (GOLD analysis project Ga0207419, IMG submission 184723) | Hot spring microbial communities from Elkhorn Slough, Monterey Bay, USA - MD2A (version 2) | ecosystem: Environmental > Aquatic > Marine > Intertidal zone > Estuary: Microbial mat ... | reverse complement strand
CACATACAATATGCTATCGGCAAGTGCTCTACTCTTGATATTGATTGATCCATTAATAGTCAGGGAGGTGGGATTTCAACTATCTTATTTGGCCGTTATTGGTATAGTTTTCTTTCACGATTTATTCAAGCCACTTTTCTGGAGTAGGTTTTGGTTCTTACAAAAAGCCTGGGAGCTCTTCGTGGTTTCTATTTCTGCACAAATTGCAACAGCTGCTTTAAGCATATACTACTTCGGACAATTTCCTAATTATTTTTTTCTGGCGAACCTTATTGTTATTCCCCTGGCTACCTTTTGTTTGTACAGTGGATTATTGTACTTGGTTCTACATCCAATTCCTTACTTAAGCGATATTTTGGGCTACACTTCTGATTGGCTATTATCTGCATTGACTGGGGTAGTATCGTTCTTCTCACAGCTTCCAGGTTCAGTAACTCAGAATATCCATTTTACCATTTATGATGTAATAGCAAGCTATACCTTCATTGTTTTGGTTTTGCTATTGCGCAATAGGCCCGATAGACTAAGAGTGATGCTTATCAATCTTGTGATTTTATTTTTTGTAATGAGTTTTGCGTATAAGGGTGTTAGCTCTGCTCTTAAATCCGAATTGTATATTCTGGAAGGTAAAAAAGGCTCAATTGCTCTTTTAAGATCAGGTAATACAGGAGTGTTCACTCCGCTGTATGAAGATTCAGAAAGTTTTTCAAAATATGAAAATGACTATTATCTGAGCGACTTTATTAGAAAAGAAGGTATTAGAAACTTGCATTGGATAAACCATCATGCTGAGATCAGAGCAAACTATCTCGTGAATAGCAATATGGTTTGTTTTCGAGATGTAGTAATTTGTTATGATTCCGGCTTCGTCCTTCCACAAAATAAAAACAAAATCTTACTGCTCTCAGAGAGTTTCCAAAATAAAGATGTTGACTTTCAAAGTTTTGACTTGATTGTCATGGATCGAAAGTTTAAAGACTATTATAAAGAGGACGTTTATAATCAAGTAGCTGATTCTGCTAAAGTTTGGGATATGGATGAGTTGGACATCTTTAAGAAGTCCTATTCAGACTTTAATCTTTGAGCTTCTTCTGCCGATATAATTTTGCCGTTGAATTCACCCTTAACCGTGGCATCTGGGTAACCCAGATCTTTGAACTTATTGAGTTGAGAGCTGGCTTCGTCAAGCGTGTTGAAAGAGCCAAGTACATAACTGGTTATACCATCAGTTCCGCGTACCGGTCTTACGTTACCTATAGACATTAAGTCGCTCAGCATTTTGGCTGGAATTCTTCCTTCAACTTTTGCTAATTCCACAGTAAAATGAATCAAGTCCTTGTCTATGCTTCCCGTTTCACTCCGCTCTTTCATCTTTTCTTCGCCTTTTATAGCAGCACCAGCTTCTCTCAGACTAATCCGAGTTCCTCCTCTATAGGCGGTAACGAAGGCACCTTCATATCCTTTCAGAAGAAGATCAATTTTATGCTCTGCCGCCTTTTTTAGAGTGGGGAATGAGCCCGAAACATAACGGGTTAAACCATCGTTTCCTTCTATTACCAGAAGCGTAGGCACGTCTTTAAAGACGTTTGATGATAGCTTGTAGCGATAGGCACCTATTTGAACCCTATAGGTTACCTGATTACTATTAAACGCCATGGGGTTCGCAAACTCAGAAATAGAAGCAATTTCTTCTTCCGATAGGTCTGTTTTTTCACCAAATTCAATAAAAACGAGTTTGGACTGAAAGTTGGTGCCATCTAAAGCCATCTTTCTTCCCAGTGCTTCAGACACAGATTCATATTCTCCGATGTAATAAATGTTTTTGCCATTTGTCTCTTCAGAGCGCACATCCGGAATAGATAGGAGAGCTCCAATTTCTTGAGGCGAAAGTTCACTGGTATTTGTAAACTCAACCCTGAAGCCCTTCTTCTTGCTTCTCATACGAAGCCTGTTAGCCACATCAGCCGTATAGGTTTGGCTCTTATCTATTGAGAGATTTCCAATACTGTCTTTATACAGCTGATACATTCTCTCAATCTCTTCATCGGTTGCAGTTACACCATCCAGATTTACCAGTGCACCTTCTTCTGTTTTTAGCTCCAGGTCTCTGTAATCAGGTACTCCATCTTTGTCGTTATCTACTGGGCAGCCATAAATATCTACAACTGCATCTGAAGGGGTATTAGGGCATTTATCCACAATATCTGCAATACCATCCATGTCCTGATCGGCGTACTCCAGGTTATCCAGATTCTCAAAGTCATATTCCAATACCGGATTTTGTGATTTCTTCCGATGTTTCAAGTTGTATGCAATACCCACATGGGTATACAAAAAGTTGTCATTTCCATTCCTTGAACTTCCAGAAACTTCATCCGTAGAAATATTATCTATGAAATCTGTAGTAGTGAAATGATATTCAGTACCCATTCTGATTTGAAAGCTTGGGCTTACATCTAAATTCACACCTGCACCCACCGGAATTGAAAAAGCCCTTAAATCGTATTGATCCTCCCTTTCTCTTGTTTCTCGCAGGTCTGTTTCGTACTCGTAATCCTGTTGCAGAAACACAGCCTGATCAGCTTCTGGGGCGTTTTGTGAAATACTTCTAATGCTACCATCATTCCAATAATTGTAAAAGTTGCCATTGGCATCTCTGTAATCGCCTTTGGGATTAAACTCAAAACTTGTAATTCCGGCTGAGATGTATGGGGTTATTAGGCGCTCTTCTGGTAAAAGCGAATTGAAATTGTAAGAGACGGACAAGCCGCCCATTCTGATATCAGACTTCACATTTGCATCGTTACCAATAAGTCTTTCATTGGCCTTGACAGAGCCAAACATGGCAAAAAGATTTAAACCGAATGATTTGGAAATATGATTTCTGAGTGCCAGGTGAAAGCCCCAATTCAATTGGTTTGACTGACTTATTCCATCCAGACTTCCAATATCGCTGAATAGATTTAAAGTACCCAGGCCAATTTCCACTTCAGGTCTTGGCAACTCGTCTTTCGCAGGAGCCAGGCTATCTGTTTGACAAATAGCTTCTATTGATAATAGAAGGAAAATTGCTGAAAAGATTGAATATTTGGTACTAAAAGGCATTACATCGGTATTAATCTGTTATACTGATCATCTCGCCTTTTGTTCCATTTTTATTGAATACTTATTCTATTGTAACCACTCTTGATTGGTTACCATGAGCGCTTCCTGTACCGTTATTCTTTGCCCTTCGTTATAGGCCGTTACAAAAGGGCCTTTAAATTTTTGATACTGAGAAGAGATCCTTTCTCTATGATTTCGGGCTTCTTTGTAATACTGGTGCGAACCTGTTGTGTACTTCAACCAACCGTCTATGGCTTCCAGATTATACCCTTCTGTAAAACCGTAAAGTTTTTCAAATTCTGTCTTTTGAAGGTTATTGTGCCCTGCTGCTATTTGCACCCGATATGTTATTCCTGTCTCTGGGTTAGGGATGTTAACAATATTGTTGTTTACGTTGCTTTTGGTAGTATTTGTTTGCTGCTCTTTTCCAGGATCTGTTGAAGTATCGGGTTCTTGTAAAGCTATTGCATCGTTATTATCTTCAATTTCTTCGCTAAGCTCTTGATTTTCATCGGCTTCATTCATCTCTTTATTCTCTTCAGTTTCTGCAACCACTGCAGTTTCAATATCAGCTCCATCTAAATTGGGCTTGCCTCCGTTCTTCGTATTAATATTTGAAACTTGAGCCTTCGTTGTGTCATTGTTCTCGGCAAATAGTTCTTCATCTTCAACCTGATTTGAACTTTTTCCTACAGGTAAAATAATTTCTTCATCTCCCTTTAGGTAAGTGAAAGTTCCCGAAAGCTCTGGCTGACTTGAATCCATGGCTATAACAGGAAGAAGCTTATAGCTTACCGTAATGTTATTGTTTTGAGGGATATCGTACCAGATGTACTTTACACTTTCATTCTCTAAAACAAAAATGGCAGAATTCGATTTTAAATTAATCGCAGTATATCCTTCGGGAATGGTTTCTTCTATTCTGCTGAATCCTTCCAGGTTTTCTTTATCAATGCTGATATTTACCTTCCAGTGGTTAATTCCACTAGGCGAAAGAGTTCTAATCATAGAAACATTAGCATTTGAGTTATCTACTGTTTCACTTGACTTTTCTGGTTCTGCATTATTAGACGCCAATGAAGTTCCTTTACCGACTAATAGATCCTTATCCAAAAGATCGTAGTTCTTCCTCTCGCTATCGTAGATGTAAGAAAATCTGGAAGCTACATTGTATGTGCCATTCAGCGATTCATCTGCAATTATGCGATATTTAATAGAAAACTTTTTGGATGAAGGCAATGCCATCCAAATAAATTTACCTTTTTGATTATTGAATGTGAAGGAAGAGCCGGCAGTCTCAATAGGTTCAATCTTTAAACCTTCGGCAACGGTAATTTGATATTTAGCAAAACCTGAAACATCTGATTTGTTGAGAAGTACAGTTACGATAGCATCTTGTCCCGGTTGAAGCGTATCAGGTAAATCGTGGCTTATTTCAATATTTCCTTTTTGAAATAAGCTGAACAATAAAATTAGTAAGACATTAAATCCGACAAGTACAGGTTTAACCATGTGCGCTTTTCGTGTAGATGAGAGGTATAGTAACAAATCTATCTACTAAGTAGGGCGAACAGGGTAGATACTCTCCGTTTTTGCAAACAGAATCTTGTTGAAAATAGAATCTTTATTATTGAGTTAAAAATTGGGTTTGAGCATGTATTTGCCATAAAAAGAATCAAGCTCTTTTACCGCATCTTCTGGAGTGTCTACTAACCTGAATAGATCAAGGTCTGTTGCACTAATAGTTTTATACTCAGATAGTAAGGTTGCTTTCACCCAATCTAGCAAACCTTTCCAGTAGTTTGAGTCATAAAGAATGATGGGGAATTGCCCTATTTTATCTGTTTGAATTAGGGTTAGAGCTTCAAAGAATTCATCCAGAGTTCCAAAGCCTCCTGGCATAACGATAAAGCCTTGCGAATACTTCACGAACATTACTTTTCTGACAAAAAAATAGTCGAAATCTATAAGTTTATCCTTGTCAATGTATTTATTTCCTTTTTGCTCAAAAGGTAAGTCAATATTGAGTCCAACGCTGGTTCCTTTGGCCAGGTGTGCCCCTTTATTTCCAGCTTCCATAATGCCCGGGCCGCCCCCGGTAATGACTCCATATCCTTTTTCGCCCAATCTAAATGCAATATCTTCTGCAGCTTTATAAGTAGGATGATCTTCTTTAAATCGCGCTGAACCAAAAATAGAAACGCAGGGCTTAATGCGCGAAAGCTTTTCATATCCTTCAACGAATTCAGACATAATTTTAAAAATGGCCCAGCTGTCGTTAGTTTTTGTCTCATTCCAACTTTTGGTCTTGAAGGCGTGCTTAATTTTTTGTCTGCTTTTGCTCATTCCATTTCTTTTTTGAGGTATTCAGCTGTATAACCCTTCCCATTTTTGATTATTTTTTCAGGCGTACCTGTTGCTACAATCTCTCCGCCTTCTTTTCCGCCTTCCGGACCTAAATCAATAATATGGTCGGCAACTTTTACAATATCCAAATTGTGTTCTATAACCAGAACCGTATTTCCGTGATCCACTAATTTATTCAATACTTTAATAAGCATTCTAATGTCTTCAAAATGGAGCCCGGTTGTTGGTTCATCAAGTATATAGAATGTTTTACCGGTATCTCTCTTAGAGAGTTCACTAGCAAGTTTTATACGTTGAGCTTCTCCACCTGAAAGTGTTGTTGAGCGCTGGCCCAAAGTAATATAGCCAAGACCCACATCCAGAAGCGTTTTAAGCCGATTATTAATTTTAGGGTAGTCTTCAAAAAAATCCTGTGCTCGCTCAACTGTCATTTCTAAAACATCACTTATAGAATTTCCCTTGAGCCTAACTTCCAGCGTTTCTCGGTTATACCTTCTGCCCTGACAAGTTTCGCATTCTACATATACGTCGGGTAGAAAGTTCATTTCAATTGTTTTTACACCCGCACCTTTACATGTTTCGCAGCGACCGCCTTTTGTGTTGAATGAGAATCTACCTGGTTTGTAGCCTCGTATTTTTGCTTCAGGAAGCTGAGTGAAAAGGTTGCGAATGTCAGTAAATAGGCCTGTGTACGTTGCCGGATTTGAACGTGGAGTTCTCCCTATAGGTGACTGATCTATTTCTATTACCTTATCAATATGCTCCATACCCGCAATATTGGAATAAGACAAAGGTTTTTTAACTCCTTTATAAATATGAGCATTTAAAATAGGGTAGAGCGTTTGATTTATTAAGGTTGACTTACCGCTACCCGAAACACCGGTTACACAAATAAATTTTGAAAGTGGAAAATCTACCTTTACAGATTTAAGGTTGTTCCCACTAGCTCCTTTTAGGCTGATTTTCTTTCCGGAACCCTTTCGGCGTTTATTGGGTATTTCAATAACCCTTTTCTGGTGGAGATATTGAGATGTTAGACTAGCGTCTACCTCGAAATCACTTATTTTTCCTTCTCCAACTATTCTACCCCCTTCGGCTCCGGCATAGGGGCCAATATCAATTACGTGGTCTGCGGCTAACATCATATCCTTGTCATGTTCTACAACTAATACGGAGTTACCGAGATTTTTAAGCGATTTTAGGGAATCTATGAGCTTATTATTGTCGCGTTGGTGAAGTCCGATACTCGGTTCGTCTAAAATATACAACACGCCAACAAGCTGGGAGCCGATTTGAGTTGCCAGGCGAATTCGCTGTGCTTCTCCGCCAGATAATGTTTTTGCACTTCTGTCAAGACTTAAGTAGTCCAGGCCTACATTTTTTAAAAATTCCGACCGGTTTTTTATCTCTTTTATTATGTCGTGTGCTATTCGCTTTTTTCTATCTGGAAGTTTCGCTTCCAGATTTTTCATCCATTCGTCAAAGACATCTATATCCCACGTGCTAACTTCAGCGATATTCTTATTATCCAGTTTGAAATAAAGTGATTCATTACGCAGCCTTGCTCCTTCACAAACGGGACATTTTACCTTGTTCATGAATGACCGGGCCCACCGTTGAATAGGGCGTGAGTTGCTTTCTTCTGCCTGCCGCTGAATGAAGCTCACAATTCCTTCAAATTGCATGCTGTATTCACTTACACCCGATTCGCCAGTCATTTTAAGAGTTTCATCTGTTCCATTTAAAATTTTGGACAGAATTTCATCTTCAATTTTATTGATAGGAGTATCAAGGCTGTATTCATATTTAGATAGAAGACTTTCAAGTTGTCTGAAAATCCAGTTGTTCTTGTATTTTCCGAGAGGGCTCAGACCGCCTTTTTTGATGCTTTTCTTCCCATCAGGTATTAGTTTTTTTCTATCAATTTCATTGACGATACCCAGGCCATTGCATTCTTTGCAAACACCATATGGAGAATTAAAAGAAAAGAGGTTGGGTTCGGGTTCGGGATATGAAATACCCGTGGTTGGACACATTAAATTCTTACTGAGATGTCTTACTTCGCTCGTTTCCAGAGAGAAAATTACAAGGGTTCCCTGTCCCATATCCAAAGCCTTTGATACGCTTTGGCGTAGCCTGTCCAAATCTTTTTTCGTGGCACTCAAACGATCGATAACCACTTCAATGTCGTGAATTTTATATCTATCCAGCTTCAGGCCAGGCACTATTTCCTGAATCTCACCATCTATCCTGGCCCTTATGAACCCCTGTTTAGAAATTTGTTCAAATAGTTCTCTGTAGTGACCTTTTCTACCTTTTATTAGTGGTGCCAGAATGGATATCTTTTCTCCCTTGAACTTATCGAGGATGAGATCAACAATTTGGTCTTCGCTGTACTGCACCATCTTTTCTCCCGTGTTGTAAGAATATGCATCAGCTACCCTAGCATATAAGAGACGAAGAAAGTCGTATACTTCAGTTATGGTTCCAACAGTAGATCTTGGGCTTTTACTTATCGTTTTCTGTTCTATGGATATAACAGGACTCAGACCTGTAATCTGGTCTACATCCGGCCTTTCCATATTTCCTAAAAATTGGCGCGCATAAGCGGAGAAGGTTTCAATATATCGCCTTTGACCTTCAGCATAGATCGTATCAAAAGCGAGAGAAGATTTTCCGCTTCCGCTCAATCCGGTTATAACAACCAGTTGGTTTCGTGGTATGAGTACATCAATGTTTTTGAGATTGTGCACACGTGCACCACGTATTTCAATTACTTCTTGAGATTCCAGAGTTTGATCATTCAATTTTTTCGCGAATGAGAGAGTCTGCACTTAAAGAGTCTGAAACCGATTTTTGTTCAGGATAAAGCTCATAAGGAATTAAACCAGTATTTTTTGAAGCCGGCAGCTTGATTTCGTAGGAGTTTTTTGATGGGTTGGTTAAATAGCTCTCTCTTAACCAAGGGTTTAATATCTTAAGGATTTTATAATTGATTTCGTTCTCTTGTGCAAAATCTGCAAAGTCACCCACGGAGCTATCCACAGTAACTGTTTTGGTTTCATAGCTGGGGTAAAGATCTTTGGGGCGAAAGTGAAAACCATATTGAGCGGGTTTGGAGAGCACTTCTTTTATAGCTAGAATTCTATATAAGTACCGTGCAGTTTCCTCATTGAGCAGCATGTCGTAATAATTGGTAACTTTTTGTCGTTCAATTTGTCTATCTAAGCCTCTCATGCCCATGTTGTATGAAGCTGCTGCCAATGTCCAATTACCGTATTTCTCATATGCATCCTTTAAATATTTACAGGCTGCTTCTGTGCTTTTTTCTACGTGATATCTTTCGTCAACTTCATTATTTATTTCAAGGTCATAATCGCGTCCTGTACTTTTTAAAAACTGCCAGTAACCCGTAGCTCCTGCTGGCGAAACCACATTTGTAAGACCACTTTCTATTACAGCCAAATATTTAAAATCTTCTGGTACTTCATTGGCCTGGAGTATGGGTTCAATAATTGGAAACCATCTATTCGCTCTTTTGTGGAATAGCAGGGATTGAGATTGCCAATACGTATTCACCAAAAGTTCCCGGTCTAATTTTTCTCTGACATCAAGAATATCCAATGGAACATCTTCTCCTGCAAATTCTAATTGTGTTGGTGTATTCAAGGAGAAGATCTTATAATTTTCATTGAAATACTTTTGATAGGAAGGGTCTACACGAGTTGATTCCGTGCTAAAGGAGAGAATTAACCAGGAAAATCCGATTGTGAATACTACTAAGACAGAAATTATGAGTTTATTATGGAAGTGTTTGATGTTCATAGCTTTACAAGGGAGATTTGTTATGCTCTTTTTGCATAGGCTGATGAATCTTGGTGTTTTCCATGATCTTCAGCCGATAAATTGCGCCTTTTATTGTACTCCGTTATACCAAAAAGAACGCCAAATACAGCAGCAAAAACTGTTCCTGAAATAGCAAGTGTCAGATAGTCGCTTGCCGGCAAATAAGCGAGAATTAAAAAGTACACAGCAGTAGACATTGCAGCCAAAGCGCAAAAAATTCCCGCAACTTTATCATCTGTCAAACCAAAATAGGACAGGTTATGAGTTGTGTGATCTTTTCCGCCTACGAAAGGCGACTGTCCTCTTCTCAACCTATTTATTGTCACAGTGGTTGTATCTACTATGGGCAATAAAAAAACCATAACTAAAGCACTGAAACCCAAAAAAGGATGTGCTCCGCCATTGAGTGTTTCGGCATTAAAGCAGTATTTGATGCCTATGTAGGCTAACATGAGCCCGAGAAACTGGCTTCCTGTATCGCCCATATAAATGCTACTGGGATTCCAGTTAAAGAATAGAAACCCGATTAGAGCTGCGAGCATTCCTAACACAAGCAGAAAATCCAGGCTCAGCCAGTTACCATGAAGCACCATGTAGCCAATGGCTGCAATTAGCACAAAACCCGAAACCGATGATGATATACCATCCATATTGTCTAGCATATTGATGGAGTTCATTATAGCTACAACCCACACAATAGTTAGAGTTGCATTCAAAACTTCGCTGCTAAAGATCTCCACCCCAGTTCCCGTGAATAGAAGAATAAATGCGCAAGAAAGCTGAATAAGGAATTTTAATATGGGTTTGGTGTTGTATGCATCGTCAGTTAACCCCATAATGAAGGCGAGCGTCGCTGCTACGAGCACCCCGAGTATGCTGACATTTTGAAAAACCTGATTGGCGTCAAAAGCTATGGAGTAAATACAAAAGGATGTAAGGAAAAGAATAAAAAACGCCAGGCCACCAATGGCGGGTTTGGTTTCAGAGCTCCAACGCACTACTGCTCCCGGTTGATTTTTTGTGCCAAG
>Ga0207419_1003037_pt1 | contig 10348 bp, 6 predicted proteins | sample ElkSloMetagenome_4_FD_184723 | JGI IMG/M metagenome (GOLD analysis project Ga0207419, IMG submission 184723) | Hot spring microbial communities from Elkhorn Slough, Monterey Bay, USA - MD2A (version 2) | ecosystem: Environmental > Aquatic > Marine > Intertidal zone > Estuary: Microbial mat ... | reverse complement strand
CTTTTCCCAACAAACTGGTCAATGGGATTTTTTGCCCAGTCTGCAAATTTTGTTTCGGGTGGATTTTGCTTTTCAGCTGGAATAAAAGCCCAATGTGGTTTGTATTCGGCACCTTCTTCTATCCATTTGATGATGACCGCTTTTTCGTAATCGCTAAGTTTTAGGTTGGATTCGGACGGTGGCATCACCACCTCTTCATCTTCTGCAAGTATACGGTGGAATACCTCGCTCTTTTTTAAGCTGCCCGGTTTTATGGCAAACTTTCCTGGCGATTCTGGCAGTTCGTTATAAGCTGCCTCAGCAATATCTAGTTGTAGCCCTGCTTTTTGACTGGCCTTATCTGGCCCATGGCATAAATAGCACTTATCAGAAAGAATGGGCTTTACGTGTACATTAAAATCTAAAGCTTCTGGTAATTTTTCATAGGCTACTGCAACCTCTTCCGGTAAGTCTGGCTGACAGGAAAAAAGGAAAACAGCAAGGCAAAAAATACAAGTATTCCAACTAAGACGCATATAGAACCAATTTACCAAAAGATTTCTTTAATGATTTTAATTCAAATGATTGAAAATTGCAAAATACCCAAGACAGCCAAAGAAATTAAGCAAACTATAGCCTAAATTACAATGGTCTGAATAAACTATCTGTACTTAGAAATATGCTTTGCCAGTGTGCTCATATTTTTTTCTGGGTTCTGAAGATTTCTTGGGTAGTAATAATAAATCAGGTGATTGACATTGTGCTTGAGCACTTGAGGAAGTTGCTTTTCCATAATGGCTACATCTTGGTCTCGCATGTTATGGTTCTCTATGAGCCATAAGGATTTTTTATTATGTTTTTTTGCTTCAGACAAAAATCGCTCTCCTGCACCTAAAAGCGTTTTGGTCAAGCCGTCTTTACCGTTGCCTTCGTTTTCGCCTTCATCATTAGGCCCCCAAGGTCTGCCATCGCAACCGAAATAATCCAAGTCTTTAATACTGCTAGCACTTTGCACAATCTCATTATTCATATGGGCATACACAAACAAATGGATGCTGAGCTCAGGATATTTCCCTTTTAAGTATTGGTTGATGTTAGACCAAAAATCGGTAAAAGCTTGATTATATTCGGAAGCCTCTGCGTTTTTTCCAACTGTTTCAATGGCTTTGGGAGAATGGTCGATTTTGTTATAAGCTTTTGGTTCATCCCAAATTACTCCTTTTACATCCCATAAATCAATGGCCTTTTCTACAGATGATTTAAAGAACTCGGTTACTTCAGGATAGAAGATACTACAAGTAACACCGCTTACATTATTGAACATGGTTTTGCCATCTTTGTGCAACATCCAAGTATGTGGGTGGTGCACGGCAAAGGTACTAGGTACTTTGGGTGCTCCGGCTACCAAACCCGCCCACCGAGAAGGCACCATCAATAGCTGCATATTGCGTTTGGCAGCCTCGTTGGCTATAATTTCTACATTCTCTACTGCGGCGAACAAATCTTGTTCTAAGATGGGTACGCAAATATTATCTGTGCCGTGGTCGGCCATCCACGCCATGTCTTCTTTAACATGTTTGGGCACTAAGGTGTACATGTGTGCCCGAAAGTAATAAGCGCTCAATAATTTATTGTCATCTCGCTTTTTGGCTTGGCCAATATTCTGGGCAAAGGTTTTTGCACTGAGCGATGTAGCTAAGCTTGATAGTATAAATTTCCTTCTTTTCATGTTTATAAAAGATTAAAAAAAGGGCATGCACAAGGGATTGTACATGCCCGCAAAAAAGCTTAAGGAAATTACAATTTTGGTGGTTCCCAACCTGGCTCGTATTCACGTTTCCATAGTTTCATGGCGTCTCTGTCGTAAATGCGGCCTGTTTCTGTATCCACTTCTAAAGGCTTACCTACTCTGTAAGCGATATTAGGTAAGTGGGTAAGGTGTTGGCTGATAACTCCTTGTTCTATTGGTTGTTTCATTTCTTCGTTTCCTCTAATGGCTTCAAAGAAATTTTGAACGTGTAAAGTAGACATACCTCCACCACCACCAAGTGCAGTGCCTGCTTCAGAGGTTACTGATTCGCTATCTTTGGTCATTTTACCAGAACGGTCGTACATTTTATAACCCCCTCTATCTACATAAACAGAACCCTCTGAGCCATAAATAATGGTACCTCGGCCTGAGCCAAAAGTTTTATGGCCATTTCTACTGCGGCCTTCCCAGTTAATTACCTTGTTATCAGTAAACATCAGGGTTGCATCCATAGTATCGTACATAGTCCAACCATCATCTTTAAAATGTCTCTTGCCAGCTTCTACAAACACGTACTTTGGATATTTCACCTGAAGCGCCCAACGGGCTACATCTAGCTCATGAGTGGCATTATTACCGGTTTCTGCTGTGCCGTAATCCCAGCCATACCAGTGCCAATTGTAATTCCAAGTATCATGCGTATAGTCTCTTCTTGGTGCAGGCCCTTGGAAAAGCTCCCAATCCAAACCTTCGGGTGGGGCTTTTTTTACCGGCTTCACCACTTCTCCCCTAGCATTAGAATAAAACGCTATCGCACGGTATACATCACCAATGGCTCCATTGTGGATTTCATTGATCACCTCTATGGTTTCTGGAGAAGAGCGCTGCTGTGTTCCCATTTGTACTTGCTTTCCGTATTTTTTTTGGAAAGCTACCAACAACTCGCTTTCATGCGGATTATGGCTAACTGGTTTTTCTAGGTAAACATGCTTACCTGCTTGCATGGCTAAAAATGCCATGGGTGCGTGCCAGTGATCGGGCGTTGCATTGATCAGCACATCTACTTCCGGGTCGTCCAATACTTTTCTAAAATCGTTCTCTAGCTGCGCCTTGTGTTTAATGTGTTCGGAGAATTTCTCAGCAGCTCTTTCGCGTTGGCTTTTCATAACATCGCAGAGGTAGAGCAAGCGGGCATTACTGGCTTTGGCTGCAATGGGCTCATAAAAAGCGCCTAATCGACGACCCAAACCAGCAATTGCAACATTGATTCTATCGTTTGCACCTATGATCTTTCCATAAGAACTTGCTTCCATGCCAAAAGCAGTTTTAGCAAAAGAAGCCCCAATTGCGCTGGTCGTTGCATTTCTTAAAAATTTTCTTCTACTGTTTTTCATTTTCAGTCTATAATTTTTGTAAGAATTTAGTTTCGATGGGTAGACATACCAAATCTTTAGGTTTACTGCTTTAATTTACACATAATTTCATTTTGAAATAAAAATTATTCTGTAAATCTGGAACCTACTCTACTAAAAGCTGATTAATAAGCTCGTAAATAGGCCTAAAATTGCTTAATTGAGAGATTTTAGTTTAAAAAGATGAGATATTAAATGATTTTCAGATTTTTCATATCGGCTCAACTCAAAAACTTTTATCAGCAGATAATGGGAGGCATCATACTATCTATTTGCGAGCAATGATCAATTGAATAAGATAAAAAAAGCCTCCTGCATTTACAGGAGGCTTTTTTTTTGGCCTATGGCGTAATGGCAGCGCACCTGACTTTGAATCAGGCAGTTCAGGTTCGAATCCTGATAGGCCAGCTTAAAATTTAAGGGATGTTTACAAGGTTTGGTATTGATTAAAATAAACCCTGCGGGATTCCCATGATGCCATGTATTTTTCTATTGAAATTGCATCGCTTCAGAAGCCCTTAATCTACAATGGCTTGATATACAAAATGCGACATTTTACTACCATAGTAACCGTTGTAAGGCGCGGTTTGAGTCATTAAAATGGCAATCATCTCTTCGTGCGGGTCTATAAAAAAGAAAGTGCAGAATGCACCCGACCAGTAATACTTACCGAGCGAGCCAAGTTCTTTGGTTTTAGCTACATCCGTAGTTACAGCGAAGCCTAGTCCAAAACCTGTGCCTGGGTCTGTGTATAAATCCCCCACATGGTTTTGGGTCATTAGTTCTACGGTCTTTCTACTTAAATACCTTTTACCATACAGTTCGCCTTTGTTCAATAACATGCGGCAAAAGGTTAAGTAATCTTCTGCTGTAGAAAATAATCCGTTTACGCCACTATCAATGGTATTGCCACTAGTAGGCGTCTGTCTAGGACTCACAATCATTTTTCCTTCTTCGTTTTTAAAATGTAAGGCTGCTACCTTGTCTTGAAGATCTTCTGGAACGTTGTAACCAGTACTGTTCATTTTAAGAGGATCAAAAAGGCGCTCCTGCAAAAACTTGCGGGTAGGCATTTCCGAGAATTTATGGATCAAAACAGAGAGTACATCTGGGGCTGCGCTGTAATACCATTGCTTACCGGGTTGACCGATAAGCGGCATTTCCAGTAATTTGTCTGTCCTTTCTTCAATAGTTTTAAATGTAGCTCCGTACATGGCAGCCCTTAAATCTTGATCTAATTTGCTGCTTCCCAAACCATGCGAAAAACCGGCCGTGTGGCTCAATAGCTGAGCTATGGTAATCTCTTCTTCCAAAGGTTCAGTGTCTCCCTTAAGACCTTCATTTACATCTTTGCTTACTTTTAAGTCTTTAAACTCAGGGATGTATTTTGAAACTGGATCGCTTAGTTGAAAATGCCCTTCTTCGTAAAGCATCATAAATGCTACTGTAATAATGGGCTTGGTCATAGACTGAATGAAAAATAGTTGGTCTTTCTCCATTTTGTCTGTGCCATCAACGCTGCTTTTGCCAAAAGACTTGCTATGGGCTACTTCGCCTTTTCTCCAAACCAAAGACACTGCTCCAGCTATGTTTTGATTTTCAATTTCGCTGTTTATAAAATTTTCATAGTGGGCAAGTCTCTCGGCAGACATGCCGCCTACTATTTTTCCTGCAGGTTGTGCATATAGGTATTGAGCAAAAAGAAGTAGTGAGGCAATTTGTAAAAATGTTAGTAATCTTGTCATTTTCATACTGTTGGTAAGGTTAATAATTTAATTAAAAGGTAAATAAATAATGAGACAGCAATAAATACTTAAGAACCTTCTAGAGTGGTTCTTGCTAGGGTTAAAAGCCATCATTAATTTTGGACAGCAAATTAATATTTAAAAAGCTACAAATTAAAGCTTTCTTACTTTTATGCTAAATGCTTCTATCGGATTCTTCACCACCAATTGTTCTACCTCCTCGTCGGTGTAGCCTTGTTTTTTTAAGTAGGGAATAAATTTACCAAAAAGTGTGGAGTAGGACCTAAAGTTGCCTCCGTTTTCCTCACCGGGCGAATACCATCCTGCATCGTGCGAAATGAGCACTTTGTTTAAAAGGTCGGCCTCTTTCATTTTATTTAGCATGAGCAAGTATTCGTTAAGGTTTTCATCTTTTAAGCCGTCTAGGCTGATCCAAGCGCCAAGTTTGGCTGCTTCAATGTATTTGTCTTTGTTCTCTTCTGCTTGGGCATGTACCCAAATAAAAGCCTCGGGAGAAACCCCCATACTTTGTAATACCGCTATTTGATCAAAAGCCGGTATCGCATATAAAGTATGAGAGGCAATGGTAAGGCCTGTTTCTAGATGGGTGAGTGCTGCGGCCCTGATCAACTTTTCGTGCAGGCCAGAAAGTGAACCTGTTTCAACACCGATTTTTATAAATCCGGGTTTAACATCTATACTGTCAATGCCATAAGTGAACTCATTTGTCCATCTTTTGGCAATGGTGGCGGCATTCTCTATATAAGTGTTGTAAGGTAAATACTTGTTGTCAGCTGCTCCGTAATAGCCGGTATTGGTAATGATCTGCAGTCCTGAGCTATCTGCCAACATTTTAAGAAGCACCGCATCTCTACCTAAAAAAGCTGGTGTACAATCAAAAAGGGTTTTTACTCCCTGCGCTTTGATTTCCTGCAAGTATGGCAGCACTACGCTCACCACCTCTTCCCTATCCCAACGGTGAAAACCCGTGCTGTCTGCGCCGATAAAATCAACAAGTAAATGCTCATGTATCAAAGTGTTCCCCATTTCGGCAGTAGAAATTTCACCACTCACAGTATTGATGTTGCCTACTTCGCTTGTTTTATTGGCCTCTTTTCTATCAGAAGCCTCCTCGGGTGAGCAAGCATGAAGCAGAAAGAATAAAGGAAATAAAATTCCTAAAAACTTAACTCGTCTAAAATCAGTGCTCATATTTATATGTTATTAAGTCGCTGTTTGTAAGGATGGCTAAATCTAATGAACAGCTTCAAATTTTTTATTATCTCGAATAATATAAATGTGAGGACCCTTGCAAATTGCGAATTTTAAAACGCGTAGTGAGTAAACCAAACCTATTTAGTAGGGTATTCTATTTAAAAGTGCGCTTTTTTCATAAGGAACAGGATGATTCAAGGTAAGATGCCAAAATGCCTTAAATATGCTTTAATAGGCTTTTTAGCAAATATTAAAATGGGCTTGTCATCGATTTTGAATTCTTTTTATATCAATTCCACTTCAAATGCAGAAAATTACGTGTAACTACAATAAAATTATCTAAGGTGTATGCGCCTAACTCCAAAATATTCTATTCTGCATTTTTGTTAATACAAATAATATTTATACTGCAAAATTTATCTTAAATTCCCAAATTATATTATTAAATTATTAAAATACGGTATTTTATTTGGTTTTAATCTACTAATTGTTTAGGTTTTAGATTCTAATAAATGTTTTACTAAACAAATCACCTATGAGTCATCAAGAATTAGAAAAAATCAGAACCACTGCAAATCTGTTGAATACAGACGACCAAGATTATGGAAAGGCACCTACCAAGGTAAGAGACACCGGAAAGTATCAAGAGGAATATATTAATAACTTTGTTGAAAAGTGGGATGAATTGATTGACTGGGATGCTAGGACACAGGGTGAAGGAGATTTCTTTATTAGAGAACTTAAAAAAAGAAATAAAAACAAAGTACTGGATGTTGCAGCCGGCACAGGTTACCACAGCGTACAATTGATGAAAGCAGGCTTTGATGTATGGACCGCAGACGGCAGCCCCAATATGCTGGCCAAAGCTTTTGAAAATGGTAAAAATCACGGCTTTATTTTGAGAACGATACAAGCAGATTGGCGCTGGCTTAACAAGACTATTTCTGGTAGGTATGATGCAGTCATCAATCTAGGCAATTCTTTTACCCATCTTTTCTCTGAAAAAGATAGACGTAAATCTCTGGCAGAATATTACTCTGCACTTAAACACGATGGGGTTTTGATTATTGATCAAAGAAATTATGACTCTATATTAGATAACGGATTCTCTACCAAGCATACTTATTATTATGCTGGTAATAATGTAAAAGCTGAGCCTGAGTATGTTGATGATGGTTTAACAAGATTCAGATATGAGTTTCCCGATGGCTCGGCATATCACTTAAACATGTGTCCAATCAGGAAGAATTACCTTATCAGACTATTGAAAGAAGTCGGTTTCCAAAAAATTGAAACCTATGCCGATTTTAAAGAATCTGGAAAACAAGATGAGCCCGACTTTTTTATTCACATCGCGCATAAAGAGTACGATGATAGCGAAGAAGATTAATTGAGACTAAACAATATTGAGATGACACAAGTGAAAGGATCTACAGAATTAGCTAAAGACTATTATGATAGCCCCAGTGCAGATGCATTTTATCATGAAATTTGGGGAGGAGAAGATATTCATATAGGTATTTACGAGAGCGATACAGAGCCTATAAGGGATGCGAGTAGTAGAACAGTGAAAAAGATGGCCTCTATGCTACCGGGCGTAAATCAGAGCACTAAGATATTGGATATAGGTGCGGGCTACGGCGGTGCTGCCAGGCAATTGGCTAGATTACTCGGTTGTCAAATTACTTGTTTTAATTTGAGCGCTGTTGAAAACAACCGAAACGAGGAAAAGAATAAGGAGCAAGGTCTAGACAACTTAATCGATGTGCATACTGGAAATTTCGAGCATATCACTTTCGACGAAGGTACTTTTGATGTGGTTTGGTGCGAAGATTCGATTTTGCACAGCGACCACAAGGCAAAAGTTTTTAAAGAAGTAGGCAGGGTTTTAAAAAAGGGAGGACATTTTATTTTCCATGACCCGATGCAAAGTGATGACTGCCCTGAGGGTGTGCTTCAACCTATTTTTGACCGCATACATCTTACTGAGATGGGTTCTGTAAAATGGTACAAAGAATTGGCTGCCGATGCCGGCATGGAAGAAGTAGAAATTCTAGAAATGCCCGAGCAGATGAGAAACCATTACAGTAGAGTATTGCAAGAGTTGAATAAAAATGAAGAAAACCTCTTGCAAAAAGGTTGCGATCAAGAATACATCAAGTCCATGAGAAAAGGCCTACAACATTGGATAGACGGCGTTAACAATGGATACTTGAATTGGGGTATTCTTAAATTCGAAAAGATTTGAGCGCCTCCTTTTCTGACTTAAAACTAAAGCGAGCTGGTTTAGAAAACCAGCTCGCTTTTTTTATCATTTTGCAATAATATCCATTTTATTTGGCGCTTACTTTAGTTGGAATTTGTAATTCAGATGCAATAGGAATTGCATTTTTAATGCGCTGTATAAACTCCAAAAAGAAAACGCTATCATACCTCAAATGGCTTAAAACCTCTTTTTTTACCCTGCAATAATATTCATTTTATCTAGCGGCAATCTTCTAATGCGCTTACCGGTCAGGTTGAAAATAGCATTGGCCAAAGCAGGTGCAACGGTTGGCAGGCCGGTCTCCCCTGCTCCTGCTGGATCATCGGCACTTGGTATAATGTGCGTTTCTATCTCTGGGCATTCGTGGTAGCGCAACAAAGGATACGTATTGAAATTTTGCTCAACAATAGCCCCATTTTTAATGGTCAAACCTGCATAAGCTGCGGTCAATCCCATCACTATAGAACCTTCGGTTTGGGCTTTTACGGTGTCAGGATTGATGCAGATGCCTAAGTCTATGGCTGTTGTAATTTTAATCGGCCTTATCTTCTCACCTTCTTGCTTTACTTCGCAAACCATGGCAAAATATCCGCCTGAACGTTCGCAAATGGCCACACCTTTGGCAGTACCTGCTTTTGCCTTTTCATACCAATTAGCTTTCTCTGCAACCAATTTTAGAGCAGGCTCAAATTTAGGATGCCTTTTTACCATACTCAGCCTAAAATCGAGTGGGTCTTTGCCTGCTTTGTGCGCCAATTCATCAATAAAAGACTCATGTGCAAAAGGGTTGGTAGAATGATAAACCGCCCGCCAATAAGAAATCGGAACATAATTCTTTTGTAGTACTCCTTTAACAGAAAAGTTAGGAATTTGATAATCGGTATTGACGCCTCCCATTAGCTGCCTACCTGCGGTCATGTCATCACCTGTCTGATTGCGGATTTCTTGGGCCACGATTTTGTGTTCTAGCGCAGCAATTTCTCCATTTTCCCCCAAAACACCGCGCAAAGTATTGATTTGACTCGCTCTAAAAGGTCCTTGGGTTTGATCATCTTCGCGTGTCCAAATTACTTTTACAGGTGCATTTACTTGTTTAGAAATATCAGCCGCTTCCTCCACCATATCGGTTTGTGAACGCCTACCAAAGCCACCGCCCATAAAAGTATAATTGATTCCGACTTTTTCGGCAGGCATATCAAATTGCCTCATTAATTGAGAGCGCACTCCGTTGGGGTTTTGTGTAGCGCCCCAATACCTTACTCTATCTTTTTCTACATGTACTATGGCATTCATAGGCTCCATAGGTACATGGCTTTGGTAAGGCATTTCGTAAGTGGCCTCTACAATATTTTCAGCTTTTTCGAAAATAGGAGCTACATTCCCATCTTTATGTAAACTGTCACCTGTTTTTTTCGCATCCTCTTTGTAAGCCTCAAAAAGACTTTCGGTTGAGTTTTTCTCTAAATCTTGATTGTCCCATTTTACTTTTAGGGCTTTTCTGCCTTTGTACGCCTGCCAATACGTCTCTGCTACTACGGCTACACCTTCGCGCTCATGTCCCCAAACATTGCGCTTGGTTTTCACTACGGCTTTTACACCGGGCATTTTCAAAACTTCTGCCTCATTAAAACTTTTGATTTTGCCCAAGAAAACAGGCGAACGTTCCACACTGGCGTGCAGCATCCCTTCTACTTGCATATCTAAACCAAAAATGGCCTCACCATTGGTTTTAAGCGGAATGTCTTGTCTGTCTATTGGTTGGCCGATTACCTTAAATTCTGAAACTGGCTTGAGGTATGGATTTTGGGGCGCACTTAATTTACTCGCTGCTTGTACCAAAGCACCGTAAGCAATCTTATTTTCTGAATCTTTATGGAAAACTTGGGCATTTTTAGCAAAACAGGTTTTTGCATCCACGCCCCATTGTTGGGCGGCTGCTTGTACGAGCATTTCACGCGCTGCTGCGCCCATTTTGCGTAAC